>JACCDW010767111.1_pt1 | contig 10250 bp, 7 predicted proteins | sample 7449781 | NCBI WGS metagenome assembly JACCDW01 (sample SAMN15323449, study PRJNA562643) | freshwater metagenome | isolation source: river surface water | place: USA:Blue River Watershed | collected 2017-08-18 | reverse complement strand
AGCGCAAGGCCATCTGAGGCGCGTCGGGTCTCACCACCCCATATGTCAATCGGCAAGGCCATCTGTGACACCATGCGCCTGATGACCATCAGTTGTTGGTAGTCCTTCTTTCCAAAGACGGCCAAATGGGGTTGAACAATGTTGAAAAGTTTGTGAACCACCGTACTGACGCCTACAAAAAAACCTGGGCGAAAAGCACCTTCCAAGATGCCGGCCAACTCAGCAGGTGGATGAACTTTAAAACCTTGGGGTTCAGGGTAGAGGTCTTTTTCAGAAGGTGCAAACACCACATCGCAGCCATTGGCTTCTAGCAAAGCGCAGTCGTTTTCCAATGTGCGCGGATAGGCATCAAAATCTTCATGGGGCGCAAACTGCAGACGGTTGACAAAAATACTGGCCACCGTTTTGCCACCTGTCGGTGCGCGCGCGTCGACCTGTTGTCGCGCAATTTGCATCAGATCCAAATGACCCTGATGCAGATTGCCCATGGTTGGCACAAAGGCCCGTACACTGGCACCATGGAGCGCGGTTTGCAAATCGGCAATGCTGTGAACAACTTGCATGCCATCAAGCCCAAGCGTGTTTGGCGTTGTCGGGGAAGGTTCCGTTCTTGACGGCTGTCACATAAGCGCGCATGGCCTCATGCACACTGCTGTGGCCTTCCATGAAGTTATGGACAAACTTGGGATTTTTACCAAGGTTAATGCCCAACATGTCGTGCATCACTAAGACTTGACCGGCAGTGCCATTTCCCGCGCCAATGCCAATGGTGTGGCAAGTTGGCAATTCAAGGGTCAAGGCCGTCGACAAGGGTTCCGGCACCATCTCAAGAATCATCATGCTGGCACCAGCGTCTTGCAAGGCCAGCGCCTCTTGCCGAAGTTTTTGAGCGGCTTCATCACCACGCCCTTGAACGCGGTAGCCGCCCAAACTGTGAACTGTTTGAGGTGTGAGTCCCAAATGCGCAGCCACCGGAATGCCACGCGTCACCAAGAAGTGCACCAACTCAGTGGTCCAACCACCGCCTTCCAGTTTGACCATGTGGGCACCGGCCTGCATTAAAACAGTGGCGCTTCGAATGGCTTGCTCTTTGGACTCTTGATAACTGCCAAATGGCAAGTCACCCAAAATCCAAGCGGTCCCTTGCACTTTGCGAATACCGCGGGTGACACACTCGACGTGGTAGCGCATGGTTTCCAAAGTAACGCCCACCGTGCTGGACAAGCCTTGGCAAACCATGCCCAAAGAATCACCCACCAAAATACATTCAACGCCCGCCGCATCGGCCACTGCTGCAAACGTGGCGTCGTAAGCCGTGAGCATGGTGATTTTTTCACCGCGTGCGCGCATCTCGTTCAAGCGCGGCAAGCTGATGGGCTTGCGGGCCGCGACGGGCGAAGCAGGCGGCAAAGTACCGTAGGGGGAGGCGCTGGTATGGCTCATAAATTCCTTGTCAGATTGTTTGCTGAACCGCTGGATCTAATGCTCTTGATTCGGGCATGTATCGGCTTGATTCGGGCGTGATTTGAATTAGCGCTTCATACCGGGAAATCCGCCACCGCCCATGCCACCTAGCCCCCCTAAGCCACCCAGGCCTTTCATGGCACCCAAGCGTTTCATCATTTTCATCATGCCGCCGCCCGACATTTTTTTCATCATGTCTTGCATTTGTTCAAACTCTTTGAGCAAGCGATTGACCTCTTGCACTTGAACACCAGCGCCCATGGCAATGCGGCGTTTGCGGGTGGCCTTGATAAGTTCGGGCTTGCTGCGCTCGCGTGGGGTCATGCTGTGAATGATGCCCTGCTTGCGTGCTATGTCTTTTTCGGCTTTGCCCAAGTCCATGTTGCCCGCTTTGGCGGCCAACTGCGTGGGCAGTTTGTCCATCAAACTGGAGAGGCCGCCCATCTGCTTCATCTGTTGAATTTGCGCCAGGAAGTCGTTCAAGTCGAAGCCGTTACCGCTCTTGACTTTGGCAGCCAACTTTTGCGCGGCTTCCATGTCGACGCCTGCCGTGACTTGCTCCACCAAAGCCAAGATGTCGCCCATGCCCAAGATGCGCCCTGCATGCCGTTCGGCATCGAACACTTCAAGGCCATCAATTTTTTCGCTGGTACCTGCAAATTTGATGGGTGCACCTGTAATTTGTCGCACAGACAAGGCCGCGCCACCGCGTGAATCGCCGTCCATTTTGGTCAACACAATGCCCGTCAGTGGCAATGCGTCTTTGAAGGCTTTGGCGGTGTTGGCGGCATCCTGACCTTGCATGGCATCGACCACGAACAAAGTCTCGACAGGATTCAAGGCTGCGTGCAATTGACGAATTTCAGCCATGAGCGCTTCGTCAATGGCCAAGCGACCGGCTGTGTCAACCAGCAACACATCAAAGAAATGCTTGCGCGCGTAATCAATGGCGGCTCGCGCGATGTCCAAAGGCTTTTGATCAGGCGAGCTGGGAAACCATTCAGCGCCAGCTTGCGCCGTGACCGTCTTCAATTGCTCGATGGCAGCGGGACGGTATACGTCGCCTGAGACGGTCAAGACTTTTTTCTTGCGTTTTTCAATGAGGTGCTTGGCCAGTTTGGCGGTGGTGGTGGTTTTACCTGCACCCTGCAAACCCGCCATCAAAATGACGGCAGGCGGTTGCGCGGCCAAATTGATGTCGGCCACACCATCGCCCATGGTGGCCGCCAACTCGCGGTTGACGATGGCGACCAAAGCTTGTCCAGGTTTAAGCGATCCGAGGACCTCTTGACCCAGCGCCTTTTCTTTGACGCGTGCAACAAAGTCACGAACGACAGGCAAAGCCACATCGGCCTCGAGCAAAGCCATCCGGACCTCGCGAAGCATTTCGGCCACATTCGATTCAGTGATTCGCGCTTGGCCACTGATTTGCTTAACAAGTTGCGAGAGTTTGTCGGTGAGGGCGGAGGCCATAAAGATTTTTTCTCATAAACCGTCAGGTTTTGAACCCAATGCCAGATTGCAAGAGTTCAAAACGCTAAACTAGGAGTCATGATTTTAGCCAGTCCACCCGATTTGGCGATGTGGTTAAGCCTTTTAACTGCCATCGCTTATGCCATTCCTGCCTTGGTTGCGGATCGCATGGGCCCCACTTTGGCCAAGCGCTACCTTTGGTTAGCTTGGTTGTTGCACGGTTTCACCATCGGTTTCGGTCTTTGGGGCGAAACACCCCGTTTTGGCTTTGCGCCGGCCTTGTCCGTCACGGTGTGGTGGGTTTTAACGGCCTACGCAGTTGAAACCCAGTATTTCCCCCAACTCAAAGCCCGTTGGGCCATGGCCATTTTGGGCAGTGCGGCCGTGCTCATGTCATGGCAGTTTCCTGGCCAAGCGCTTCAAGTCAGTGCCTCCCTATGGCTTCCCTTGCACTGGGCTTTGGGCATCGCCTCTTACGGCATGTTTGCTGCGGCCGTCATTCACGCAGCCCTCATGACCAGCGCCGAAATTGACATCCGACAGGGCAATGAAATCAAAAGCGGTCTGCCCTTGCTGACCCTGGAGCGCCTCATGTTCCGCTTTGTCTTGTTGGGCTTTATCTTGCTCACACTGACCCTGATTGCTGGTTTTTTATTTGGCGAACTTCTGTATGGCGCAGCCGGCGCAAACTGGAAGTGGGATCACAAAACAGTTTTTTCCATTCTTTCCTGGTTAACTTTTGGGGCCTTGCTGGTCGGACGACATCAATTTGGCTGGCGCGGTCGCAGAGCAGTCCGCGTGCTGTACATCGGCTCGGCGTTTTTACTTTTGGCCTACGCAGGTTCGCGCTTTGTGCTTGAAGTCGTTCTGGGGCGCAACCTTTGAAAATCCTGATCTTTTTATTGGCGGTTTTGTTCGGTGTTTGGCTATGGCGACGAAATCGGTTGAGCGCGCAAAAGCGCCGTTCACAACAGCCAGAAAACACCCCAGCCAAAGATGCTCAAGCGACGTCCGCCTTGCAACCCAGTCCCATGCTGTCTTGCAAACACTGCGGCATTCACATGCCTGAGACTGACATGGTCAAAGGAAAAGCGGGGGTGTATTGCTCCCAAGCCCATTGCCAAGCCGACGCCGATCAGCAGGCCTAGGACATTTCGTGCCCAACACTGACCACCAAAATTGCTTTGACGATTGGCAAGATGGATGGTGCCAAGGCGCTCAAGCCTGCAAATCGCCTAACTTTGGCCCACGCCCCTCTCAAACACCCATCGATCTGTTGGTGATTCACTCCATCAGCTTGCCACCCGGTGTGTATGGCGGTGGTGAAGTCCAACAATTGTTCACCAACCAACTCCATTGGGACGCACACCCTTACTTTCAAAGTATTCGAGGCCTTGAGGTTTCTTCTCACTTTTTCATTGAGAGGACGGGCAAAGTTTGGCAGTTTGTCAGTTGCAATGACCGAGCTTGGCATGCTGGCAAGTCCGCTTATCGGGGCAAGGAGAACTGCAATGACCACTCGATTGGTATTGAACTCGAGGGACTAGAAGGCGACACCTTTGACGACCTGCAATACGAAAATTTAAGTCGCTTGTGTACTGCACTGGGCCGCCATTACCCCATTGCCCACATTGCCGGACATGAACACATTGCGCCAGGCAGAAAAAAAGATCCCGGACCAGGGTTCGACTGGCTGCGACTTCAAAACAGTGTGGCTTGGCCGCATCAGTACTTTCCCGAAAATTGAAAAATATTTTGGGTCGAAAAAAATAATTTAGAAATATTTTTGACTCACAAAAGTGCAGTTTTTTGACACTTTGAAGACAGGTCAAGTAACAGCAACTTTTGACAGAATATGAATTTGCAAGGCTTTGCGAAGGCAAATGCAAGCGAAGGCGCGCCAAATCTCATATCCCTACAAAAAAAGTATATTTAATGCGCTTTTCAAGAGAACCCTTTAGGGGTCAAAAACCGTCGAAAATTTGACCGTGTTTTGGACCCTTCAGCTGAGCACGAGCAACTTTCACATTCCGACAGCTGTACACTACCCCTAGTGGCTTGAATTCATCCCAGACCCCAGATATAGTGTCTCAACGTCAAAGACACGGTCAGGTGAAAAGCAAGAATCCCACTCAATTTGACGCCCCTGCACAAGCTTGAAACCAAACCCTCATTTGGTCTCAAATTTGTCAAGAAATTTGAACTGACATTGACTAATAAAAAAACGCTATGCAAATCGAGCTGAATCCAACATCGTCAAACCCAGGCTACCTCGGCGCCAACGACGCCACATCTTCCAACCCCGCTGCACCACACGCATTGGCCAACTACCAAATCATTCGCCGTAATGGCGCGGTGGTGCCGTTTGAGCCGAACAAAATTGCGGTTGCCCTCATGAAAGCCTTTTTGGCCGTTCACGGTACGCAAGGCGCAGCCTCAGCCAGCGTTCGTGAAGTGGTCGACAGCCTCACCCAAGCCGTGGTTCGCGCTCTGGTGCGATCACGCCCAGGCGGTGGCACCTTCCACATTGAAGATGTACAAGATCAGGTCGAACTGGGCCTGATGCGCAGCAGCAACCATGAAGTTGCCCGCGCCTATGTGCTCTACCGAGAGCGTCGCACCCAAGAACGCGCCCAAATCAAAGAAGAAAAAGCTGCGGTCAATAACGCTCCTACCTTGCACGTGATGGACGGCGGCCAACGCGTTCCTCTGGATGTCAACTATTTACAAGGTCTTATCGTCAATGCTTGCCAAGGTTTGGGCAAAGATGTTCAGCCCGACCCGATCGTGGCCGAAACCATGCGCAACCTGTACGACGGCGTTCCCATGGAAGAGGTCTACAAGGCTTCCATTTTGGCGTCTCGTACCCTGATCGAAAAAGATCCCGACTACACCTACGTCACAGCACGCCTGCTGATGCACACCATTGCCAAAGAAGTCTTGGGCAAAGAAGTGCTCTTGAAAGACATGGCTGAACACTACGTTGACTATTTCCCAGGTTATGTCAAAAAAGGCGTCGAAAACGGTTTGCTAGACGAGAAGCTCCTGCAATTCGACCTTCGCAAACTCGCGAGTGCCCTCAAAGCCGAGCGCGATTTGCAATTTGACTACCTCGGTCTGCAAACCCTGTATGACCGCTACTTCTTGCACGTGCGCAAAACACGCATTGAGTTGCCCCAGTCTTTCTTCATGCGCGTGGCCATGGGCTTGGCGCTGAACGAAGCCGACCGCGAAGCGCGCGCCATTGAGTTCTATGAAGTATTGTCTTCGTTTGACTTCATGTCCAGCACACCCACTTTGTTCAACAGCGCTGGTTTGCGTTCACAGCTGTCAAGCTGCTACCTCACCACTGTGCCCGACGACCTGGATGGCATTTACGAGTCCATCAAAGAAAACGCTTTGCTGTCTAAATTTGCAGGCGGCTTGGGCAACGACTGGACTCGCGTTCGCGCATTGGGAAGCCACATCAAAGGCACCAATGGCGAATCACAAGGCGTGGTGCCCTTCCTCAAAGTGGTCAATGACACCGCTGTCGCAGTGAACCAAGGCGGCAAGCGCAAAGGTGCTGTTTGCACCTACCTTGAAACATGGCACCTCGACATTGAAGAGTTCCTGGAACTGCGCAAAAACACGGGTGACGACCGCCGCCGCACCCACGACATGAACACTGCCAACTGGATTCCCGACCTGTTCATGCGCCGCGTCATGGAAAAAGGCACTTGGACTTTGTTCTCGCCTTCTGACTGCCCCGATTTGCACGACAAGTTCGGTGTTGAGTTCGAAAAAGCCTATGTGGCCTACGAACAAAAAGCCGCTGCTGGCGAAATCAAGCCCAGTCGCACCATCCAGGCCAACGACCTGTGGCGCAAGATGCTCTCCATGCTGTTTGAAACAGGCCATCCTTGGATCACTTTCAAAGATGCTTGCAACGTGCGCTCACCCCAGCAACACGCCGGTGTGGTTCACTCATCCAACCTGTGCACCGAAATCACTTTGAACACCAGCGACACCGAAACTGCGGTGTGCAACTTGGGCTCCGTCAACTTGCCCCAGCACTTGATGGACGGCCCCAACGGTAAACAAATCGACCATGCCAAACTGCAGCGCACCATCAAAACGGCCATGCGCATGCTCGACAACGTGATCGACATCAACTACTACGCAGTCAAAAAGGCGCGTGATTCCAACATGCGTCACCGCCCTGTTGGCTTGGGCCTCATGGGTTTCCAAGATGCGCTGTACCAAATGCGCGTGCCTTATGCTTCCCAAGAAGCCGTGCAATTTGCCGACACATCCATGGAAGCCATCTGCTACTACGCTTACTGGGCCTCCACCGAGTTGGCAGCCGAGCGCGGCAAGTACTCTAGCTACAAAGGTTCTTTGTGGGACCAAGGCATCTTGCCTTTGGACACGCTCGACCTGTTGCAGCAAGCCCGTGGTGGTTATGTGGAAGTCGATCGCAGCAGCACCATGGACTGGGATGCTTTGCGCAAGAAAATTGCCAAAGACGGCATGCGCAATTCCAACTGCGTGGCCATTGCGCCTACCGCCACCATTTCCAACATCATTGGTGTTGACGCTTGTATCGAGCCCTGCTTTGGCAACTTGTCAGTCAAGTCCAACTTGTCTGGCGAATTCACCATCATCAACAGCTACTTGGTACGCGACTTGAAGCGCTTGGGACTGTGGGACGATGTGATGGTCATGGACTTGAAGCACTTCGACGGCTCTCTGCGCCCCATCGACCGTGTGCCACAAGAAATCAAAGCCTTGTACGCAACCGCGTTTGAAGTCGAAACCACATGGATTGTGGAAGCGGCTGCGCGTCGTCAAAAATGGATTGACCAAGCACAGTCACTCAACATTTACATGTCGGGCGCATCTGGCAAGAAGCTCGATGACACCTACAAACTGGCTTGGTTGCGCGGTCTCAAAACCACTTACTACTTGCGCACCATCAGTGCAACACACGCTGAAAAATCAACGGTGTCGAACAACCAAATGAACGCTGTGTCGTCTGGTGCATCACCCGTTGGTGCGGCAGCATCCGGCGCCTCTGTGGCTTCGCAGTTTTCTACAATGCCGGCCACCGATGTGAAGTTCACCGCCATCGATGATGAGGGCTGCGAAGCTTGCCAATAATTTTTTAATTTCCAAAAAATAAAAAAGTTAATTCGAGAAATCACGACGAAGAATTTTGCGATTCATTAAAATTCAAGACGATGCAAAAGCACAACACTTCTTCGCGTGATTTGATTTCATTTAAAAACATTGCTTTGCATTTTGTTCGCAAGCTTTCATAATTCACTCATTGGAAATTTCTATGTTGTCCTGGGACGATTCATCTAAACCTGCATTGCAACCTGCAATGCCAAGCTTCCCCCCAAGCGGTCCATCGACTGATCGCTTCGCAGATCTGTCTTCATTCAGTGCTGGTACTTCATCTGTCAACACCATCAAGACAACACCATCTCCCGTCATGACAGCTGCCACACAGGCAGCGCCTCAAGCGCACAGCACTTCTTCTGGTGCTGCAAAACGTGTCAATGCCGCAGACAAGCGCATCATCAATGGCCAAACTGACGTCAACCAGTTGGTGCCTTTCAAATACAAATGGGCCTGGGAAAAATACCTCGCCACTTGCGCCAACCACTGGATGCCGCAAGAAGTCAACATGACTCGCGACATTGCACTTTGGAAAGACCCCAACGGTTTGACAGAAGACGAGCGTCGTTTGGTCAAGCGCAACTTGGGCTTCTTTGTCACAGCCGATTCTTTGGCTGCCAACAACATCACCTTGGGTACCTACCGCCACATCACTGCACCTGAGTGCCGTCAGTTCTTGTTGCGCCAAGCCTTTGAAGAAGCCATTCACACCCATGCTTATCAGTACATCACTGAGTCATTGGGTCTGGACGAAAGCGAAATCTTCAACGCTTACAACGAAGTTAAGTCCATCCGCGACAAAGACGAGTTCCTGATCCCGTTCATTCACGCCATCATGGACCCGCACTTCAAAACGGGCACCCAAGAAACCGATCAAACGCTTCTAAAGTCACTCATCGTGTTTGCGTGTCTCATGGAAGGCTTGTTCTTCTATGTGGGTTTCACCCAAATTCTGGCCTTGGGCCGTCAAAACAAAATGACGGGTGCTGCCGAACAGTACCAGTACATCTTGCGCGACGAATCCATGCACTGCAATTTCGGTATCGATTTGATCAATCAGATCAAACTCGAGAACCCACAGTTGTGGACCGCTGAATTCAAAGCCGAAATCAATGAGTTGTTCTTGAAAGCTGTCGAACTGGAATACCGCTACGCCGAAGACACCATGCCACGCGGCGTGCTCGGCCTCAACGCTTCCATGTTCAAAGGCTATTTGCGCTACATCGCCAACCGCCGTGCCACACAAATCGGTTTGGAAGCCCTCTTCCCCAATGAAGAGAACCCCTTCCCATGGATGAGCGAAATGATTGACTTGAAGAAAGAACGCAATTTCTTCGAGACCCGCGTCATTGAATACCAGTCGGGCGGTGCCCTGTCTTGGGATTAATTATTCAAGCATGACGATTCTGTTTAAACCTCATGCCACGCCCGCACTCAGCGGCGCTGGGGTGAGGTTTTCCCGTGTTCAAGGTGTTGAGGCTTGCCCTCAGCACCTTGAATCGCTTTGCGACTCCAACATTCGCAAAGTGTTTCCCTCTGTTGATTTTTCTAATTGATCAAGGAGAAAAAAATCATGGCAACTGCAAAAAAAGCGGCACCCAAAAAAGTCGCAGCAAAAAAAGCGGCTCCTAAAAAAGCCGTCGTGAAGAAAGCCGCTGCTCCCAAAAAGGCAGCTCCTAAGAAGGCAGCAGCTCCTAAAAAAGCAGCTCCTAAAAAGGCCGTAGCAAAGAAGGCAGCAGCTCCTAAAAAAGCAGCTCCTAAGAAGGCCGTAGCGAAGAAGGCAGCAGCTCCTAAAAAAGCAGCAGCCCCAAAGAAAGCCGCCGCTAAGAAAGCAGCTCCTAAAAAAGCCGCTAAGAAAGCCGTAGCTAAGAAAGCAGCTAAAAAAGCCGCTCCTAAAAAAGCCGCTAAAAAGCCTGCTAAAAAAGCCGCTAAGAAAGCAGCGAAAGCACCCGCTGCCCCTGCTCCCGCTGCGACAGCACTGAATCCTCAAGCTGCATGGCCGTTTCCTTCGGCCGCTAAACCTTGATTCAAGTCTGAATCGCTAAGCGAAAGCAAAGCCCGATGCTGAAAAGCGTCGGGCTTTTTTCTTGTCAGCGTCAGGGATAAAAAGTCTGCAAACGGTAACCAAGAAAACCAATTTGCTCGTT
>JACCDW011530749.1_pt1 | contig 10251 bp, 6 predicted proteins | sample 7449781 | NCBI WGS metagenome assembly JACCDW01 (sample SAMN15323449, study PRJNA562643) | freshwater metagenome | isolation source: river surface water | place: USA:Blue River Watershed | collected 2017-08-18 | reverse complement strand
TTTTTAATATTTGCCAGCACTAGCAATATTCGTCCAGGCATGTTAGTACAAGGCAGTTCATTTATTCCTGCAAATACCTATGTTACAGGTGTTAACGCAACTAGAGTATATCTAAGCGCTAATTTAACAGGAATAATCACTGCTGGTAGTCCTATAGCATTTACAGATACTTGTCGTAGTTATGGTATTCGAGTTGGCGATCAAATAACAATCACTGATTCAACTACTCCGTCTTTAAATGGAACATGGCCAGTAACATCTGCTGGACTATTAAGTACCAGTTTTACTTTTAGATTGAGCAGCGCAGTTACTTTAAATAATGTTGCTAGAAATGGATCAGTTTTTAAACAATCAAATACCTTAATTAGAACACGAAGACTAACGCTAGGATCAAACGAAGCTGGTCCAGCACCCCAAGCAGTAACTATTAAAGCTGAAAACGGAGACGGCACTAATGTGGTTGGTTCGTCATTGACCGTTCGTCCAGGACTAAGTACGGGCAATGCCACAGGCGGTGTAATTAATTTCCAAACTGGTACTACTGGTTCAACTGGCGCAGTATTACAATCGGCTGTTACAAGAATGACACTGGCAGAATCTAGTGCTTCAACAACGCTAGATCTAACTACGGCTATGACAACTGCTAATGTGTTTAACAGTGACGCAACTACAGTTAATTTTGCCGGAGCAGCAACAACTTTAGCGTTGGCCAATGTTGGTACTAGTGCTAGAACTGTCAACCTGGCTACAGCAGCTACTGGTGGCGCAAGCACACTAACATTTGGCGGAGCAGTCAGTGGAAATATTGTTAAAATTAACAGCACCGCAGCAGGCACAATCAACTTAACCAGCGATGTTACCACAGGCACAGTTAATCTTTACACTGGTACAACAACTGGTACTATTAATATTGGATCAACTGGTACTTCTGGAACTACTGTTAAAGCAGGTAATAATATTGTTGTTAATGACTTGTTACATATAACCTCACATGAAACTGCTTCTATAACATCAGCATCAGCAACTGTAGTAAGTTCATTTGCTACAGCAACATATCGTAGTGCCAGATTTACTGTTCAGATTGAGTGTACAGCAGGTACAGATGTAGGCAAATATCAAATCAGTGAAATATTAATGATTCACGATGGAACAACTGCTTCAATAACTGACTATGCTGTTATTAAAACTGGCAGTAACAATCTTGTTACTTTTAGCGCTGATATTAGTGCGCCAAATGCTAGATTACTAGCACAGGCTACAGCAGGAAACACTATCAAAGTAAGGACAGTACGTTATCTAAATACAGTCTAATAAATACATTATCGTAGTAAAAACTACAACACGGTGGAGAGGGAAACCGCATGGCAATAGTAGATTTCGTCGTTAAAAACGGCCTCGTTGTGACGGAAGAGGCACAAATACTTGGCACCACAGATGCTACTGCGTCTAATGATACAGCAGCAAGTTTATATTCAGCTGGTGGTGCAGCAATAGCTAAAAAAGCGTATGTTGGTACAGATTTATCTGTAGGCAACAACGGATCGTTTAGTGGAACATTAACAGTAGGTGGTGGCTCTGGAACAATTGGCACAGATCAAACTACGTTTAATTTATTAAACACAACGGCCACCACAATTAATTTTGGTGGTGCTGCTACTAGCATGGAAATTGGTGCTGCCACAGGCACTACTAATATCAATAACAACTTAGACGTAGATGGCGATGTTAACATCGATGGCGGTGACTTAACCGTAAGCACAGCAACATTTAATCTTGCCAATGCTACTGCTACCACTGTTAATTTTGCTGGCGCTGGCACTGCGGTTAACATTGGTGCTGCTACCGGCACAACAAATATTAAAAATAATCTTGATGTTGACGGTGATGTCAACATTGATGGTGGTGACTTAACTGTAAGTACTGCCGCATTTAACTTAGTTAATACTACAGCAACAACAGTTAACATTGCCGGAGCTGGTACAGCAGTTAGTATAGGTGCTGCTACTGGTACTACAACAATTAATAATGCTAACACAGTAGTCACTGGAGATTTAGCAGTTAATGGTGCTGATATAACAACAACTGCTACTGGCACGGCTACTGTGTTTAATACTAATGCAACAACAGTTAACATTGCCGGAGCTGGTACAGCAGTTAATATTGGTGCAGCTACTGGTACAACTACTGTAAAAAATAATCTTGATGTTGATGGTGATGTTAACATTGACGGCGGTGACCTAACTGTAAGCACAACAACATTTAATTTGGCTAATACTACAGCTACAACTGGTAACTTGTTTGGTGCTGCTACTGCTGTTAACATAGGCACAAGCGCCGCCGCAGCTAGTACATTAACATTTGGCCCAACTATTACAGGCAACACATTCGAAATTAATTCAACAGCAGGTGGTACAGTTAATTTATCTAGTGATGTAACTACAGGTATAGTTAATTTATACACTGGATTAACTACTGGTACAATGAACATTGGCAGTGCCTCCGCAGGTAAAATTGTAATAGCATTAACTACAGATACCACAAGTAATTCAACTGGGGCACTTCAAGTTGCTGGCGGCGTTATGGTTGCTAAAGATTTGTTTGTAGGCGGTGGTGACATAATTACTGACCAAGCTACATTTAATTTGTTAAATGCTAATGCTACCACAGTAAACTTTGCTGGTGCTGGCACAGCAATAACTATGGGCGCAAGTACTGGTTCTGTAACTGTTAATAACCCAACAATAACTCAAAGTAATGCAACTAGCGTCACTTTTAACATGAATGGCCCAACACCAACTATTGTCAGTAACAATACTGGCGCAGCGTCGGTGTTTAACACAAACTCATTGACAGGAAATTTATTTGGGGCAGCTACAGCAGTTAACATTGGAACAACTACTGGTACTACTACAGTAAGAAGCCCAACATTAGTAGGCAGTCAAGCAACACAAAATTTATACAATACCATAGCTACAACAATGAATTTTGCTGGTGCTGCTACAGCGGTTAACATTGGCGCCACAACTGGCACTGCCACAATTAATAACCCAACTGTAGTAGGTAGTCAAGCTACTGTTAATTTATGGAATACAACAAGCACCACAGTGAACTTCGCAGGGGCAGGTACCGCAGTTAATATCGGAGCAACTTCTGGTACTGCTACTATCAACAATCCAACTGTAGTAGGTAGTCAAGCTACTGTTAATCTTTGGAATGCAACAAGCACCACAGTAAACTTTGCTGGAGCTGCTACTGCTCTTAACATGGGAGCAACTACTGGCACTGCTACTATTAATAATCCAACAGTGGTAGGTAGTCAAACTACTGTTAATTTATGGAATACAACAAGCACCACGGTGAACTTTGCCGGCGCTGGTACAGCAGTCAATATTGGTGCTGCTACAGGTACTACAAATATTAAAAATAATCTCGATGTTGACCTTGACGTTAATATTGATGGCGGTGACTTAACTGTAAGCACAGCAACATTTAATTTGGCAAACGCTACTGCTACTACAATAAACTTTGCTGGGGCTGCTACTGCTCTTAACATGGGAGCAACTTCTGGTACTGCTACTATCAACAATCCAACAGTGGTAGGTAGTCAAGCCACAGTTAATTTATGGAACACAACAAGCACCACTGTTAACGCATTTGGTGCTGCTACAACATTGGCGTTGGGCAACACAGCCACTACCGCACAGACAGTGAATATGTTTACTGCTAGCACTGGTGCTAGTACTTATAATTTTGCTACTGGTGCAACTGCTGCTTCTACTATTAAAACATTAAATATTGGTACAGGCGGAGCAGCCAGTTCAACAACAAATATAAACATTGGCGGATCAAACGGTGGTACAACCACATTGTCTAGTCCTATACTAACTGTAAGCGGACAAGCAACATTTCCTTCTGCCATAGCCAATAGACCAATATTAGGTGGTGGATTTATATCAAGAGAAACTGGCGATGACAATCACGATATCTGGGGCATCTCTGAAGATTATTATCCTAGTCATGGAACAGCAGGAAACGCTTGGGGTATACGTTGGGCAGCAACGCCTAACGAAATACAGTTTGTAGGTGGCGGCACTAATCAATTTATTTTTGATTTAGATCAAGGAGATTTAACTGTTAACGGTGATATAACTGTTACAGGTGGTGATATTGTCAGCGCAGCTGGAACTAACAGTACTTTATATAATACTACAACAACAGGTAATGTAACAATATATAGCGCACAAACTACTGGAGCTTTTACATTAGGCGGAACTGGGTCAACTGGGGCAATTACTATAGGCCAAAGCACAGCAGCTCAAACACTAAATCTTGGCACAGGAGCTACAGCCAACGCTGTTACTAAAACAATTAACATAGGTACAAGTGGAGTTGCAGGTAGTACGACTAATATTAATATTGGATCAACTGCTGGCGCCGGAACAATAACATGTAATGAAGTAATTAGATCAGGATTGGTCGGCGGTGCTGACGGTCTTGATTTTGCCAGTAATGACGTCTATGCCAGTGTGCGTGTTATTAGAAATAATACTTCAACTGCCGGCAATAATGACGGTATGTACATCGGTTATGGCAATACTAATTCTGGAGCAACAAGATTATTTGGTGGCGGATCTACTACAACATCCGCACAAATTAATACCCATAGCACCGCAGCTACTTCAAGCACTACTGGTTCGCTAGTCGTAACTGGTGGTATTAGTTCTAATTCACAAAGTTATTTTCCTAGAATATTAATTGGTAGAGATAACAACGCTACTCACGGAATAAGTTGGTACGCAGACTCATACACAACCTGGCAAACTTACATGGCACAAGCTAGTCAAACTGGCATAGGCACTAAAGGAAATATCACAGTACCATCAGGCACACTGGTTACTTCATGGGCATTGAGAAGCTATGTTGAAGACGCAGCAGGATATGGTTGGACATGGGAGGGCGGCACAGGAAGTAGTGATACTTCACCTACAGTAGTTGCTGAGATTCGAAGCTCTGACGGTGCTGCTAGATTTGGCGCAGTCACTAATGCAGGATTCTTAGGAAGTAACAGTTCTAATGCTAGAAATCATTTCACAGCATATAATTCTGGCGCCGCAGCCGCAGCCACTGGTTGGATCGCAGGAGCGTTTGGAGACAATAACGGTCAGCGTGTAGTCATAGGATCAGCGAGCGGATATGCTCATCTAGGAGCACACAATGCCAACTTATCCGACTGGGCACCTCTATTCATACAAAATGACTCATCATCAGCAACAGTGATGATAGGATTTCCGTGGAACACTGCCTCAGATGCAAACTATAGATTAAAAGTCAACGGTGCTTTTGCTGCCACAACTAAGAGCTTCTTGATTGATCACCCAACTAAATCTGGTATGAAGCTACGATATGGCAGCTTAGAAGGTCCGGAGAACGGCGTTTATGTTCGAGGTAGTCTAAAAAATTCTAACATAATTGAGTTACCAGACTATTGGACTGGTCTTGTTGATCCTGATTCTATCACAGTGAGCATTACACCTAAGGGTAGAAAACAAGATATATATGTTGGAGAAATCAAAGACAACTGTGTAGAAGTCATCGGCGAAAACATTGACTGTTTTTACGTTGTCTACGGTGAACGTAAGGACGTAGATAAACTTCAAGTTGAAATAGCAGGTGAGTAATGTCAATATATTACGGACCTGAAATATCAACCGACGGGTTGGCTTTATTATTAGATGCCGGCAATACAAGATCTTACCCAGGATCGGGAACTACATGGTTTGATATAAGTGGCAGCGGAGGAACAAATTTTACTATAAATGCCTCAGCTTACAACAGTAGTGGTCCTAAGTATATGGATTTTAACGGTTCGTTTGGATGTGCCGTTACGTCTAGCGGTGTTGACACAACATTTTCAGGAACTGTAACAGCAATTTTATGGACCAGAATTAGAAATAATTCGGGCGATTGGAGAACACTTTTTAGAGGCGAAACATCTAATAATGATCATCAGGTAATTATTCAAGCCGGAGGTTGGTTAATTGGCATGTATGATAATGTCAACGGTACTGGATTTAACAGTTCGGGATTCAGTCAACAAAGTATACCAGGGTACGGCACATCACAATGGAACATGCTAGTATGGCGCTGGGTCAGTACACAAAATAGTTTTAATTATTATACATTTGGCTATAACGATACTCCAGAAACTATTAGAGGATCTAATAGCAGCGCTAACGCAAGATTTAAAGGCGGGTTTAGAACTCTAGGCGCTTACAATTCCGGAGGACCAAGCCAATTTTGGGGAGACATTGCCTATTTGGCTATGTATAATAGACGATTAGATGACACTGAAATAAAAAATACATTTTCAGCACAGAGAGGAAGGTACGGAATATGATGAATCCTAATCCAGCACCATCTATCATGGAAGAAAATTCTTTAGATTCTGTAGTGTGTGACGCAGCTGAATCTAACAGTAGACTTGAAAAATGTAAACCTTGTGAAAATTTTTACATTGACACTGATCAGCAAACTAAATGTAAAGGTTCTGGCTGTAATATCAGTATGATGATAACTTTTAAATTTAAACAATGTCCGTTGGAGAAATGGTAAATGGCACTAGCACCTTCCATAGTAACCGACGGATTGCAATTTAACATAGACACGCTTAACAGTAAGTCTTATAAAGGTCCCGCCGTAAGAAATTTAATTAGTACTATTGGTTGTACTGCCGGAACTGGCACTGGATATGTTCTTACCAGCGGAACAGAAATGGTAAACATTCCAACACTGGGCGACACTCTAGTAAATTTTTGTAACTATCAAAATACTGGAGCATCTTGGTGCTGTGTCAACTGGGCAAATTATGGTAATGTAGGCAATTTATTCAGCGGATCTACTACCTATACATATCTTATCTTGTATAGGAGTGACTCGGGTTATACGCATCCAAACTGGATGTATAGATATGAATACAATGGCGGCACTTATAACTCTGAAAGCGGAATACACACTGACGGTAATCGAACATACCTTGGTAACGGGTGGTATTATGCTTGGAATACTTTCGATACACAACCTACTACAAATAATTTAACTTGTTATTCTTTTACATATAATTATTCAAATTTTAACGACAAGTTATCTGTAGCCAAGGTAGCAATTCTTCAAGGAAATTACAGCGGATTGCATCCTAGATATTGGCCCGAAGTTAACACTGTTAGGGCTAATACACAGTCTTTGTTAGATACATCAGTTTATAACAGAACTGTAGAAATTAACGCTCCTAGCCTTGGAACTTTTAATTCAGATTATAATGCTATTACTCTTAATCCAAATTTTTTAAGCAATCAATACATATATGCTTATGGCGGAAATTATTGGAATGCGTGGAGCCCTAATGGTGTTAACGGTAATTCATTTATGTCTGTAGAATTAGTTTTTAATTCTAGCGATACTGGAGGATTTTTAGTGAGTCGCCCCTGGAACGGTAGCGGTCAATATAACTATTACATGACTGACGGAGCATTTAATCTCCATTCAAATGCATCAGGCGCAGCCTTAGGGTATTCTTCTATATGTACAGGACAAACTACTCATATGGTATGGTGGATGAGTCCTACGCAGTACGGAGTTTATAAGAATGGAGAAGTTCTTGTTGGAGCAACTAATCACGGACTAAGCGGTGGCGGCGGCTCTTCGGGCACAAATGACTTTGGTACGTTGTTTGGATCGTTGTATCCATATGGCAGTGGTTGGGGAGGAAACGACGGATTTAGTATAAATGGCAAATTTTATGTGGCTAGAATTTATAATAGAGTGTTATCTGCCAACGAAGTTCAACAAAACTTTAATTTAATTCGAAGAAGGTACGGAATATGAGTATTAATTTCGGACCAACTCCTATACAGCAAGGATTGTTATTACATTATGATATGTCTAACACTCAAAAATCTTTTTTAGGACAACCTACTACAAATACTGCTACTAACGTTAATATAGGATTTGGTGGAGAAAGATGGTCTAATGTTACAAATTCAAATTATCCTGATAAAACTAGATTGCCTTTTAACTTAAAAGGCAGTGTTTGGAGATTATCTAACGGTAATAACTATTTTGGATACGCAAGTGAATATGGATTAACTGCTGGCAATACATATACTATATCGTTTTGGTATAATGTATCTACCGTACAAAATATGATATGGTATAACGATGTCTGGAATAGTTCTTACGGTAGTGTTGTTGGATCAGTATCGGCAAATACGTTTGTTACTACAAATCAAACTGGCGGCTGGCGCTATGGGTATAAAACATTTACTATATCAGGAGGAACTAGTCCTTTTTTTGTAAGAGGAACTATAACTGACGGCAGCGGTGATACAACACCGACTGGCGATGTTTATATTGCTAATTTTCAAATAGAAAATACTTCTATTCCTACCCCCTATGTTAATGGAACAAGGTCAACTAGTCAGGCCATAGCCGACCTTGCTAGCAAAAACACATTTACAGCTACAAATTTAGTTTACAACAACGACAACACATTTAATTTTAACGGCTCTACAAGTTTAATTACTATACCTAATAACACTGTTTTTGATACAGAAGCACTGACAATGGAATCGTGGTCGTACCCAACTACAGTATTTCAAAACGGATTTTTGTTTGAAAAAGGAACAGTTAATACTCAATACAGTAATTTTTATAATAGCGACGGTACTTTTTATTTTAGAACCATGGGATTAAGTAATCAAGATACTACTATATACGGTCCGTCATATATCACTGCTAATACTTGGAATCACATAGTTTGTACTTACGGAGCAGGAATAAAAAATATCTATGTAAATGGAGTATTAGCTGCACAAACAACAGGAATAACAGGAACATTAAGCACTAACGCTAGTGGAATGAGTATTGGAGTATACGGAGGTGAAACGGGAGGTAGGGGTTATTATTTTAGTGGAAGAATAGGTATGAGCAAATTTTATAATAGAGCGTTGACTGCTGCTGAAGTTACACAAAATTTCAATGCTGATCGAGGAAGGTTTGGAAGATAATGGCAATTAATTTAAATTCATCTATTCTGCCAGAAGGGTTAACATTTTGCGTTGATGCAAATAATCCTAAAAGCTGGAGCCCCAACGTACATCCATATCCTTTAGACATCTTTACTTGGGCTCAACCAGGCGGCGCTTATCAAATGACTCTCAGTAGAGATACTACAATGATAAGTCCTGTAGGCAATGCTCCTATGAAGATAGTTACATCAGGGACTTCGGGATATATAGGAACATATAATTCAACTACATGGAATCTAGCGCCTGCCGCGCAAGGCCAAACATGGACTGTGAGTTTTTGGATAAAAGCGTCAACTCCAGTTCCAGCATCTATGATTATATTTGAAGCTAACTCATCAGGAAACTATATTGCGTTAGGTCAACCTTCTTTTAATGTTACCACAGACTGGACTAGAGTCACAGGTACATATACATTTACCAATGCCAGCGCAGCCTTTATTCAAACAAGAATAGACTGTTATGTCAACGGTGTTACTCTTTGGGTAGATGGTATTCAAGTTGAGCAACGTAATACAGCGTCACGTTTTAATTCATTATCTAACCCTAATCGTAGATGGTACGACATAGGTGGCAATAATATCAACTTAACCTATGCTGGAACAGTAAACCATACTGCCAAAGGAGGAATTGATTGTTTTGGATTTAACGGTTCTATGTATTGGTATAGCAGTACTGTTGACGCACAAAAAACAGATTATAGATACGGAACCAGTATCGAAATGTGGTTATATAATGAAACAAAACCTAACAGAAGAACGGTATTTGAAAAAACTGGAAATAGTTATCAAAGCTATGAACAAGAAATTGCCATGACTTGGGAAACAGCAAATGACATAAGCGGTTACAGAAACTACAATGCTTATGACTTTAGCAGTTCGGGAGTATTAAACAATAATGCTTGGAATCATGTTGTATGTGTACTAAGACCACATCTAACAACAGGGCAATGGTATCTAAATGGAAGCGCTAGCGGAAGTTGGACGCAACGAGCAATACAATTACCCCCTCAATCTAATTATATACAAGTTGGAACAGGATATGCTGGAACTTGCGAAACCGGCGGAGTGGCAGTAGTTAGAACTTATAGAACAATATTTGACAATGATGATGTGTTAAATTTGTTTAATTATCAACGAAGAGAATACGGAATTTAACATGGCATATTTTA
>JACCDW010372042.1_pt1 | contig 10251 bp, 11 predicted proteins | sample 7449781 | NCBI WGS metagenome assembly JACCDW01 (sample SAMN15323449, study PRJNA562643) | freshwater metagenome | isolation source: river surface water | place: USA:Blue River Watershed | collected 2017-08-18 | reverse complement strand
TGAGGTGCATAGATAACCTCCAGTCTCGAACTCACTATCATCTCATCTTGTGCCATCTCAACTAAAGATCCCTCTTCGGCATCCTCCCCCGATTCAGTATCGAAATCTATTTCAATATTATCGGATGACCAATCACCATTTATCCAAGAAATAATCCAAGGACCGTAGTAAATCTCGGTAACATCACCATTTATAGCATGCTTCAAAAGAACCTTAAGTTCATTTTTAATATCATTTTTAGTAAGGGACTCGCTAAAAGGCTTTCTTTTTATTCCAGGTATAACTATGTTACCCTCGCCGACCCCCATCTTAAAAGCTCGATAGGATTCGAATATACAGTCCCAATCTAAATTGCTCACTACTTTCTCAATTAACTTGGAATGCTCTTTTTTCATAAAACCTCCTTTTTATTTTATCTTGACCCCTATCTGTCCGGAAACAGATTCCATCCAATCCTCATATTTATCCGGATAGAAAATTTTAAGCTGCTTAAGGTCTCTCATAGATACACCAAATTTATGAGATATAAAGACTTCAGCATCCTCAAAATTCTTAGAAGTATTGGATTTATCATTCTTTTTAGCACCTGACTTTTTCGTCTGCGTGTAAACCCATCCAGGTGCTCTGGTGAATTTGCTACTTAGGGTGTCATGCCACCAATCCACCACCTGATTAGGTGTAACTTTAAGTTTGTTAAATTGATTAGCCTGAACAGGAAACTGTATAGCCATGATACGATTGACCATGAAGAAATTACGAATCTTATCGTTCTTCGAAATGTCCTCCCATAAGGTGGGTTTTTTATCAAAAATTCTTTTTACTATATCGAAAAGTTCCATGATCAAAAAAATTATCAGAGGTCAGCAAAGGGATCAAAACTAGAAGGCTGGTAAGTCTGAGAAACCCAATTAGTGCCTTCTAATATTTTTATTCTATCCAGAGTTATATTTCTCTTTTCTATGGATAATCCCCGATCCACTTCTTTTAGCATGCTATCCATAATATCTGCGGGAATAACAGAGTCATCCAGCCACATGAGCTTATAATTTCTAAATATATTACTCGATACCTTCTTCCTATTTTCTTTAGAGTCTATGTCCTTCATTAATCTTAGGATAAAACCAGATGTCCAATCCACAAATGATTCATTCTCTAGCATCTGTCCTATCTTTAGTGAGGACCATTCAGATTCCTTTATTGATTGGATAAGTGTTTCACTTTTCTTAGGTGTAAAACCAGAGGTCTTCCCTCCCGACTTGATCTCCCAAACAGAAGGAACAGCATCACCTTTATCCCCAATGAACATCTTATTTAGAATAAAATGATACCTATCAACCTCATTGGTTTCACATTTAGACACTAGAGACTTAAGCTTCTCCTTATCAGGAGAAATAGCTGACCCCATATTGAAAATACTGGCCTCGTCTTCACGGAGAAGCCAGTCAGATTCCCAATTTTTAGGTACGGTTAAAACATTTTTTTTGTTATTGTTATTCCAAGTGATGGTCCAGTTGTTATTATTTAATCTAGTTAACTGATGCAAATCTTTATCTCCTGATATCACTATACAGTCCTCACCCAGTTCATTTAATTTTTTAGACCAAGCGTAGAGAAGATCATCCCCCTCAGCACCAGGAACTTTAGAAAATATAAATCCCATTTTCTCGAGCTGGATACCAAATTCCTCCAATAACTGAAAGAAAATACTCCAGTCAACATTTTCATCCTTCACCCTATTTGATTTGTACCCGCCATCCTCTATTTCTATGTCTCTTCTCCAGCTTCTGCTATCCGCAGTGAAAATCAATCTACCACCAGAGGGGAGAGACTTAAGGGCAGCACAAAGATCCGTCGAAACTTTACGGATAAACATGGATTGATCCGATTTTTTAGCCAAAACTTTAGCGGGATCAACGTTGCCATATCCGGAAAAGATACCGAATGTTTTATGAAAAATGTAATTACCGTCACATAAGATATTAATCATAGCTCAGATTTTTTAAAAATATTAAGTGAATCCAAAACGGATTCATCGAAAGAGTTACTATCTATTATACAATCAAAATCGGAAAAGTAACGGAAATCTTTTTCATCAGCTTCAAGCCTTCTTTCAACGGAATCTGCATCCCCCCTCACGGACATTCTCTTTCTTCTTGTGTCCTCGTCAACATCTATATAGATAATAAATGAATCCTTCCTATCGCCTTCCGAAAGTTGGGAAATACCCGAAGGTGTAAGAATGAAAAGCTCGGATCTAGAAAATTCTTCCCTTGTAGTCCCATAAATCCACCCATTGAAAATTGTGTGCTCTATAAAAGAGTTTTCGACAACCATTTGGTTTGCCCAATCTAGGTCCACAAAGAAATAATCCTTTCCATCTGTTTCTCCTACCCTAGGAGGTCTTGTTGTATGCGAGACAGAATACTTAAATCCGCGGGACTGTATCATCTGTCTAAGGTAGTCCTTTCCAGAAGCTCCTTTACCAACAAGGATTATTCTCTTATGTCCATTAAATTTATTCGTCAACTTCATCCTCGTCGAGTCCCCCATTTTCTATCCGATCGTATTTCTCCATAGCCTTGTTTATCTCCCTGTAAGACCAAGCCCATTTACCAAAATCTTCATCGCTGGGAAATTTCTCCTTCTCGGGAAGCTCCACCCCAAATACCACCTTAGACTTGCCTATTCTAATTTTAAAAACCTCATATCCGACTACGGTAGAATCTCCAAGATCTTCGAATATCTGCTCGTAAATGGCTGCTCTTTCCCCTCTCTTAAGCTGGGTGTAGATATAGCCATTTCTATTAATTTTTTCAGCTAATTTTTTCATCAATCTATAATTTTTTGAATTTGAAATACAAGTGAAAGCAAAGAAACCATAGGATCTATTACTTGGAGTCTCTGAGCTTGGTGATCAGCGACGAGAACTATAACTGCAGGAATAATCTTTGTGTGGCTCTTTTTATTCTTTATTATCCAATTTATGAATTCATCTCCGAGAGCTCCCATAACATCGTCAACCTTACCCGAAAATTCTCCAACTAGAATTTGATAGTTTTTAACCGGATCCTTCGAATCAAAGATTAAACTATAAAGGGATTCATAATTCCAGCCAACCTCTCTTACTTTAGCCAGGTCAACCTTAGTAACACCCTCTATCATCCATGTTTGTATCTTATTAAGAGAGGATCTAAAATCGGGATAGAAATTTTTCTCAAACTCCTTTAAAGAAGCGTCGTCTATTTCTATAGATGCCTTACCAAGTATTAAACGGATCCTGTGTGTCCATAATTCCTTTATTTCATTCTCCTCCTCCGAAGAAACAGGGTCAAAATCTATAACCTCGAATCTACTCTGGATGGCTTCAGGTACTTTATTAATCCAGTTACAGGTGGCAACGAATCTAGTATTGCCTGCAAATTTCTCTATTGTTCCCCTTAAAGCCTTATAAAACTGATCTGATGCCCCGTCAAACTCGTCCAAGACTACAACCTTCTTTGATGAAGCTCCGTCCATTATGGACATCGTAGAGCAGAAATCATTAATCTTGGTCCTAATAGTTTCAACCGAGCTTTCGTCCGAAACATTTATGAAAATGTGAGGATGCGGTCCGGCCAGTATTTTAGCTAGCGTGGTTTTTCCGCAACCTGGACTTCCGCAAAGTAAAACGTTGTGATTTAATCCCTTGTTTTCAAATATGTTACGGATTCTAGCCGGCAAAATCATGTGCCGTATTTCTTTAGGTCGGAGCTTCTCCGTCAAAAGTTCTTGGATCATATTAATCTTAGATATGGAGGTTTAAACTGTTTCTTAAAACTTACTACTTAAATCATCAGGTGAGTTTTTATCGTGTCTAATCTCGACAAAACGGGGTAAAAACAAAGATCTATTTTCGTGCTTGTCCGTAATAGTCACGTTGTACTGAACCGCACAAACCCTGCCTATCAGGGAGTCGGGATTTTGGCTTAAATCCTTAAGATCATCATCAGTGAACCCTGATCCTATTTTAACATGCAGGGTTTCGGATAGGTCAGTACAAATAAGTCCACCTATAAAGCCCTCTCTTTTTCCCTCACCCGGATACCATCCTTTTATTACAAGATCACACTCATTAACTTCTTTGAACTTTATCCAACTTTTCGATCTTTTACACTCATATACGTGATCGTTCTTGCAGATAACTCCTTCACCACCTATTTTAACTATCTCATTGTATACGGAAGCTATTTGCGAGGGGTCACTGAGTTCCCACATCGTAGCAAGCTTCACCGGAGAATTTTCGGGCTCATCTTTTAGAACCGCTTCGAGTGTTTTTCTTCTGTAGGTATAAGGGATCACACCAACACCAGATTCTAGAGTACTGGCTTCTTCAAGATCAAAAACATTAAAGATGATATTTGAATCTATATCATGCGGTGCTGTGCCTTTCAATATTTGCGTTACCTTTCCACTAACCGACTTTCTATTGGAATCGGTTAATTCACCATCAAAGAACCAAGATCCCTTAAGTCCAGAAGCACCCATAACCCTCTTCAAAGCGAATGATACGCGGGAAAGACAGGTTGAGTCAAGTTCATTAAAAGCCCTAGTATAGAAAGAAAAATCACCATTTTTGTAAACTGCTATGACCCTAACGCCATCATATTTTTCCTCGCAGTATATCTTATCCCAATCATTTAGAGCCTCCTGATCGTCGGTAGCTAACATTAAAGAGGGGTCCGGGATGACCTCGCTTCCAACAGCCTTATTGATAAGTTTAGCTCCAATCCCCACATTCATTCTTTTGGTTAGTACCTTCATAAGAATTTTACGAAGCTCATAATCATCAGGATCATCGGTGATCCTAGTATTCACTAGATCATTTGCTTCCTGTCTTAGAGAGTTATTAGCAGCAGGGGCAGATTTAAGTGTTTCAACTAAATTTCTAAAATCACTGAAATCTGAATTGCAATTTGGATTCTCTGAAATATGAAGCTTATGAAGCTTAGTTGTTACGAAAGGATTAAAACAAATATCGAAAATATACGAAAGATCGTCGTTCCAATTTTGCTTGATTATTTCCTGTTTCTTCTTCTGCGATCCCTCTCCTGAGAGGTCCTCTAAATTTTTTAATATTCTAAGTTCTTTTATCATAGATGAAATATTTTTACAATAATAACAAAAAAAACCACAGAAAAAAACCAAAAACTAAATGTTTTTGGTTTTATATTTTACATGATTATGGATTGTTCTATAGGGTTACCTCTGGTTCCTTTTCTTCCCCTCCTGCTTCCGTCTCGGCACCAGCCTCAGCAGATTCACCTTCTGGTTTTTTCTCGGCCTCCTTGGCCTCACTCTCTTTGTAAGCTGCGTTTGTTCTTACCTGATCCGGAGTTAATTGTAAAAATCTTTCAACCAAGAAATCTTTATCAAAATAAGGCTTTTCTTCTTCGCCTATTTTAACTTTAATCTCTCCCATTGCTTTTACAAAATCAGCTCTTTTCTGAAGATTAGATAACTCTACAAGATCGTTAAACTGGCTATCTCTAACAAAGTTAAGACCAAGATTTGCCTTGAAGCTTCTATCCTTTGCAAGTTCAGGAAAATCGAGGCACATCTGCAGATAAAGAGGCTTAACTAGAATTTCCTGATAGATTGATCTCAGCCTGGATAAGAATTTTTCAAATCTTATTTCGTCTCTCTCCAATGCGTCTATACTAACTTGGTAATTCGTAGGCGATGCACCTCTATAAGCGAATCTAGCATAAGGTATCTTGGAATCTTGTTTGAGCTTGTTGAAGAAATACATGACGTTCGTCATGATATTGAAATCAGGTCCGCTGGAATTAAGGGATTCCACGCTAGGTGATTGTCCATCTTTTTCAGGAAAGAGGTAGTTTTTAAAGAACTGAACCTTTGGTCTTCCGTTTATGGTCAGTTCTCCCGAATTATCGTTCAATAATATCTCCTCCTTGTGCATCGACATAATCTGGCCAAGTGTCTGCATGGCCTTCTGAGGAGACTGAGTCCCTATAGGTACTATAAACTTAAGACGATAAGAAGCATTCATAACATTCCAGATAACTCTGGTGTTTTCCATGATTCTTAATATGTTATACGATCTAACAAGTCTCTCAACATAGCTGACTCTGGAAATAGTATTACCCTTAGCATAGGAAATGTAGATGACCTGTTCATTCTTAAGCTTCCGTGTCATTTGAGGGTTTTTCGGGTATTGAACCCACACTTGCTGGTATTCATTTTCACCTACCCTTTCCACCATGGGCTGTAGGGATGTAGCATCGAGCTCTTTGAATCCAACAATGTTTTTACCTTTGTCGTCATAAACTATCTCGTAAGCTAGAAAACCATCCACAAGGAGTTGTCTGAAAAGCTGCCACCCTAAAATTCCCTGTTGGAAATTAAAAAGATGATATAGCCTGTTATAATTCTCCGATATCTTATCCTTTACTTTATCCTTTACGTCTATATTTCTAATCTCAGGATAAGCAAAATAATTTCTATCATCATAAACAACCGCTTCATCTGTAACGGTATCCAATATAAATTCTATTTCACCATTTAGAGAGAATTTTCTTAGAAAATTTCTCTTGTCTATGTAATCCCTATCGAAATAAGCGATGTACTTTCTTACCTTTGTATCGGTATATGATAAAGTCCACTGAAAAGCGTCGTCCTGAGTAAATCCTGTTCCCTGCTCTCTAAAAAAACCGGATTCAGTCTTACCTATGGCCTGTGAATTCCTCACAACCATATCGTCATATTGCATTCCAAACTTGGAAATTCTGCTCAGACTCCTTAATATGTTTCCATAAACGCCTGTGGGTTGTATTGGATCTATAAAACCTGCCATGTTTAAATTAGAGTGTTACTTCCTCCTCTGCTTTTCCCTCTTCTCCTTTCTTTTTCTCTTTTTCTTTTCTTTCTTTAGCCTCTTGATTAGCTATTATATCTTTGCGGGTTAGACCCATAAAATTTTCTATTAAATAGGACATTGAAAAATAAGGCTTATCCTCTTCGCCAAGAACACCGTTAAGTGCATCTATAATTTCTTTCTTTTTAGTTATTATCTCCATCTCCTGATTAATTTTGAATTGATTATCCGAGATGTATTTAAGTCCCAACTGGCTTCTAAATGCAAGATCCTTCTCCAAGAAAGGATTATCTTTGCAAGCCTGAATCCAAAGAGGCTTTATTAGAATATCCTGGAACACAGATCTAAGCCTAGATATGAATTTAGAAAATCTTATCTCCTCTTTATCTAAACCGTCTGCAGCTCCCGAATAAGATGCGGTGCTTGACCCGTCCAATCCCTTAAATCTAGTTGCGGGAACTTTAGATTCCTGAATAAATTTATCGTAGAAATATGCTAAAGGAGCTGTGTCATTTAAATCCGGTCCTTCAGTGTTTAAGGGCTCTATAGTTGGGGTACCGTTCTGCCCGGATGGCATTAGGTAGTTTTTATAGAACTGAATTTTTGGTGATCCATCTATTAAGAGTTCACCCGTATCGTCGCTAAGCCTAACATCTTCCTTGTAGATACTCATAAGTTCACCTAAGGTTTGCATGGCCTTCTGAGGTGATCTGGATCCAACCGGAACGGTCATTTTCATCTTGTAAGAAGCGTTCATGACCGACCAGATAATTCTGGTGTACTCTATAATTCTAAGGGTGTTGTAGGGTCTTATAAGTCTCTCGACATAGCTTAGTCTTGAGATAGTGTTACCCTTTGCATAAGAAATATAGATTATCTGAGAATCATATAGCATTCTCTTCTGTCTAGGATCGTTCGGGAATTGAATCCACACGTTTAAGATAGTACCGTCCGGCTGCTTTTCCACGCTAGGGATCAGCGTAATCGGATCCAATTCTTTAAATCCTATAATCTTCTTCCCGTTGTTGTCGTAGATAATTTCAAAAGCAAGAAATCCATCCACCATAAACTGCCTGAAATATTGCCAGGCAGTTATGTCATCACTGAATCCCCATATGTCATAGATCTGCTTATAGGTATCATAAACCTTGTTCTTTACTTTCTCGTTTATGGTAGTAAGATCTAAGAAATCAGGATATGCGAAAAAATTAGACGGATCGTAGCTTATTGACTCGTCGCAAATTGTATCTAATACCTGCTCTATCTCCGGGTTCAAAGAGAATTTTCTAAGATAATCCCTCTTGCCCTTATAATCCTTGTCAAAATAAGAAATATATTGTTTCGTCGTTGTGTCCTGCTTTGCCAGGGTGTACATAAGATTCTCATCTACGACGTTGTATTTGTTCTTGTTGAGGAAAGCTGCTTCAGTAGATCCCACAGCCATGGAGTTCTTAACCACCATGTCCTCGTACTTCATGCCGAATCTAGAAACATTCTTCACGGAGTCCCTAATCCTCTGAAAGATGGGGTTACCTCCCTGACTATCGACAAATCCTGCCATTCTACTTTTTTACTTTTTAGATAGGTAACCTACTTTAATTTCGACCTATAGTCACTATATATCTCTATAGGAGTAGACCCCTCTAGGAGGGCAACGCTCATATAGGGAAGTTTCTTCCAATCGTCATATTCTATGAGACAGACATCCGAAATAGCTGCAATCTTAAATGTGTATAGACTAGCTTCATACCCTCGACGGGAAAGAATTTCCTTTACAACTGAGGGGTTTATCTGTAAGGCGGAAGAAGCCTTAGATTCCCTTTTGGCTTTAATGATTTTCTCTATCTCTTCCTTGGAGTAATCGTAAACACTGCCAATTAAATTTATCCTGTTACCCGGAGGGGTTGCCACCAAGTCCACGCCATGTAAAATCGAATCACCCTGCTTATTCTTCTTAATGTCGGTAACCAGAACAAAGGGAAGTCTATTTATAAACTTTCTATTCTCATCGGGCTGTGATTTGGTATTATATCTGAAACAATAGATCTGCCCGGGTATAAACTGTCCATTAAAAGACTCCGGCTTAAAATCTTTATTGCTTTTTTTGATATAAGTGCTCAAAAAATAGGAATCCGTCTTAGAGACCACATCAGGCTGTGAGATGAACTCGGATTTGTAATTTAGAACATTATCGCTGTAGCTCATTGACTTTTAAATAGAAAATTCTCATCAACCACTCCGAATCTAAAACCTCTCTGATCAGCCCAATCCCTAGCCGCCTTGAATTTTGCCTGATTGGTGATCCAAATTTTCATATCATAGTTATACTTCTCAAGCTTTTTAAGAGTCATGTTTTTACCCTCGTAAAGTGGCTTCTTTGTTTGAGCTTCGGGTTTCACTTCTATGATCCATTCCTGTGTGGTCTCATCTTCCTTAAGGGTCTTGATGTAGAAATCAACATAGTATTTGTGCTGTTTCTTGTCCAGAGGGTTCCAGTAATCTATAGCAAGAGGTTCGGAACTCCATTTAAGTATATTCTCGTTCCTATCGCAGTAGGTGCAAAACCTCTGCTCCCATGAAGATCTACAAATTATATTATGAAAATCACCGATGTATTTGTCCGGATTTATTGGTTTAAATAGACCGGACTTATACTGGCCATTCGGTTTGATTTTCTTAATCGACATTACACGTTGTATGAACTATCCTCCCCTGTTATGTAGCTAAAAGGTATAGTTTTAGGGTTCTTAGGGGGATGTATTTTTTTCCAACCCTTGGCGAACCCATTTTTTGCTATCTGTGTGAAATACGCAAAGGGGTTATTGGATTTAGTCGGATCGAATCTATTCCAATATTTGCATAGGTCCTCCATGGCAAAAGCCATGCAATCATCCTTATCATCAGGATCCTTGTAAGCCATCTTCTTGGAGATACCATGGATCATGAGAATAAACATGTCAATGGTTTCTTTTGTTAACTCTCCTTTCTGTTTGGACTCACAAACTGCTTTAAGGAGATCACTGTTTTTTACGTAATCTTTTGCCATCTTATAGGGGTTCAATAAAAAATCCCTCCGCTGTTAGGCAGAGGGAATTATATGCTTTTTTTATATCTTAGTCATTATCGGATTTGGATAATTATTCTATCGAAATTTATTTCGATGTTTCAGCTTCATCATCCTCATCCTCGATTTTTGCAGCTGCTGAAGGGGCTTTAGCTAGTTTCCCTTCAAGAGGATCTACAAAGGGTTTAGTTCTTTTTTTCTGATCCGGATTAACCGGTGCAAAATAAAAATTACGGCTTAATTTTTTTTTTCAGTCCCAGCTTCATTTAGGTTATATCCGATGAAATCAGTTATTCCGAATTTTAGTCCGGTC
>JACCDW010271436.1_pt1 | contig 10253 bp, 7 predicted proteins | sample 7449781 | NCBI WGS metagenome assembly JACCDW01 (sample SAMN15323449, study PRJNA562643) | freshwater metagenome | isolation source: river surface water | place: USA:Blue River Watershed | collected 2017-08-18 | reverse complement strand
GTGCGGAGTGGTCGGGCCCATGGGTTCTGCGCAACACCGCGACCTGTCTGGGGCTGGAGCGAGTGCTGTGGACCACCCTGCCAGGATCAACGTTGCGGCTGCGCTGGATGGGTCGGGGACTCGTGCTCGGGTTCGACTTTGGCCGTCTTTCCAGCGAGGTCCGTTATCGCGTCGACGGCGGGCCTTGGACCGAGACTGAGCGGGATCGACCTGAATGGTGCGGAGATCGCGGTTGGTATCGTCCGGTGACCGTGGCCGAGGACCTTGGGCCGGGGGAACACCTGCTTGAACTGGAGACGATCGCGGTCGCGGTGCGCGGGGGAATCGGAACCGAGACCGCGCTCGGCCTCATCGGAATCATCGAATGATCCGGCGTGCGCTAAGTCCCGTCCTTGTGGCATTCCCGGTGAACGTTGCCCTGACGCTGCCGGCGCGCGCGGCGGCGGAGGTGGCGAAGCCGACGGAGGCTCGTCGCGCCGCCATCCAGCAGGCGCTGCTTCCGCGGCCGTGGGCTTGGGGCGCTCCGGCGAAGAGTCGGACCAAGCGGGTGCGGGTCGCGGCGCAGGTGCGGACGTCTGATGCGCTCGCGGCGGACCTTAGGTGCTCCCTTTCCACGATATGAAAAGAGTCATGATCGCTCTTGGTCTGTTTGCCTCTTTGGGCGCCTCCGCGCTCGTGTCCGGCGCGCCGGTCGTTGCCGCTGAGACCGTGCGACGCCCGAACATCATCGTGATGGTGACGGACGACCAGCGGCACGACGCCTTGGGCGTGGTCCAGCGCGAACAAGGCGACCGAGCCCGCTTTCCTTTCTTTGAGACGCCGCATCTGGATCGCCTCGCAGCGGGTGGGGCGCGCTTCCGGAACGCCTTCGTCACGCATTCCCTCTGCTCGCCGAGCCGGGCCTCGATGCTGACCGGCCTGCAGACGAGCGGGCATGGCATTCGGGACAACCGCACGCCCTTCCGTTCGCTCGAGACGTGGGCGGCGGCGCTGGGGGCATCGGGCTATCGCACCGGCTATTTCGGCAAGTGGCACATGGGGCGCCAGGAAGACCGACCTGGATTCGCGGAGGTCCTCACCTTCGTCGACCAAGGGGATTACCCCAACTGCCGGGTGCTCCGGAACGGCGTCTGGGAAGAGACGCAGGGGTGGGTGGACGACGTGACGACGACGGAGGCGATCGCCTTCATTGGGCGGCGCCGCGCGGAACCCTTCGCGATGATGATCGGCTACAAATCTCCGCACGATCCGCGACAGCCCCCGGCGCGTCATGCGGAGCGCTATGCTGGGCAGAGCATTGCCGAGCCGGCGAGCTTCCGGGCGCGCCCACCCTTTCCGTGGGGCGACCCGAGTCGTCCCTGGAATCCGACCTCGCAGGACCGGCTGAACTACTTCCGCTGCCTGCGGGGAGTGGATGACAACGTTGGACGCATCCTCGCGGCCCTGGCGGAGAACGGACTCCTGGAGGATACCTTGATCCTGTTCGCGGGCGACAACGGTTACTACCTCGGCGAGCATGGTCTGGGTGACAAGCGATCGGCGTACGAGGAGAGCATCCGCATTCCGCTCCTCGCCCACTATCCCCGGCGCATTCCGGCCGGGACCGTGGTGGACGCCCTGACCTTGAACGTGGATCTGGCGCCGACGATCCTGGCGGTCGCCGGCGTGGCGCCTGCCTGGCGGATGCAGGGAAAGAGCCTCGTGCCGCTCTTTGGCGGCAGCGTTCCGGCGGAGTGGCGAAAGGAGTTTCTTTACGAGAACTACCAAGACCCTGAATATCCCGAAGTGACCTTCGACATCTTGTCCTTGCGCACCGAGTTCGCCAAACGCGTCGAGTATCCGGGACGTCCCGAGTGGACCCAAGTATTCGACCTGCGGACGGATCCCCTTGAGCTGCGCAACCTCGCGACCGATCCCGGCGCGGCGGCGCTGGCGGAGGACCTGCGGTTGCGGTTGGCGGCGGCGGTGCGCCGCCTGCGACCGGAGGGCGCTCGATGAGCGGCGCGCCGACGTCTTCCGAGTCGCCCCGGCCGGAATCCCTGTCGAAGGCCGTGCCGCTGCGCGAACGTGTGTGGACGGTGGGCACGCTGAAGTACTCCTTCGGCGCGCTGGTGCTGCTCTTCATTTGGCTGCTTCTGGGCGACTTCAGCTACATGCTCCGGGAGCGTTCGGCGAATCCGGTCACCCAGCTGATGCTCAAGAAGTACGAGGCATCGGACCTGATGAACGGTATCTTCATGCTCACGATCCCGTGGGCGGTGATCCTGATGGTCGGCCCGCTGGTGAGCTACTGGAGCGACCGCCATCGCGGCCCGCGGGGACGGCGCATTCCGTTCCTCCTCTATCCGGCTCCATTCGTGACGCTCTCGATGATCGGCCTCGCCTACAGTCCGCCGATTGGCGCGTGGCTGCACGGGGTGTTGGGCGGATCGCCGGCTACGGTCAACCAGACCATCGTGCTGGTGATGGCGCTGTTCTGGACGTTGTTCGAGATCGGCGCGGTGGTCTCCAACGCGCTCTTCAACGGCCTCATCAATGACGTCGTCCCGCGGGAGATGCTGGGCCGCTTCTACGGGATGTTCCGCGCGGTCAGTCTCGGGGCGGGCATCCTCTTCAACTACGGGCTGATCGGTCACGCCGACACCCACTACACCCCGATCCTCGCCGCGGTCGGCATCATTTACGGCGTCGGTTTCTCGCTCATGTGCCTGCGCGTGAAGGAGGGTGAGTACCCGCCTCCGCCGCCCGCGCGCGAGGGCAACGTCGCGGTAAACCTATTCCGGGACTACTGGCGGGACTGCTTCACCCGTCCCTACTACCTGCTGGTCTTCGTGTTTCTCGCGCTGGCGAATCTCAGCTTCATCCCGGTGAACACCTTCAGCATCCGCGCCGCCAAGGCCTACGACATGAGCATGCAGACGTACGGAATCTTCCTGGTGGTGACCTACATCATTTCCTTCGTCGCGGCGTTTCCGCTCGGTTGGCTCGCGGATCGGATCCACCCTATCCGCGTTGGCATCGGCGTGATGGTGGCGTACACGATCGTGGCGGCGGGGGGATACTTCTTCGTGCACGACGCGCAGTCGTTCGGCTGGGTGCTCCTCGTTCACGGCGTGATTTCTGGTGGATTCATGACCGGTGCGGCGGCGCTGCCGCAGATGCTCTTCCCCAACTCGAAATTCGCCCAGTTTGCGGCGGCGGCGGGATTCCTTGCGGCCGGCTTGAACATGTCGCTCGGGCCGCTCCTCGGACTGAGCCTCGACTTCCTCGGTAACGATTACCGCTTCACCTTCCTCTGGGGTGGAGCGATCGCGCTGACCTCAGTCATTTTCGGAGTGGTGGTGTACCTCCGCTGGCAGCGCCTCGGCGGCCAGGTTCGTTACATCGCGCCGGAGTAGGGTGGCCGGTCCTTCTGGGCCGGTCAGGCGGATCCGGGCGCGAGGGTGAGCCGCCGCGCTGGCGCTGGGGCGGCGAGTGATGCGGATTTCGCGTTGCCTCGCCGCGGCGAGTGCCGCAGCACGGAGGCACCCCTTCGCCATGAACGCACCCCTCGTCTCGCCGCGTCTGCGGCCCTTGCTTTGGATCGCCCTAGTCACCTGCTTGCTGGCGACCTCGCTCACTGCGGCGTTCGCGGCATCGTCCGCAGCGCCGGCTGCGGTGCGGGGACGCGTCTTCATCGATCGACTCAGCGCCCCGTGGCAATCGCAGCAGGTGCAGGAAGCCTGCGTGCTGCCGAATCCGAAGGATCCGGAGAAGCTGATCATGTTCTACTCCGGCGTGCCCGCCGCGAATCGCCGCACCTGCTTCATTGGCAAGGCGTGGGCGCTGAAGTCGGATCCCTTCACGTGGCATCAGGACCCGGCGAACCCCGTCTTTCTCCCGGCGGGCGGAGAGGCTTGGGACAGCAACAGCATCCGCCTGGATGCAGTGCTCTACATCCCGGAGGAGGATGCGTACTACATCTACTATTCCGGCACGCGCTCCCTGGTGCAGGATCAGATCGGTCTCGCGATTTGTCCGGCGGGAGCGGATGGATATTCGGACGTGACCCCCGCGACGATTCGCCGCTGGGGTACGGCGCCCGTGCTGGCCCCCGAACCCGCGGCGCCCTTCCACGAAGTGATGTCGTCGCAGGCGGCGGTGCTGCGCGAGTGGAACGCGGAGACCAAGCGCTGGGACTGGACCATGTATTACTCCTACCGCGGCAAGGACGGCGTGCTGCCCGGGCTCCGGCTGGCGACCTCCAGCGATGGCAAGACTTGGACGCGGCAGTTCAACGCGAACGACCCGCGCGGCATGGGCCAGATCTTCCCCTCGATCCCGAACGCCTACTACGAGTGGCATCAGATCTTCAAGGTGGACGATACCTACGTGCTCTCGATCGAACTGGGGATTGAGAAGGGCCAGCGCTGGCGCACCGCCCTAGCGGTAAGCAAGTCGCCGCGGACCGGCTGGCAGCCGTTGCCGCCGGATACCGTATTGCAGACCCAATGGACTGGCCTGTATCGCGACGACGCGATGTATCACGTCGCGACCCCGGCTTTCTACCCGATCAACGGACGCTGGTACCTGTACGCTCAAGCCTGCCCTCTACCCACGAATCGCAATTACATCGACGGGGCGTGGGACCTGTGGGTGATCGAATGTGCCCGGCGCATTCCGACCCTGCCGGGCTATGCGGACGTCTGGGTTCCGGGCGTGCCGGATGCGGCGCGCTGACGGAGGGCATGGCCTGCGCTCGCCTTGAGGGTGCAGGCTGTGATGTCGCTGAATCGCGGCGCGCCGATCGCGGGTGGACCCCGTCGGCTTTGCCGCTCCGGTGCCGGTGTTCAGGCCGAGGCGGACCGGGTGGTGGACGGCAGCACTGGCTGGAAGACCCAGCCCGGCTCGGCTTGCTGACGACGAACGATCGCGGCGATGTCACGCCACACCGCAAGGATCCCGTGCGGAGTCGGTGGGAGGTCGTGGCGGATCAGGCGGTGGAGCTTTCCGAGACGATAGCACGGCACCGCGGCGTACATGTGGTGCTCGGTGTGGAAGTTCATGTGCCAGTAGAGGAACTGCACGAACGGATTCAGCGTGAACGTCCGGCAGCACAGCCGGAAGTCGGTGTTGTGCGCAGGCAGCGCGATGTGCTGCGTGTTGTTGCACAGCAGAAACAGACCGTTGCCGAAGAATGGGCCCGCGCTGATCAGCACCGGCACGATCCACCAGCCCTTGATCACGGAAACGACCAGGATTGCGAGGTGTCCGGCAAGAACCACGCGTGCCCACAGGACGGCAGGACGGGCGATGGCTGGCTGGTCGGCGGGGAAGAGCGTCTGCTCCCACGTGCCCTCGAAGCGTCCGCGGGCGAGACGGACCATTTTGCGGATCGCGTAGACGAAGAAGCCGTAGTGGAACACGCAGCCCTTGAAAAAGTCGCGCGCCGTGAAACGGATCGGCAGCGGGTTCTCGTCGTCGTCCGGCGGATGCAGCGTGTAGCGGTGATGCCGGACGTGGCTCACCTCGAAAACCTCATGGTTGATCCAGCCGAGGAACGCGAGCAGGCGGCAGAACCAGCGGTTCAGCCACGCGGAACGGAAGACGGTGTTGTGGCCGAGTTCGTGGACCCCGTTGATCAGGAAGGCGGCGATCACCCCATAGAGGAAGACCCCGAGAGCGGCCCAGCCCCACGCGTGCGCGAGGCCGGCCCGGATCGCGAGGACGGCCGGCGCGGCGAGGATGGCGAGATAGCCGAGGGTCTGCGCCGCGCCCCGCAGGTTGCTGCGCACGTGCAGCGACTTCATCGCGCCCGGCGGCAACGGGGACCGATACCACTCGATCCCCTTCGGTCGGCGAGCTTCCTCGGTGAAGTGGCGCAGCGGCGGCTCGGCGGTCAGCCGCGGATCGGGGGCGTCGGGCACGGAGGAACTCATGGCGTCAGCTTAGCACAGATCCCGATGTTTGACTTTCAGCTTGGGTGCGCGATACGAAATCGAACATGCCGCGCGCTGAGTGGATGCATCACCCGAAGTTGATCCTGCCGCTGGATGTGCCGGGGATGCCGGGGATGTTGCAGCTGGGGCGGTACAACCAGACGGTCGCCCATGCGGCGCTCGATGACCACCAGCATGACGGTGCGATCGAAATTTGCCTCCTCGTCCGCGGTCGCCAGACGTACGTGGTGGAGGGTCGGGTCTACGAGTTGAAGGGTGGGGACGTTTTCCTGACGCATCCTGGGGAGGTGCACAGCACCGGCTCGCGGCCGCAGGAGAAGGGAGTGCTGTACTGGCTGATCCTCGGCCTCCCGCGGCGGGGTGGGGGGCTGCCGGGACCGAAGGGGGGCGCCCTGGCGAATGCCCTGCGGGCCCTCCCGCGTCGGCATTTTTCCGGAGACGCGAGCCTGCGGGAACATTGCGACGCGATCATGCGCCTCCAGCTCGGACCGGACGGGCCGCTGCGGTCAGCGGCGCTCTGGCATCACGTGAGCGGGTTCCTGCTGCGCGTGATTGCCTTGGCCTCCGTCGACCCCTCGGGACGCCACGGCGGCTCGCTGCGGCCGGTGCTGGAGCATATCGAGCGTCACCTCGACACTCCACTTCCGCTCCCCGAACTGGCGGCCAAGGCACGGTTGTCGCTGCCTCGATTCAAGGTCCGCTTCCGGGAGGAATGCGGCATGCCCCCGGGCGAGTACGTTTTGCGCGCCCGGGTGATCCGCGCTGAGCAACTCCTGCGCGAGACCGAGCGTCCCATCACCCACATCGCCCACGACCTCGGGTTCTCGTCGTCACAGTACTTCGCCACGGTCATGAAGCGCTACACGCGGCTGTCGCCCAGCGCCTTGCGGCGAAGGGGCGCGGGCTCACGTCCTGGTCCAGTCCTTCTGCGCCGGTGATCTGCGAGCCGGACTTTGGCCGAGAATCTGCTTGGACGCGGGTGGGTTAAGACACAGACTACGCGCTCGTTGACCCTACCCCCGCATCAGCGGAGGCCTCTCTTTTTCACCATGCAAACCCGTATAACCTCATCCTTCGCGCGAGGGCTTCTCGCCTTCGCGTTGGCTGGATCTGCCTCCGCCGCCTTCGCCCAGGCCGTCGCCACGACGCCGACCCCGGCGGCTGACGCCAAGTCGTCGGAAACCGTGAAGCTCGACAAGTTCGTGGTCACGGGCTCGTCCATCAAGCGCCCGGCCGATGAGGGCGCGCTGCCGGTCGCGGTGTTCACCAAGCTCGATCTCGAGCAGGAGGGCATCGCCAGCGCCGAGCAGCTGATCATGAACCTCAACATCAACGGCAACGGCCTCGACAACCTCGCGTCGAACGCCGACGTCGTCGCCGGTGCCCAGCGCGGCAACAACGGCGCGAGCTCCGCCAACCTGCGCGGCCAGGGTTCCAATGCCACGCTGATCCTTCTCAACGGTCGCCGCGTCGCTTCGCACGGCCTGAACGGTGGCGTGGTCGACCTCAACTCGATCCCCTTCGCCGCGATCGAGCGCGTCGAGGTCCTGAAGGACGGCGCTTCCGCGATCTACGGCACCGACGCGATCGGCGGCGTGATCAACTTCATCACCAAGACCGATTTTCAGGGCGTGGTCGCGAATGCCTCGGCCGACGTCACCGAGGACGGTGGCGGTAACCTCTTCCGCTACTCGCTGGTCGGTGGCTGGGGCAGCCTCGACAAGGACGGTTGGAACATCATGGCGTCGCTCGCCGTCGCCGATCACAAGCGTCTCGACGGTGACCAGCGCGACTTCGTCAACACGTTCCAGCCCAATCGCGGTCTTTCGCCCGACACCCGCGGCACTCCGGTCGCCACGCTGTTCGCGATCAATGGCCAGCGCACTGTCCTGAGCAGCGGCGCCGCCACTGTGGCGGGTGCCGGCACCGGCCCGATCGACCCGGCCGACGCCACCGCCACCTTGCGCGTGAACGGCATCAACGTCGTCGACCTGCCGACCTTCACCGGTGGCTACACCGGCCTTGATGGCATGGGACCCTACGACGAGCGTCTCTGGGCCACCGCCGCGTCGAAGTACGGCTCCGCCTGGGATACCGGCCGCGCCGCCGTGCTGCAGCAGCCGGTCAAGAACACGAACTTCGTCGGCCGCGGTTCTTACAAGCTCGGCCGCCATCTCGCGACCATCGAGGCCGTGATCGGCCGCTCGGACTCGACCAAGAGCTTCTCCCCCAATCAGTGGTCGACCGCGGCCTCGACGGCCGCGGGGGCCCAGCCGACGACGACGACGGCGAATGGAACGGTGGTGCCGAATCCGCTCTTCAACCTACTCTATCCGAGCAAGGGCGCCGACTATAACCGGATCTTCAACTCCCTGGTGGCGTACTTCCCGGCCCTCGAGGCTAACCGCGGTCTGCCGATGGCCTTCCGCTGGCGGTCGCTGCCGGGCGGTAACCGTGAGCTGCGCACGATCAGCGACACCCGCCGCTTCCTCGGTTCCCTCGAGGGTCCGCTGCCGCTGCCCTTCGATTTCTTGTCCGACTGGGAATACCGCGCCGGTCTCTCGCAGTCCTCGAGCAAGAGCAAGTCGCGCCTCAACGACGGTTACTACTACACGGTGCCGTTCGTGAAGCTGGTCAGCGACGGCATCCTCAGCCCGTTCTCCTACACGCAGTCCCAGGCGGCGATCGACGGCCTCAAGGCCGCGTCTGCGTCTGGCGTCGAACTGTACGGCGGCGAGTTCACCAACACGACCTTCGATCTCACGACCTCTGGTCCGTTGTTCCAACTGCCGGCCGGCACCGTCAACGCCGCCGTCGGCGCTGACTTCCGTCGCGAGGAGTACTTCTTCGCCGGCGATCGCCGCTCGAACGTGAACACGGCCGACTCGCTCATCTTCAATGTGCCGTTCGACAACGCCCTGGCGACGGCCGGCACGCTCAGTCGCGACATCAAGGCGGTCTTCACCGAGGTCCAGATCCCGGTGGTCAAGACCGTCGACCTCAACGTCGCCGCCCGTCGCGACCAGTACACGGGCTTTGGCGCCTCCACGAATCCGAAGGTCACGCTGCGCTTCGCGCCGACCGAGCAGCTGCTCTTCCGCAGCTCCTACAGCACGGGCTTCCGGGTCCCGACGTTCAAGCAGCAGTTCGATCCGGTTACGGAGAGCATCTACGCCGGCGCTGACCTGCGTGATCCGGCAACAGGCATCGCGATCCCGCCGAACTCGATGAACATCCGCAGCGGCGGCAAGACGTCGCTCAACCCGGAAGAAGCGGAAATGCTGTCCGCCGGCGTGGTCTACTCGCCGATCAAGAACATCACTCTCACGGCTGACTGGTGGTCCGTCCAGCGCGACGGCACGATCCTCATCCTCGGACCGACCGTCATCCTCCAGAACTACCAGCTCTTCCCGGATGCAATCGTCCGCAATGCGGGCAATCAGATCATCGCGATCGATAATCGCTGGCTGAACGCCGGTGAGACCCAGACCAAGGGCATCGAGTATGGAGCGCGCGGCGACTTCGACGTGCTGGGTGGCCGCCTGACGGCCGAGACCAACATCTCGCAGCTGCTGGAAAAGAAGTCCCGCCTCCTCGCCTCCGCTCCCTGGAGCCGAAGCGAGATCGGTCGCTTTACCCGTGCCAGCGACATCGGCCTGAAGTGGAAGTACACGGCTTCCACCTCGTTCCGGAAGGGCAAGTGGACCGGTCGCGTGAGCCAGCTGTACCGCGCCGGCTACATGGACTTCGTGCTCCCGGGCGTCGCCAACGGTACGGTCGTTCCGCCGAACTGGAACCCGAAGGTCGACGAGTACATCACCTACAACGCCAGTCTGACCTACCGCTGGCGCCGGGACGTGACCATCGTTGCGGGCATCAAGAACCTGTTCAACCAGGACCCGCCCTTCTCGGTCGCTTACGACACCAACACGGGTGCCGGTAGCAGCTGGGAGCCGCGTATCGCCGACCCGCGCGGTCGCGCCTTCACGCTGTCGGTCGAGTACAAGTTCCGTTAACGGAACGTTCGGTGTGCGCGCCGGCTACCGCGTGGGTCATCCCGCGCGGGCCGGTCGCGCCGCCGCCACCGTCGCGCGCGCCAGCTCGATGAAGCGGCCGCGCGCCGGGTGCGCGTGGGACTCCGCCCAAGCCGCGAAGTAACGGTAGCGCGGCACGGGGCGGGCCAACGGCACGAAGCACACGCCCGGAGGCCGCAGCTGGGCGTATTGCGCCGGTAGGATCGTGGCCCCCATGCCCGCCGCCGCGTAGCTGATCGTCGTCGCGGGCTGTCCTTCCTCCCGGACGATTTTGGGTTGG
>JACCDW011698292.1_pt1 | contig 10255 bp, 14 predicted proteins | sample 7449781 | NCBI WGS metagenome assembly JACCDW01 (sample SAMN15323449, study PRJNA562643) | freshwater metagenome | isolation source: river surface water | place: USA:Blue River Watershed | collected 2017-08-18 | reverse complement strand
CTCCTTTTGAATTTACCAGACCATTCTGGTAATAAATAATTTATCATTATTTATATATACTGTCAATGAATACGCAAATAGAGGGATAATTATATTTTTATATCAAATTATTTCTGAAAACTATTTTGTAATCCACACCCGCCCCTCCATTTTCGGTGTATACTTTCATCATGGCACTTTTCTCGTTTTTGTCGCGAAAGAAACCGGCGCACCTTGAGGTGCTTCTCGAAATTGGCAGCGCATCGGTTGCGGGCTCGCTTGTTGTCGTGATTCCTGGAGAGATGGCGCACATTTTGTATGTGACGCGGCGCGATTTACCATTTCAAAAAGAGCTCGATTCAAAAAAACTTCTCATTGATACGGTTGCGGTCACAAAATCTGTTTCCGAAGAGCTCCTCCAGCGCGGCATGCCACAGACTGCGGGCTATGATGTCGAGCGTCCCGAGCACATTCATGTGATCCTCTCGTCGCCGTGGTATGTAGCGCATTTGGGACATGTATCGCTCGGCGAAGGCGATGAAATCGAAGCGAGCGAAGAGGTTGCCCGCGAAGCGCTCGATACCGAAGCGACGCGCATCCTTGCGGAGTACGTTGAAAACGAGCTCCCCGCATCTCAAGTCGCACTCCTCGAAAAGCGTATCATCGGCATGCGTCTCAATGGCTATCCGGTCACACACATTTCTCCGCAAATTGTTTCCTCGGCCTCTGTTTCAACATACGTGAGTATTGTGCCAAAATCCGTCGAGGATGCGTTTTCAAGCGCGATCGGTTCGGTATTTCATGCAGATATTTCTTTCTCGTCGTTTACTTTTTTCTCATACGCAATGCTTCGTGACGTCTGTGAGGACATCGCACATTTTTCGGTGTTCCATGTAAACGGCGAAGTGACCGATATGGCGATCATCAACGATGGGGAACTGTCGCAAGTGTCCTCGTTTCCGCTCGGGAAAAATTTCATCATCCGCGCACTCTGTCGCGATACTGGTGTGCCACCGCTCCTGTGTCAGTCCGACATCTCACTCCTCACCTCAAACAAAATTTCTGAATCAGAAAAAAACACCGTCAGAATGGTGGTCGAAAAAGCAAAAATGGAGTGGGCGAGCGTCTTTGAATCATCACTCAAAAGTATTTCACAATCAACACCGATTCCGCACATCACAATCCCGCTCCTCGATCGCGAAATCAAACCACTCTTTATTGAAATGTTTTCCAAAAAAGCAATCGAGAAACGCGGGATCCCGTATCTTGAAATGCGTGAAGTTCCCACCGAGCGAATCAAAAAAGAAGTTGCGTATCCAACCAATCTTGTTCCTGATATTAAAATGCTTCTCGGTGCACTCTACATTAAACGACTTGTGGATAAACAATATAAAAATTAATTCTCAATTAGTGATACAATATGACTCACACACTCGCACATTTCTTCGTTAAAATCTTTCGTTTTTCCCTCACCGTATTTCTAATACGCCTCGGAAAAAGCCTCGATTTTGCCTCGAACTGTATCGAGTCTGCGAGTCATACATAATAGATATGGTACGAAGAATTTTTCAAGATGTAGTCCCTCCAAAGCGATCCATTCGGGATATTTCGCTTGATGAAACGCGTGCAATGGAACGCAAAGCGATTGCGGAATTTCGTGCAGCGCATCATGCGCGCATCTCCAAACCAAAACGCGTCCGATCGAGCGGTGGAGGAAGTTTTCTCTCGTGGTTTTTGCCACTCCTTGTACTCGCTCTTGCTGGGTGTGTCGCATTCTTCTTTTTCTTCTCGTCTCCAAAAGCCGTCGTGACGTATACTCCAAAGTCGGTAAAAGTTCCGCTGGCGTTTGATTTTCTTGCAGCGACGAGTACACATGCTCTCGGTCTCTCGTATACTCCCGTCTCGTTTTCTGTTACTGGGGAAAAAGAAATCCAGACCACCAACACAGCTCGGGTAGAGCGCCGCGCCGGGGGCACAATCACGATTTACAACTCATACACCAACCAGACCCAACGTCTCATCAAAAATACCCGATTCGAGGCTCCGGACGGCAAGATTTTCCGTATTAAAGATTCAGTAATTATTCCTGGTTACACCGCGAGCGCCGGTGGAATCATCCCAGGCAGCGCTGATGCTGAAATTCTCGCAGAGACCGCAGGGGAGGAATACAACCTCGGTCGAGTCGATTTCTCTATTCCCGGATTCAAAGGCACGCCACGCCAAGGCAAAGTCTATGCTCGTGCAAAAACCGACATCTCCGGTGGCTTTATTGGTACCGCACTTTCGCCAACCGAAACCGAGCTCAAAACCGCAACAGATTCTCTCGATGCCTCGACCAAACAAGCGCTCCTTGATGAATTCCAAAAGAAAAATCCAACATTTCTTTTGATTCCGGGCGCGTACTCAATCAAAACCGAAGTCCTCCCAATCACCGCATCCAAAGACAGCGCAAAGGTTTCCATGACCGCAACCCTCACCGGTATTGCATTTCCTGCAACCGAGCTCGCCAAAGCAATCGCTGGCAAGGCACTCGAGAAATTTGATAACGCTCCGGTTGCACTCACCAATCCGCTTGCAATTGCTTTTTCAACCAAGGCCGATATGAAAAATCCAGGGCCCCAGCTCGCATTCCGCCTCTCCGGTGACGCACAGATAGAATGGACAGTGGATCAAAACGAGCTCCTCTCTGCGCTCGTAGGTGCTCCACGTTCGATTTTTGTTCCGACCATCGCAAAGGCAACCGGCATCCAAACCGCCGAAGTTTCCATCTCGCCATTCTGGTCCACCCGTTTCCCGAGCTCCAAAGACTCCTTTGAATTCATCCGTCGTTGACAAAACCCTATATTTTCCCGTATATTTGTAACCCATGATTGAAACCAAAAAACCTGATGCAGAGAATGTGATGTACGGCACCGTCGTAGAAACATTGCCAAACACGCTATTCCGAGTAAAACTCGACACAAAGGAAGGGGAGGAAGAAAAAATTATTTTGACCTATCTCGCGGGCAAAATGCGCCTCAATCGCATCCGTGTACTCCTCGGTGACAAAGTCAAAATCGAGCTTGATCCGTATGGAGGCAAGGGTCGAATTCGCCAGAGAATGTAATCCGTGGGCCAGTTACTAGACAAAATAATCAACTTAGTATAATATCCAGTCTCGTCATGAAAGTGAAATCATCAGTCAAACCTATGTGCACCAAATGCAAGGTGGTCCGCCGAAAGGGCTACGTGTATGTTGTGTGCCCGTCTGATGCTCGTCACAAGCAGCGTCAAGGCTAATTTTCCTATATTTTTATTTCTTTTTCCATTTAACCCATGCGTATTACCGGTATCAACATCCCAGACGAAAAGCGAATCGAAATCGGTTTGACCAGTCTCTATGGCGTTGGACGATCACGTGCACAGTTCATTTTGAAGCGTGCCGGGATTGATTTCGGAAAGAAGTCAAAAGACCTCACTCCTGCAGAAGAAAACGAAATCCGCCGCCTTATCGAGACCTACAAAATCGAAGGTGATTTGAAGCGTGAAGTTGCAAACAACGTAAAGCGCATGAAGGATATCAAGTGCTACCGTGGAGTTCGCCACACTCGACGTCTCCCAGTCCGCAACCAGCGCACAAAGTCAAATAGTCGAACTGTTCGTGGAAATGCTCGAAAGACCATGGGAACCGGTCGTAAGCTCGCTGATAAGAAATAGGATTAGTATTTAATAATTACCATGGCAAAAGCAAAAACCACCGAAGAAGAAGTAAAGGCACCAGCAAAAGAAAAAGAAGCTGGGGCAAAATCTGCTGACAAAGCATCTTCAAAAAAGCGATACGACACTGGACGCCTCTATGTTCAGTCTACCTACAACAACACCAAGCTCCTTTTGACCGATGCAAAGGGAAACACACTCGCATGGTCAACCTCTGGTGTGCAGGGCTTCCGTGGTGCAAAAAAGGGAACTCCATTTGCTGCGGCAAAAATCGGTGAGACCCTCGCAGAAAAAGCAGCACTTGTTGGAATGAAAGAAGTTGCAGTTATTGTAAACGGCGTTGGATCAGGACGCGAGTCTTCAATCCGCGGATTCATTTCAAAAGGGATCAACATTTCAAGTATTAAAGACGTGACTCCAGTGCCACACAACGGCCCACGACCACCACGCGCTCGTCGTGTCTAATTTTTTAATCATTTCCTATGCAAATTAAATCAAAGTACAAAGTAGCTCGTCGCGTTGGAGCACCAATCTACGAAAAGACTCAACTTCCAAAGTTTGAGCTTCGTGAGTCACGCCGTGGAAAGAAAGAAATGAAACACCCACGTCAGAAATCTGACTACGGAATTCAGATGCTTGAAAAGCAAAAGGTTCGCTACACCTACAACCTCCTCGAGCGACAGTTTGTAAAGTACGTTCGTGAGACCATGGCAAAAACCAACGTGTCTCCAACCGAAGAACTCTTCCGCCGTCTCGAGACTCGTCTCGACAACGTCGTATACCGCGCAGGATTCGCTCCAACACGCCTCGCAGCACGTCAGATGGTCAATCACGGTCACATCATGGTAAACGGTGAGCGCCTTTCGATTCCTTCATACCAGACAAAATTGAGTGATAAAGTCACCATTCGTCCACAAAGTGCAAAACAGCCACTCTTTGCAAATATCGATGCACAGATCAAAAATAAGACCATTTCTTCATGGCTTGCAGTCGATGCAGACAAGAAAATGATCACCCTCCAGGGTGCTCCAAAGTACGACAAAGTCGAGTCGGGCTTCAATCTTGCGACCATTTTCGAATTCTACAGCCGATAGGTTGCATAATTTGGGGAAATGAGTTACAATAGCAAAACTGTTTTGAAATTCCTGTCAGGCCTCATTATTTTTTAATGCGCATTATTTATGGATAATAGTATCATGCTACCATCACAGCCAAAAGTCATCTCCGAAAAGGGGGCTCTTGGTGTTTACGAAATTGACGCGTTGTATCCAGGTTTTGGACACACACTCGGAAACTCACTTCGCCGTGTGATTTTGTCGTCTCTTTCAGGTGCAGCAATCACCAAGGTAAAAATCGACGGAGTCAACCATGAGTTTTCTGCTATTCCAGGAGTAAAGGAGGATGTTATCACCCTCCTTCTTCGTTTGAAAAAAATCCGCGTAAAAATGCTCACTGCAGAGCCACAGGTAATCACTCTCAAAGCAAAAGGAATCAAGACCCTCACTGCTGCCGACATCGAAGCTCCAAGTCAGGTTGAAATTGCAAACCCAGAACAGGAAATTGCAGAACTCACCGAAAAGGGAGCAGAGCTCAACATCGAAATGACCGTCGAGCGTGGACTTGGATTTATCACCAAGGACAATTTCCACAAAGAGCGTGTTGACATCGGAATGATCTATCTCGATGCAATCTTTTCTCCAATCAAGCGCGTATCATACGAAGTAGAAAACATGCGTGTGGGAGATCGAACAGACTTCAACCGCGTACGTCTCACGATCGAGACCGACGGCACAGTGACTCCTCGCGAGGCACTCGAAGCATCAATCCGTATTATGATCGGACAGCTCAAGGCAATCGTCGGATTTGAAGAAGAAAAAGAAGAAGTGAAATCAGAAGCCGCTGCCGAGGCAGAAGCTCCAGTCGAAAAGAAAAAGGAAATTGATCCAGAAATCTTGAAGACTCGTGTTGAGGATGCAAACTTCTCACAGCGCACATTGAACGCGCTCGTGAATGCAAACATTCGCACCATCGGAGGTCTTGCTCGCAAGAAAGAAGACGACATCTTCGATATTGATGGACTTGGCACCAAAGGTGTTCAGGAAATCAAGAAGGTGCTCCACGGATACGGAATTTCATTAAAATAAATTATCATGAGACACGGAAACAACAAGAGAAAATTTGGCCGAGAGAAAGACCAGCGGAACGCTTTGATGAAGTCCCTTGCTCGTTCTCTTGTCCTCAAGGATAAAATCAAGACAACCGAGGCGAAAGCAAAAGAGCTCCGTCCGTTTGTTGAAAAGCTCGTCACCCTCGCAAAGCGAAATGACATTGCATCACGTCGCATCGTAAACACCCGTATCGGTGGTGTTCGCGAGACCAAGAAACTCTTTGATGTTGTTGCACCAAAATACAAGACTCGCGCTGGTGGATATATCCGTGTTATCAAGTTGCCACCACGCCTCAAGGACGGTGCAAAAATGGCTCACATTTCATTTGTATAAAAATCATGAACTACACTATTGACGCAAAAGGAAAGAAAATCGGACGCCTCGCAACAGAGGTCGCAGCAATCCTCATGGGAAAAAATACCGCATCATTCCGCAAGAACACTGTGGCTGACGCAAAGGTGACCATCATCAATGCTGCACAGGTAGACGTGACTGAAAAGAAACTCACCACAAAGCGATACCCACGATATTCTGGACATCCAGGTGGATTTGTAGAGCCAACTATGCAGCAGGTTGTTGCAAAGAAAGGCTTCGCAGAAATTTTCCGCGACGCGATTGTGGGAATGCTTCCAAAAAACAAGCTCCAGAAGCGCATGATGAAAAACCTAACCATTACCGAATAATTCCATGACAGCTGTAACAAAAACCGCAGAAAAATACATTCAGGGACTCGGCCGCCGAAAGACCGCGATTGCTCGCGTACGCCTCTTTGCGTCAACCAAGAACTCGGTTACCGTCAATGGTCAGCCAGTTGAAACCTATTTCAAAACTCCATCAACCCGCAACGCTGCAACCGAAGGACTCCTCGCTCCAGCACTCGCAGAGAAATTTGAAGTGACTGCAATCGTAAAAGGAGGTGGTATCAATGGTCAGGCCGAAGCAGTCCGTCACGGAATCGCTCGTGCACTCGTTGAATACGATGCAGAGCTCCGAAAGAAGATCAAGAAAATGGGCTTCCTCAAGCGCGACCCTCGTGCAAAGGAACGCCGAAAGTTCGGTCTCAAGAAAGCTCGAAAGTCTCCACAGTGGTCCAAGCGTTAAACAACAAAGCCCCCTTCGGGGCTTTTTGTTCGCTTGGACGGCCGGAGCTTTACCGAGCCAGCAGGCGAGGTAGCGAGGCGGGTGAATGACGGGGAGGGACCCGTCATGCAAGACCTTTTGAGATTTTTTGAAGAAAAATCCAAAAGGTGTACTGGTCCTGTAAGGACCGCGGAAATTCCCGAGCGACGGCGAGGGAATTATCTGTGACCAAAACGTTAATCGAAAGATTTCAAAATACTCCGCAAGGAGTTTTTTGTTGTCCACATTTTTCAAAATATTTTATAGAGAGAGGTATATAATGGATTGGTTAGTAAATAAATATTTATATGAAACACGATAATCATATGCAGCTGTTTACTCTTGCAATTGCAACAGTACTCGTCAGTGTCGTTACTGGTTTTGGAGTAGTCCGTATAAATGAAAATATACTCGCTCTCAAAGGAACACAGCAAAATCAGGAAAATACGCAAGAAGACCTCTTTTCTTTCTACGAAGAAAACAATTTTGCTGCCGCTGCTGCATCTGTACCCAAAATCACCATTATTCGTCCGACTGGACAAAAATTAGTTGGGCTCGATACAAAAGTAAATATCGCAGTTACGGTACCTTCCTCGGTGAGTTATCAGGATATTAATTTTTCTGTAAAAGGAAAGAATGCAAAAGGTCAGAATAAAACACTTTCCATTAAACCAGTTGCATACTCTGGAAAAGTGGTATCGAACGGGGTGCTCTATCTTTTTGATTGGCAACCTGATTTCAAACAAACAACGATTGACTACAGTAGGGATTTTAATGTAACGACATCCTACTATGTCTATGATTACAATGATGCTGATTGTGCAACTGGTACCGTAGTGTCTTCTGGTAACCTTTCTGGTGGTCTTACATGTCGAAAGAGTGTGTCGGTTACTACCAGTGTCCCAACAAAAATTGCGTACTTAAACACCAAGAGTCGCCCAGAGCTCTATGGGTATGTGAGTGAACCGTTGAACTGTCAAAACGAATTTACTATTGATATCTGTGATCTCAATACGGCAAATGATCTTAATCAAACCCGAGGAAGCGTTCTTTTTGTGATGGATCAAAAAGGGCCAACACTTACTACAGAGGATCTAACAAGAAAAACCACCGTATCTGTTTCCTACGATGAATTTACAAAAAACGGTCTAGCACGTGGTGAATGTAAAAATGGCACAATAGCATTTCCCGCGTACTTCACTGATGGTTTCAATCTTTCTGATGGAAAAAAGCACACGTTTCATTTGTATCACGTAAATGCAGCCGGCACTGTCTATCAGCCGATACCAACTTCAAGTGTCACTGTTCCTAGTTTTGACGGAGCACCACTTACAACCCCATCATGTTCAAATACGGGTACAGCACAGCAAGTTAATTATCGTGATCCAGCACGTAAAGAGCTTATGGTAAAATAAGTACAGGAAACCGCGAAAGCGGTTTTTTGTTGTCTCACTTTTGAAAATTTGCTAAAATAGCCCCATGACAGACGAACAAAAAGATATAAAAACAGAGGGCGAGGTGGAGGAAATTGTCCCTGAAGAGGGGGCGGATGTGGTCTATGACGACGAGGCGACGCCGGTCGATCAGATCAAAAAACTTCGCGAAAAAGTAAAAGAGCTCACCAAAGAGAAACAAGAATATCTCGACGGCTGGCAGCGCGCGCGGGCCGACTATCAGAATTTCAAAAAGCAGACCGAGGATTCCCGCAAGGACATGATCAAGTTTGCAACCGAAGGACTCCTCGAGGAAATTATTCCTGCGCTCGATGCGTTTGATTTAGCAATGGGGAACAAAGTTGCCTGGGAAAAGGTAGACGCAAATTGGCGCAAAGGGATCGAATATATTTATGCGCAGCTCGTCGGCGTGCTCGATTCCCACGGCCTCAAACAGTTTGACCCAATGGGAGAAAAGCTCGACACCACTCGCCACGAACCAACCGACACGATCGAAACCACAAATACCGACGAAGACGGCAAAGTGCTCGCAGTGCTCCAAAAAGGCTATGATCTCGGAGGAAAAATCATTCGTCCAGCAAAGGTAAAGGTGGGGGAGCTCAAAAAATAATTTAAATCTTCTCTATCGGCGCACTTCTTTGTTGGAAGCTCCGTCTGCTCCCGCAATGTATATTCATACATTTTGGTCGCAGTACTCGCTTCCGCCTCGAATTGCATCCAATAAAGAAAGATTTAAAGACTATTATTCTACAGATTTGACAAGTTGTCCTAGATGATTACAATTAGGGACAAGAAGTTGAAAAAACCTATGAATCTAAAGCGAAATATTCAGTACAGCGTACGATTCAAAGCAGTCTCGGAAGGGGCTGTGTGGGTTGTGTACGCATTTGGAATTGAGCGCGATGGAAATCGGGTGGTGCGAACCTTTGCGCCTCGCATTGTTCAAATTATTCCAAAAAACACACCTGCGCTCGCTGGTGAAGTCTCGTCAACCGAATCAGAAACCATTCTCCTCGATGGTGCACGCATTTCTGCAATCGCAAATACTTCGGCAGGTACCCCGTCTCCATATTTTAATCCGTTCGTCGCATTTCAAAATGTTCTGGTAACTCTTCGTGGCCCACGCCCGCCTACTTTTGCATACTAATGTAATTTTTGTTCGTATATTCCGGCAGATAGGAATAGAAGAAAATATCTGTATCTATTAAACACAATTCCGAATTCGAGTAAGTCTTTTTACAAAACATTGCGGAGCCGTGTAGGCGAGCATAGGAATTTTCGCCAGAAAATATCCGTGTTTTGAAAAAAGAGCTTATGAGATATTCGGCTCTAAACATTCAACACACAACATATGTCTAAAGTAATTGGAATTGACCTAGGAACAACCTATTCAGCAGTTGCAGTGATGGAAGGAGGTGAGCCAAAGATCCTCGAAAACGCCGAGGGTGTGCGCACCACTCCGTCGATTGTTGCAAAATCAAAGACAGGCGAAATTCTCGTCGGTCTCCTTGCTCGTCGTCAGGCAGTGACCAACCCAAAAAACACCGTGTACCAAATCAAGCGCTTCATGGGTCACGAGTTTACCGAGGAGGCAGTGCAGAAAGACAAAGCATCCGTGCCCTACGAAGTGATCGCCGGTGAAAACAACGGCGTTTCCGTAAAGATGGGAGACAAAACATATCGTCCAGAGGAAATCTCTGCGATGATTTTGGGCAAACTCAAAGCAGACGCCGAAGCAAAGCTTGGAGAAAAAATCACAGAAGCAATAATCACTGTGCCAGCGTATTTCAATGACGCGCAAAGAAAGGCAACAAAAGACGCAGGAGCAATCGCGGGTCT
>JACCDW010194825.1_pt1 | contig 10255 bp, 15 predicted proteins | sample 7449781 | NCBI WGS metagenome assembly JACCDW01 (sample SAMN15323449, study PRJNA562643) | freshwater metagenome | isolation source: river surface water | place: USA:Blue River Watershed | collected 2017-08-18 | reverse complement strand
GAAGCTACCCACCGTATGTTTGGATTTAACCCCTTAAATTACCAAACAATCTTCTCACTATCATCTGAAGTTGGTTCGGTGAAAAGTGCCTCATCAGCCTTATCATCCTTTACATACTTTTGAACCAATTGCTTCACATAAGTTCTCTCACTATCTGGACCACCATCGTTTGAGAAGAAAGGGAACATTGAAATTTCAGCCGCTTCAAACAAGCTGAATCCATCGTATAACAACCCAGCAGTTTCTACACTAGCACGAGTTGAAATACCGGTACTCAACTTACCATCACCACCTTTACTTACTTCACGAGTGTGATGTGAAATTTCAGCTACTGCTTTCAAGTCATCTTCATTCACAGTAGGATACATATACTTCAACAGGTTCAACTCTTGCTCATCGTTAAGTACGTCCATCTCAATTGTTGTGAAACGGTCAAGAATCGCACGGTCAAGAACACGCGTTGAAGTGTACTCACCACCAATGTTAGCGGTAGCGATAAAGGTAACACCTTCAGCTACATTTACAACAGGTGAACCTTCAGCTTCATCCAAACGAAGGTAACGTTGTCCCAAGTCCAACACCGTCATAAGGATATTCCAAGCGTCAGGATGTGCTCTACTCAACTCATCCAACAAAATAACAGCGTTAGGAGTTTTGATTGCTTTAACGAAAGCGGAGTCAGAGAAAAATGTACCTTTCTTGCTATCGAAGTGAGTATTACCAATTAGGGTTGCTCTAGCATCTTGCGTTGCTCCAAGGTTGAAATAGAAATCAGGTCTTTTCAATCCTTTGGTAAGAGCTTTAGCCGCCATTGTTTTACCACAACCAGCCGGTCCAGTCATCATAATATTTTTAGCTCTCACAGCTGAACGAATAAGGTACTTCCATTTAAGGTCAGAAATAACCAATCCTTCAGGTTTCAATTTCACACTTTCAGTATGGATGAAATCGGTAATCTCTTTGTGAGAATCCAATTTTTCAACATTCACTTCAGCGTTACTTTTAAGGGGAGCAACTAAGTTTTCGAATTCGGCCATTTCAGCCATACGGTAAGAAATCTTACCACCTTTACCAACTACTTGCCTAAGAGCTTTACCAGCTTCATAAGCTTTTTTACGGGTAGGAGTACCAATACCATTAGTACCTACAATCTTGCCGGCAGTATTAGCAAGTTTAAAATGTGTGCCAACTTTCACTACTTTGAAAATCTGGCTAACTACCTTGTCTTTTTTAGACTTCATAACTAAGGGGTTTTAAATATAAAATAATAATTATCTCAATTGGTTTCTCAATCGAACATAGTAAAGATACGAAATGTTTTTGAAACGGCCAAATCTTTTTTTATGTTCTAAGTGGTTGAAAATCAACGAGTTAGGAGTGTTTTTCTAACTCGTTGATAATCAATCAGTTACGCTTTCTCCATAAACAGCTTATTCATAGTACGTGTCACTTCATTTACATTAGTAACATTGATGAATGATGCCGCTTTACCATACGATTTTTTGAATGTATGACCTGAACTACTATCTTCACCATAGTTACCATCTGCCACAAAGTAACTCAATACTTTGATACCCATACCTTCAATCATCTTCACCATTTTGTATGTATGTGAAGCTGCTGAATCACCACTATAACTCATATCCTTTCCGTGGAAGTAAGGTTCGCCATCGGAAATGTTTAGGAAGTAACTATCCATATCGGTTGTACTACCAACCATATTTTTCATAATTGCTTCGAAACACAAACCTTCAGGTGTTGTACCATTAGGTGATAAGTATTTGAACAATTGTTTCACTTTCATAAACTTATCAGTTCTACTATCATAAGCAATAACTACATAAGGTAATTCATTAGTTGTAGTTCTGAATGAAATCTGAAGCGTTAAGTTAGAAATCATATCTACAGCTTTAGCCAATGCCACGATATTAACCATAGTTTTTCTCCACTTACTACCACCCATTGAACCACTAGCGTCCACAGATATATGTAAGTTAGCTTTCTTAAACTGGTCAGTTTCTTTTGTAAAGAATACGTGCTCATTTCCATAACCCAAAGCCGATACCATTCTTCTATCCAACTTACCTACAAGCTGGCGATTGAATACCGTATCTCTACTCTCACCTCTAACCTGCAATTTCTTACCTAACAATGTACCAATTCTGATACCTTCTAATACTTCACTCTCATATTGAGAATACATTGTATCTTCTTCAGGTTTAGATGAATATCTAGCAGAAGTAAGTGGGAAGTTAGATTGTTCCATAAGAGAACGTGTCATCTTCTTAACTACAACACACTCAATACCTTTCGTAGTACCACCATATCTAGTAACATAAGTTTGTCCAACAACTTTCAACTCAGCACCACTTTGTTCAATGTTACTCAATTGGTTTTGTTCTGAAGCAGTGATTTTAGATTTCTTAATCTGTCCACGTAAGAACTCTTTTTGTTTCTCAATCTTCTTACGAATGATATCCATTTGTCTTTGTGAAAGTTTACCTTTAGCGGGTTTACCTTTACCATTACCTGGTGTAATCTTAATCTTACCTTTCACACCTTTACCTTCTTCAGCAATACCATTATCATCGCCATCTTCACCATCACCATCGCTATCATCACCAACATCACCCATACCATCACTACCTTCACCATTCATATCAACATCAATATCATCTTCACCTGCTTCTTGCTCACCTTCACCAGCTTGCGGTGAACCAGCACCACTACCTTGTCCGGTCTGTCCTTTACCATTACCACTTTGTTTTGAATTAGTAATTGGTTCGATAGCGTTTAAGATAACTTCAAACACTTCCAATGCAACTGAAAGTGCTTCATCGGTTGTTTTCAATCTGCTAATTTCATTCAACTTAATGATACGAGCAATTGTAGGTAACTCTTTAAGGGCATTTGGTCTACTGAACTTTGAATGTAGATTAATCAAACGAAACATATACGATTCAAAAGTTTCTTCGGTAAACTCATCTGATTTCATACCCTTATCAATAGAGTCATCATTGAAATACTTATCGTACATAGCACGATAGTAATCACGATAGCCAGGAGCTGATTTGTAAATGTAGTTATCAATCCTTCTATCTTCTACATAGTTAAGGATATCTTTGATAACATAAATCCAACCCGTCATATTCTTAATGGTTGCAATCTCACCCAACTCTTTATACTTCTCAGCACCAATTTTACGATGAATAGCAACTTCCAATTCTCTCAATAAGTCAAAGTTGGAAAGTTTAATGTGTGAACCTTCGTGCAATGCCAAACCTACCGCCGGGTCAAACTCATTCGGTTCAACTATCTTAGCGGAAATAGTTACGGTCTTACCATCGGTATATGAATCACCTTTGGTTGAAAACCTTACAGGTATATTTTGACCTGTTACAATGTTTACGAAGTTAGCGATAGCCCTACGATGTGCAGCCATCTTATATAGGTTCTTGCTTTCAATCTCTTTTTTAGAGTATGAAGAATAAACCGCTGGGGAATAATCCCAATCGTCCATCCACCAAGAGGATGCTCCATAACTTTTGTATGATTTACTTTTTTTAGACGAACCACGAGCGATGTGGTCTTTTGTACCTGTCTTAAAGTCTGTGTACCAACTCATATAAGGGGTTTTTGATTTTGAATGAATATACCCAAATATACGAAGGTTTTTTGAGACCACCAAATATTTTTGAAAAAAAGTTATAAGTCATTGAAAATCAATGAGTTATGTATTATAGATTTATTTAATACGTGGGTCAGTATAACCCAATTCTTTGATTATAGGGGACTCTGATAGTATTTTATTTAGTTCTTCTGGAATTTCTATTTCCGAAGTATTCATATTTTTAAAAGGTTGATTTATTTGCCAAGTTCTCATAACATCCAATTCGTATGTTTCTGGTTTTTCTTTTATATGTAAAGGATTAATTCTTGTATTAAAATAATACTCTTTGGTTTTTGTTTCAAATACATTTTCATCAAATTTCAAACCAATATCATTCATTATTTTTTTAATATTTTGATTTCCTTCATCAAATAAATCTTCATATCGAATGGCGTAAATGCCTTTAAAATTCCCATCTCTTGCTTCTTTAAATCTTTCTAAAGAAACCAAGTATTCTCGTATTGTAAAAAAATATTCTTGTTGTAAATGATTTGTTATGCCGGAAAGTGGATTCCATCCCGCTTTAATTATCGAACTAAATAGATTCCATGGATTTCTAGTAATAAAAATAACATAGTAATCTTTAAAAACTGATTTCGAATTATTCTCTCTAATAAAAGAAACACCATGTACTCTTATCTCAAGCGGTAAAACGGGAGTCTTTAATAAAATAAATTCTTTATCACCACTTTCCTGGATATGCTCAGAAAGTATTTCAAATCTTTCATTTTTAATTTCATAAAGATTTGAACACTCTCCAAATTTTGATTTAAGTATTGATGTTCCAGTAAATGGATATCCTGTAATTAAAATTTTCTTTTTTTCCATTAATCCAATTCTTCATCATCCCATTCATCTAATGGAAATGATGATTCTATTTCTTCAAATAGAAATGTTAATTCTTTTCTTGCATTTTCTACATTTCTCCAATCTTCAAATGCAATAGCATCTTCTAACATATCTATTACGTCTTTGATTTTGTTTTCTATACTCATAATGCTATATTTTCAATTAAATATATCATTAATGAATTAAACGAAAAATTCATCTTTCATTTCTTTGCTAAAAGTATATTGTGGTTCTGGAATAAATTCAATAGAGTCACTCCATCTAAAAGATTCTTCAGGTGGATTTACAAACTTATTATAAATCTCATGTGGTGTACCTTTTGATTTTCTAGTAATCATCATATAGTACGGAAAATATCTTATTTGTACTTTTACTTTACTAAAATGTACAGCTAAAAAATGTTCAGGTGGAAATACATAGTGTCCTGCCTTTAAATACTCCATCATTCTAAGATATATAAAAGCGTAATAATCCATTATCTTTGGATTACCATACGCTATACAATCATTTATACCATTTGAATCTTTAAATGCATTACAATCGTTACTACCCATAGGAACATTAAGCATATCGTTTAATTCAATTACAAAGTTTTCATCAAGTAGTGTATCTATTCTAGCTCTAATAATCAAATCATACTTTATACCTAATTGTTTAGATAGCATATTACACTTCCATACTTTGTAATACATTGAAAGTTGTCCAAATGCCTTTGATGTTTTTTGAAAAGTATCCATCAAAACATTAGGAGTTTGTATATTCATAGATGCCAAATCCTGTGTTGTTTCTTTAAAGATATCATAGCTTTCTACTTCCAATCTTTTTGGTGTATAAACTTTTTCAAACTCGTTAATAGTATCTCCTAATTCAGGATTTTCTATATCCCAAAAAGAAGCATATACATCCATATTATACTTTTTTATTAAACCGGTCCAAAAGTTTTTCGTTTCATCTAAATCTCTCATTTGACCGGAAAAACATAATGCTATTTTCATACTATATATTTATCATCTTTAACACAAGGTAGTTTAATAACAGTTGTAATCGAATCACTCAATGCTTCGAAATCAGTTGCTTCACCAGGTTCGATTGTAATAATATCACCACTATTATAAGTTACCCCATTCATTAATACCATACCACTTACAATTATAGTTATTTCAGTTGCTACTTTATGAAAGTGTTTTTCTTCCTTATCACCTGCTTTGTAATTTTTTACAGCAACTTCAACATCATCTGTTTTGTAGAGTGATGGTTCAAAATTACCAACAACCCATCCTCTAAACATATCATTAAGCTTATGCAATTTCATCTTTATATTTTTGAATGTAATCTGAACAAATACCTAAACATTTTTGAGTATTATCATTATGTATTTCAGGCATTACCGCTATACTATTTTTGATTGGTTGTTTACCTGGATATGCCCAAATATATCCATATGAAGTTAGAGTAAGTGTATCTTCTTCGTGCCAAAACCAATTTATATCTTTACAATCATCTTCATTTTCCACAAAGTATTCAACTGCTTGTGTGTTTTTACAATGTACCCAGAGTTTATCTGACTTACTATCAATCCAATCCAAATCAATTTGATATTGTGGTTCATCGTGTCCCAACCACCACTGTCCATCTATATACCAAACATCTATCTCGACATCAAATCCCAAACGAATAGTATCTTCAATGTATTCTGGTTTATTTTCAGCTTCTTTTATCTTTCCATTTATATTTCCTCTATGTGATATGTAAATCATTTTTCAGGTATTTTATATGGTTCATCACTAAACAATTGGTCAATCGTTGATATACTAAAATTTCTTTCAGGTATAAAATCATCTTTCCATTGTTTTTTAAAAAGATTTGCTTTTATTTTATATGGTTTTAATAAATCAATATCCAATATATCAAAGTGCTCTTTCATTAAAAACTTACCATCAACTTTTTCATATCGCTGTGGTTCTTTTGCTTCCAAATATGATTTTGTTAATCTTTCTTCAGGCGCATGTGTTTTAACGTATTTATGAAACTTACCATCAACTTTCCACTTAGATACATTTAATCTATTGTTATCATAATTAAATTTAGCGGCTTTAAAAAGTATTGTCAAATTTTCGGTTGTACCCGCCATTATATGGTCTGATATATGATATTCGGCATATTGCCATGCTCTAAAGAAAACGGAAGAACTCCACAATTTATCAGGTGCGGATTTAATTGATTGGTATATATTTTCCGGATATGACCAGTATTCATCACCTCTCATTTTGATAACATATTTAGTTGTTACCATTTCCAATGCATTAAGAGTGGATACTATTTGATAATTAATATTTTGGTCACCACTCTCTAACGGTAACGGTGCCAATATTATTTTAAAATTTTTGGGTAGATTTGAAAAGTCTATGTTACAACCAACCCAAGTAGAAATTATAACTCTACAATTATCATATTTTTGTCTATAAAAATCGTAAGAATCTTGTTCAAGTTTTCCCTGAATAATAATTGTAACATCTTCCATATTTTTCATTGAGAATTATTTTCTCCATCCAATTTTTTCACCTGCTTTTATTCTACGTTCATATTCTTCTTCTGAACCTGGATATCTCCAAGCCCATACTAACCAAAATAACATAAACAATGCTATTCCAATTAAAGCAAATGGTTTGTGTGAAAGTGTAAATAACAAAACGGTATAACTAATAACCATAGTTATAAGCATAATCCATTTAACCTTTGTTGGATAAATACTTTTAGTTTCCCATCTTATTAAGTGTGGTGAAAATGTTGGATGTGTGTGTAGCCAATGATTTAAGGCAGGTGAACTCTTTGCAAATGCCCACGCTGCTAATACTACGAATGTAGTCATCGGAATACCAGGTACAATAGCTCCGATGTAAGCACAACCTACAAAAAGTAAGCCGAGCCCTCTCCATAACCATTTATTCATAACTCTATAATTTAATCCCAATCTTCCGAAAAATTCTTTTTACCTTTTGCCGGTTTAGAATCTTTCTTTTTTGGTTTTAGTTTCTTAACTTTAATCTTCTCCTTTGTGTATAGTTCTTCTTCATCAATTTCGTTATACACAAATTTTTTGAGATAAGCTTTCTCATTTTTCATAACATACGATTTATCTACCCTGTCCTCTGTAGTTCTTCTCTTTTCTATCGTGTTTGTTAGTTGTTTTTGCAGCTTTGCCGCCTTTTCTCTTTCCGAAAGTGGTTTTTTGTGTTGAACCACCACCTTTAGCTTTTGCCATTTGTTGTTACATTTTATTATAAATTGTAACGTAACTTATTAAAGATGTTTTTTAAGAGTTCTTGCTCCTAATATCCATTTCTTACCGATTGGATTTTGGATTGGTTTTCTCATAAAAGCATCTACTTGCTTTTGAACAGAATTATGTACAGGATGATATTCGGTATTATCCACAATTACGAAGTTATTACCAAACATTCCCTGAAATTTACCCATATTTTCTTGACAATCTTTCCAAATGGTTTTTACCAATTCATCGGGCAAACTTCTGCTTCTTTCAGCATTTCTTTTTAATGCAACCTCTAAGGAAGTGTTTACGAATATCATATAACAATCATATCCTAAACTCTCGGCCTTATTCTTTTTATTTCTGATTTTAAGAACTTCATTACCAGTGCCATCTATAATCATACCCAAACGTCCTGCTTCATAAAAAGCCTGTTGTTTTTGTGTGATTGCTTTAGCTTTATTACGAATAGTATCTCCTTCTTCTCCAGCTATAAAAGCCCAGAAGTTAGGGTCATTCTTTTCAATATCTGCTAAATCTTTTGGATTGATACCGTTCTTTTTAAGAGCTTGTTCAAACGCAGTATCCGAACTTACTAATTTAAGTCCACCTGCTGAAACTGATTCCAATTCACCTTTACCTACCCCAAAGATTTCCTTTGCTGTGTAAGATTTACCACTACCCGGTCCACCAGCCAAAAAGATACATTTAAGAATACCAGGATCATCAACTCCTTCCGTAATAATACGTGCGAAGATATTGTTTTGGATTTCTTTTAGTTCTTTTTGGATGGAAGAAATTTCGGATATAAGGTTCTTCATTGATTACTTAGTCTTCTTAGCTGGCTTCTTTTTCTCAACAACTACAGTCTTTGCAACTTTCTTAGCTTTATCAGCTACTTTCTTTACTTTAACTGCAACTTCCTTTACTTCTTCGATTTTTTCTTCGATAGCGTCAGGAATGTTGTTGTTGTTCTTATCTTCAATCTTACCAGATTTCATACCAAAGTATGCAAATGCTCCGCCGATTGCTAGAACTGCCAAAATAATTAAAAATGTTCCCATAATTTTTGTTTTAAGGTTTACCTATAAATATATACTTTTTTTGTAAACCAATGTTAATTTTCACCATATAAAGAGTATTTAGTAATTGGTTTTTCAACTTTTACTTCCTCTTTATAGATTACCTCTACCGTCCCTTTACGAGCCGATAGAAAGAATTCTGTTTGTCCAGTTTTTTGGAAATGGTATTCTAACCCATCGGTTAGTGATTCCAAAATGGTAGATGGAGAGTCTACCGGTGTCCAACGGTCACCAGGTGGAACTCTCTTTAATACCACTTCTTTTATTTCTTCTATCTTAGTTTCAAACGCCATTAGTTAATAACTTGTAAGATTTTTGATTCTTTAGCCGCAGATACTTCATAATCCAATTGGATACCCGCTTTTTCAAATTCTTTTACTACTCTAGCTTCTGCTTCCGTAACGGTCATAGCATCTACCAAATAGTTTTCTTTTACTTTCTTAATCTTTGTACCGCCCTTACCACCATCTACTTCGTGTTGTACGGTCACTGTAACTTCAAAATACTTAGCCATAATTTATGTTTTTAATGTTTAATTACAAATATACTACTTTTTTACTAATTTACCAAATTAATATTCATATTCTTTTTTAGGACCTGAAAGGTTTCCGTTAATTAGGAATGAACAATTAAAGCATAACATCCTAAGATTATCGTAGAGATGATTAGTTTTATTACCATCTATAAAATCTAAAATCAATGGAACTCTATGGTCAGTAACTCGTCTTTCACAAAATCCACAATTATTACATTTTTCTTCCATATAACCACTTAAAAGCAGTCTTCTTTTTAACTTCCAAACTGGGTATTTGGGGTATTTACCTGCTATAATATCATCCAATGAATGAAATCCTTGTGTAGTACTTGAACCTTTACGAATACCTATACCAAAAGGATTTTTAAGGTCTTCAAATAAACCGTATTCTTTTGCGTATTTTTTGTATGTGTTATAAGAAACGCCTAATAATTTGGCGGCTTCTGCTGCAGAACGTGCTTTTCTTTGTATATCCTTTATTTCAGATTCCAATAAAGGTCTTGCACCTAATCCTCTCTTTGTTCTTCGTTGTGGAGCTAATGATAGGTCTTTTGTTGGGTCAAAGTTTGGAAACTCTTTAAATTCTTTTTGTTCTTCCATAACAATTTTGATAGACTTGTTTTATTTCTTTATATAAGTATATCAATTTTGTTTTTTTAGACCAAATTTTATGTATTTGTACCAAAATCTTTCGTGGAAAAAGTAAATAATTGGTTTTAATACCAATTCAGCAATACCAACTATACCAGCCCACTTAATCGGTAAACCTGCTGCAACAGTTAATCCAATAGTTGTTAATGTACCAACTATTCTATAAGTTATACTCTTAGCTATGTGTCTCTTTACCAATG
>JACCDW010164645.1_pt1 | contig 10257 bp, 26 predicted proteins | sample 7449781 | NCBI WGS metagenome assembly JACCDW01 (sample SAMN15323449, study PRJNA562643) | freshwater metagenome | isolation source: river surface water | place: USA:Blue River Watershed | collected 2017-08-18 | reverse complement strand
GAATTCATACCTGTAATCGACCCAGATGGATTTAATATACCACTAAATTTAGTAGTAAAAGCTTCTAAATCTTCACCCGAGATTCTCAAATAATTTATATTATTTTTACAGTATAATTAAAAACACAAACATATGAGTTATAAGTATTCACAATTAGTCAACAATCCACCAAAGCTCACTATTAAGGAAGGAGCAAAAGAAGTCGTATTCAAAACAATATCATGTATGTGTGATAATGTTCACCATTTGCGATTTAAGAAAAACGATAATGGAGAATTTAAATTAGACGGAATGGGTTATGCTGTTTCCAATTGGCAGATGAAACATGAAAAATTCGAAGTAGAATGGAAAGCAGATGAAAACCATTGGGATTCAGTAATATCAATGATTAACTCGGGTACTGAAGTGGTTGAGTCTGTAGTGAGTCGATAGTATCAAGGTTTTTGTGCCGAGATTCTCTAATAATTAATATTATTTTTACAGTATAATTAAAAAAATAAAAACATATGAAAACAGTAATGGAACAGTTAATGGAAATCCAAGACAAGTTAGACGCTTTAAAAGCACAATCATCAGAATTCACTCCATGTTGTGATGGTGTATGTGGGTGTGGATGTGATGAACCCGAAATAGAAACGAATGAAGATATTGAGCAAGTGAAACGTACCCAATTTACAATACCAGCAGACGATAATGGACCTGAATTTGATAGTGCAGGGTTTAGCATAGCAGATCGTGAACCAGATCCAGAACAAACAATGTCATTTACTCAAGAAGAACTAGTCACACTTGCTGCTAAACTAATGGAACGAGTTATAGATGTAGTTAAAGAAGCAGTTGATGATACTTGCTTAGACGCTGATAATTTGGTTGATTTATCAATGGGTTATGGTTACCAGATTGAGGTTGAATTAGATACAGATCAGATTACTAGGTCTATTCATGAAGAGATTGATAATACCATTGAATTAGATAACGACTCAGTTGAAAATGAGTTATATGATATCTTGAAAGGAATGGGAAAAGTAAGTTAATGTGTGTGTTTTATATGTGTGCGATTGTGGGGACTTAGGTCCCTACTTTTGTACCGAGATAAAAAAACATCTGATATTATTTTTATGCTATAATTAAAATGAATATGAAATCATACCAAGAAATACCTGAGGTTGTAGAATATCTTCAAGCACAGCAGTTATTAGAACTATCAAAACTGGCCGAATTTGGCATTACTGAAGGGGAGCATCAGATTGAGTTATGTAAAGAAGAATTAAAGACAGCCATAGATTTAACTGAGCAGGAAGAAATTTTATTACAAGTAAAAAATCTACAACAACATATTGATGTATGTCACCAAACATTAAACTTCTTCACATCAGAATTTAGGTCATTAGTATATCTCTTTAATTGATTAACAAATCTTTTATCCGAGATTCTCAAACGTTTGATATTACTTTTACAGTATAATTAAAAAACACACACATATGAATTTAATTAAAGTAGAAAGAGTCATTGCTCTAAAACAAAAATCAAGACAAATGGTTGCTCATTATGGTGAACCAGATTGGGACCTTGAATGGGAACTATCAGAACTAGAAGATTCATTAACAAACCAAGAAGTATCAAAAATACTCGAAATTGAAACATCAATGTTATTCTAACATTAGCACCCTAATTTCTAATCCGAGATTTAATAGCATTTGATATTACTTTTACAGTATAATTAAAAAATACACACATATGAAAAAGAAAATTCAAGAAATTAAATTAAATTTCCAAGACGGAAAACAACGAGTATCAGAAAACATTGATTCTATTTACAATGATATCCTTGCTGATTACATGCTGGAGGTGAGCAAATTGCATTCACCTTTAGATGAAAATGATTTATCTTATCTCCAATCATTAAGTGAAAGCATCACAGATACAACTAAGGAGCTTCAAGAACTTAAAGCCGATTTAGATAAATGTTATGATTTGAAGGGTATAACAGATCTAAGTGAAAAATATCCTATATTTGAAGGTTGTGAAGAAACACTTATTGGAGCATTTTTAGGAGTAAACATAACTATTCTTTAATACCATAGCTTTTAATCCGAGATTATAAGTTAATCGTTATTATTTTTACAGTATAATTAAAAAATACACACATATGAAAATTTTATTAACACCCACAGAATCAGAAGATTATTTCTTGAATGCATTATGTAATGGCCTGCATGAATTAGGTAATTACGGAGTTGAACTCGATTATATCGAGGATGAATATAAATTATCACGAGCATCATTAGGACCAAACGCACCATGTTTTGAAGATGTATTACTACAAATGTTGCGTGATGGTTATAAATTAGCATTCACTGATACTGAAGCAGAAGAAACCATATTCATTACAATACAAGACGTTCACGCTAAGGTACAAGAAACAGATATTCGTTATTTATTAGATATGATAAATGAACAAGACGATGCTGTAACAGCAGATGTTGTATTACAAACAGTTATATATGGTGAGGTTATCTTCGGATAACCTTACCTTTTAACCGAGATTAACTAATATCATATATTATCTTTATCAAATAATAATAAAACATAATAATATGAAAGATATAGACATCCACGAAGAAACAAAATCAAAAGCAGTTGAGATGGTGATTAAGACCTTACAGGATATTGACATAGATGGCGAAACAATGCAATACATACTTGAAAAAGTGGGAATGGATGAGCAAATGTTACACCAACTAACCCCTGGAGGAATCCGTTAAATTACTAAAAACTGAAAAAAATAAACAACCGAGATTCAAAAGTAGAATACATTATCTTTATAGAAATAATAAAAACACACAATTATGACAGTAGGAAAATTAAGAGAAATGTTAGCGGATTTCGATGCAGATATGGAAGTACGATTCGCATACAACTATGGTGATTATTGGAATACCGAAGTAGCAGCAGATATAACTGATGCAGACATAGGTCAAGTTCAATACTCAGCATATCATAAATCAGACAAGGTTGTTCAGAACAATGATGATGATGATGATGATAGCGTAAATGCCTTAACTGCACCTTACGTAGTAATTCTAAGATAAAATGAACAATATGATACAAGACCAAATTAAAAAGATTGAAGAGCGATTAGAGTTTCTTAAATCAGACAAAACAGTTTGGATTAGTGCATGGGCCGGACCTAAAGGTTATGTACCGTATAATCATGGACCATATTTAAGAAAATTAGAGCGAAAACGTCTAACTGCAAAATTGAAGCGATTGAAAAAATGTTTAGTATCATAAACTAAATCTTTTATCCGAGATTCTAAAATTAAATTTTATATTTTTATAGTATAATTAAAAACACATAATAATATGAAAGACGTAGAAGTACATTTCACAGACGAACAAGGTAATGAATGGTATGTGATGGTAAATGATAAAGGTGAATCACAAGTGTTTAGAAATAAAACACAAATAACCGATGTTAGAGTATACATAGATGATTTAGTTACTCTTGAATCTGGATTGGGTATGTTTATAGATGAGGATGAATGGGAAAGAGAAATGGGTAGATAATACCCTAACTTTTGAGCCGAGATTATTAAATAAACATTATTATCTTTATAGCATAAGAAAAAATAATAATTAAATAAAACACACAATTATGCAAAGCAAACTACAAAAAATCATCAGTAACCTACTCCAATGTGGTATCAACCAAAACCAAATCGATGCATTTGAAGCATTATATAAAGAAGCAGAAAAATTAAAGTTTGAATTTGAAGAATTTGATCAATACGAAAAAGATGGGACATTATATGTTACATTCAAAGTAAACTAATAGAACATGGTAAAAAATATGAGTAAAAGACAGAAAATAGAGAACAGAATGACAATAATGTGGTTTGTATTAGCCGCTATTGCCAGCCTAGGCCTATTAGTAATATCAAGAATACACATAGTAATTACATTGTAATATAAATAAATAAAACATAACACCAGAAAAACATGAAGACACAGAACGAATTATTCATAACATTCCTAAACGAGAATATCGATGAATTAAAAGATGTATTAGTGGATACATTTGAATTAGATGAGGACGGTGTGAATGATATTGTTAAGTTTAATGGAAACAATTATGACGGGTATTATGGAGTAGATAAAAAAGGAGAATGTGTGACGTTTGGATGTGATATATTTGAATCATTAGATGATGATTTTGAAGAAGATAATGGTGATGATGTATCGATTGGAATGGATGTGATTGGTGGAAAAGAGATATATTTTGTATGTTATGACTTTTAAGCCGAGATTCTAAAGCAGACTACATTATCTTTATAGAAATAAGAAAAAAAGCACACATATGAAATTAGACGAATTAACACTTGAAACAGCATTAACGTGTCATTTACAAATGATACTAAACAAAACAAACTCCCAAATTGACGATGTGAAGGAGATAATAAGTGAGTTGGGGGCAGAATTGAATAAATTGAATAAGGAGCCAGATGAAGAAGATAAATCGATTATCGATCAGGCAGCTCATTTCATAGCATTAGCTAATGTGATAAAATATCAGGTGAAAGCAGAATTAGAACACAGAAGAAAATATGAGCTAAATTAAAGTATCCGTGACGAAGAAAATAAATTTATTATCTTTATAGCATGAAAGAATTTATAGTAGAAACAATAATATCCATCATTGTGGTGTATCTAATCGGTAGCTTTATATTTTTAAGCTTTAACCCGTATGAGTGGACCGTAACAGGAATTATCATATTGATGTTAGTATTAGGAAAAGTATTAGGAGATTTTTATGGAGAAAAAGAACAAGATTAAATTTAGCTCGTATAAACAATACATGAAATACCTAGTCGATCAAAACGAGGTTGATAGCGATGCGATTGAGAAAATGATTGATGCGGGATTAGTGATGAAAGTGAAAACAGTGAGTGTGGATGGATATGAAGCAGTGGGATTTAGAATGATGAGTCGTGAAGAATTTTATCATTCCGATGTGCGAAGACATGGAGTGATTGAGCGGATTAGGAATTGGTTAAAAGGTGACAAATAAAGATAATGTGTGTTGTAACGGGAAAGGAATAGGATAGTATGTGACAGTGGTGATGGGTGTTGGAAATATAGAATTATGAACACATGCTACCTTCCCCCTTTCGCCTTCCAAATTTAGAGAAAGAAAAAGAGATATTTGTATATACTTTCCCCAAAACTCTTAACCGAGATTCTGAAAAGAAAAAACATATCTTTATAGCATAAGAAAAAATAAAAATTAAAAATTAAGGTTATGTTAGGATGGATATGGAACATGTTTGGAATGTTCAACTTGATAAAGTTGCTCATGTGGGATATCCCGTTCATGTCTGCTAAGTTTACTTACTACATAATAAAGTATTCCCTGATTGCTATGTATCATATTTTGAAATTCAACATTCAGCTAATAATTTGGATTTACAAAGGATTATCTGCAATCATAAGGGTTTTGTAAAAGGGGAATTTGAAAAAATATCCCCTTCTCTTATCCGAGATAAAAAGAAGAAACAACGTATTTTTATAGAAAAGAAAAAATAAAACACACATTATGGAAACAATTACTTACACCCCCGCCCCACAAAGAAGTGAAGATTCATATCCAAGATTATTAGGATACTTAATAGGAAATATCAAAGGAGTACTTAACGGAGTAGAAGGAAAATACGCCAAAGTAGATCCGATAACAGTAAAGCTACTAATCAGAGCATTGTTAGAAGTAGAAAATCAAGATAGTGAATGGGGAAAACGAAACATAGTAGAACTTAAAGCATTAGCTGAAAAATTAGGATATCAAGTTCAGGAAAAACCCTGAGCTGATATCCAAGATAAAAAAAAGAAACAACGTATTTTTACAGCATAAGAAAAAATAACACACACATGAGCAATTTCAAAGCAACACAAAACGATTGGAATAATGGTTTCCACATCACATTCAAAAACGGATGTACAATAAGTGTTCAATTCCATAAAAACAACTATTCAGACGGAGGTGAAACTACAGCTGAAGTAGCAGCATGGGATAAAAATGGTGATTGGTTGAAACTAAGTGACACTGATGACATTCGTGGATGGTGTACTCCTGATGAGGTGCTTGAAATTATGAATGATGTAGCTGCCAGATAAGGTTAGCCTAGATTCTAAAGCGATCAGTATTATCTTTAATAAAAAATAAAAGTTATGAAAAACAATCCAGTACATTTAGGTAAGTACGTAGTGGTAAATAATGTACCGCACAAGTTCGTAAACGGAAAATTAGTAGCGCTAACTAAAAAGAGTTAAGCGCTATTTTTATCCTAGATCATAAAACGAATAATCGTATTTTTACACTATAATTAAAAAATAAACATTATGTATAGCTTAAACTGTTCATACTACACAAAACAATTCACAACGTTGAATGAGTTAATAAGTGACATCATGGTATCAGGCATGGACCCAAACTATGAGATAACACGTAATGGAAAGGGTATTGGAGAAGAAGCAATTGATTACATTGCTTTTTAGCCGAGGCAATGTAGCGTTTAGTCGTATTTTTAGCTTGTAATAAAAAATAACACACATATGAACATTACAGCAGCAACCAAAATTAGTAACCTTACCACTAAGGAGCTAAACATTGTAGTTAAAGAAATAGTATATTGGTGTTTCGATAATTTGAAACAACCAAAACGTCACAGAACATTCGGTGGTATAAAATTAACCATGCCTATGATGCATGTGTTTATTTCACGTAAGCGTGGAATGAATTTGAACCCGAAAAACAATTTCCGTGGTGAGTACAATCCATTCTTAAACCAAATTGTTATTATGAAAAATAACATTGATAGTTTAGATGATTTGATTGACACAATTATTCACGAATACACTCACTCAACACAAGCATTAGGTAGATATATGAAGCTGAACCAAAAGCATGGTTATTGGGAGAATCCACTTGAAGTTGAGGCACGTATGGTTGCCGCTCTTAATATGGACAATTGTATGTTTGATGTTTGTAAGTCGCTCAACCCAAATTATTGATCCGAGATTACAAAGCGTATCGTTGTATTTTTACAGTATAAGTTGAAAGCGCAAGTAATAAAAGTTAAAAATAAGAACCATTACTTAGAGCCGAGATTTAGAAATTAAAGTTAGTAATTTTATAGCATAAGAAAAAATAATAAATAAATAAATAAAACACACAGTTATGAAAAAGAAAAACACAACACAAGCAGCAGAAGTAGTAGTAACAGTTCAATTAGGCCGTCCTGTTAACCCAACTAGTGAGCGTCAAAAGCGTTTAGCAGCAATTGCAGAGCGCAAAGCAAGCGGTGTAGAAATTAAGCGTGGTAGACCTGTAGTTGCTGATAGCGATCGTCAAAAGCGTTTAGCAGAGCAAGCAGAGCGTGCTGCAGCAAATGGTGGTGTTGCAAGACGTGGTCGTCCAGTTAAAGCTGATAGTGCTCGTCAAGCACGTTTAGCTGAGCGCGAAGCGAAAATTGCAAGCGGTGCTGAAATTAAGCGCGGTCGCCCTGCAGTTGCAAAGTTGCCAGCTGTTAACTAATTGTAGTTAATGTTGATTAGTAGTGGGTCCCGTAGTGGGGCCCACTGTGTTCGTAGTTAGTGCGCCATATATACGCCATATATAATACAGTATATCTGCGGTACCTACCACGTGCGTTGATGTCACTCGATGCCGCGTATGTGGGTAAAAAAAGTCGGATGAATTTATATATAGTATATAATTATACAAGTCGATGAGTATATACTTATATCACCACACCACTAACACATATACCACACGTCTACCAAAAATAGATTCCTTTTTAACTATAGGGATTTTGGAAAAAAATCAACGGGGTGCAACTCGTAGAGACTAACAATCTTTCGCGTCGATGAAGGATATACGTATATTTTATTTGAATACCAGTAGCCAACAAAAAGAGACCCATTGCGGGTCTCTCTCTTTTTTCACCAGGAATCCTAACTTACTTTGATGATGATGAGTTGTTAGGATTGTTTTTGTTTGGCGATTTCTTCTGTGGGCGTTTTTTACTCACAGGTTTAGTTGCTGTTGATGCTGTGGTTGTTGGGGGAACAGATAGACCGTTAGACGAATGTCCATTCAACGGTGTTTGTTTAATTTTACCCAACGCATCGTTAAGTTTAGAGTTTAAGGATAAAACCTTAAGTCGAAACTCGTCTGCTTCTAACTGAATTTTGTCAAAAGCATCGTGCAACTGTTTGTTTGTAGTATTTAATGAGTTTAACGTGGTTGCATTACCTTTAATCGATTTAAATAAGATAATGTTTGTAACCAATGATGTAACCAATAATACTGTTAATGATACTAATAAAATCATAATATGTTATTTAATTATTATACTCTAATATAATAACTATATATACGTAGGCACGTTTAAGGGAAGGAATCTTCAAGGGGCTTTTAGATATTTATAGATAAATAAAATATGATAAAAGAATTTATCACAAAAAATTGGTATATCGTTTTACCTTGGTTTTGTACAATAGCATTATTCTCGCATATAGTGTTTAGACATTGGTTTATTGAACCAATCCCACCACATCCACCACTTCCGCCCGATAATAGAATTGATAGTTTACAACAAGTAGTAAACGGTTTAAATGCGAATTACGGTAAATTAAAGCACGAATACGATAGTGCTCAAGCAAACATAAAAACAGAAATCGAATATATCTATATTAAAAATGCAAAAGACGTTTCTAACATTCATAATTATACTCTTGACCAACGCGATAGTGTATGGTCAACTCTTAACCCCTAAACGTATTGTTTTTCTCGGTGATACTGGGGTGTTTTTTACTAATAAACAAGAGGTTGAGTTATTGGTGAAATTTAAACAATTAGAAAATTGTAAACTAGAAGTTAATTCTTGGAAAAAATATGCTGCTAACGCTGATATACAAATCGGTAAGGAAAGAGCATATTATGATTCATTAAATACTGAGTATGTAACTCTAAGTAAGTTAGCTAAAGAATATAAAGATAAATATGAGGGTGAATATAATTCACACCAACAAACTATTCTGAAGTTAGAGAAACAAAAATCTAAAACCATTACATGGCGTAAATGGGCTATAGGTTTAGGAGCAGGTAATTTACTTTTGGGAGGAACACTTTATATGTTTCTTACTCATTAAAATAGATCATCTAATTCTTTAGGGCATCTATCCATGATGTAACGTTTAATAAATTTACTCCAAATTTGTTTTAGTTTACTAATCATCGTATTAAAATTATATGTCCGTTTAATGTATGGCCAAATCCTCGGTCATCTTTATATGTAGCAATCCAACTATATATACCTGTTTGAGCAAAATATCCACTACCATCGTCACCATTCCATACTTGGTGTACTGACCCAAGTGTGCAAACTATTTGTCCATATCGGTTATATATTTTAAAATCTAGATCATATACCGATAATCCTGATATCTGTAGGGCGTCGTTGAATCCATCACCGTTAGGGGTGAATGAGTTAGGTACATATAATCTATGACATGCTTCTGTTTCAACTGTTAAATAACTTTGTTCACCCACACATCCTACAGAATCTGTTCCATAGACTGTAATATAGTGAGTCATAGATGAATCTGGCCAAAGTATTTGTAATTCAAAATCATCATCATTTTGTAAATTATTACCTATATGCCAAGTATAAACCACCCCTGGTTCATCAGGCATATAATATGATTGTTGTTGATTATCTAGACAAAAATATAGATTGTTGTCACCTAGAATAGTTTGCTGTAGTGGTGGTTGTGTGACCGTTATTGAAACGGAATCAGTTACTATGCATCCATAAATGTTTGCAGTGTACTGAGCATAGAATAAGCCTGCGTCATCGCTTTGGAACGATCCATTCTCTACATTATATCCTGACCACACTCCTCCTGTTGGTACAGAGAATAGATTGATCTGAGTTCCTGGACATACAGCGTATGGCATTCCAAGAGTTACTACTGGTTCTACAATGGTTATGATTGTATCCACTACTGGTCCTACACATCCATCTATTGTCGTCTCTTGTACCGATAGGATATAATCACCAGCCGCATTGCCCCAATATATTTGAGCTGTGTTTAGTAGTGTTGATAATATACCTCCTCCACTTAGCTGCCAGTCATAGGTTGATCCAGGTGTTAAGTTAACAGAGTAGTTCTGAGATTGAAAATAGCAAGTTGTAT
>JACCDW011712710.1_pt1 | contig 10259 bp, 9 predicted proteins | sample 7449781 | NCBI WGS metagenome assembly JACCDW01 (sample SAMN15323449, study PRJNA562643) | freshwater metagenome | isolation source: river surface water | place: USA:Blue River Watershed | collected 2017-08-18 | reverse complement strand
TCGCAAGTGGCATGACGTGCAAAAATATCCACGATTTCCTTCCCTACGCTGACATCTTCATGGTGGCAACCGGCATCAGTGACAAGTATGACAACTTTGATCTGCGCCTCGTTCACCAGATGGCAACAATCATTCAAAACTACAACAAATCCGCTGGCTTACTCCAGTAACTACCCTCCGTGTCGACAATTTTGTCGGCACTTTTTATTTTCGAGTAGATAGAGGCCACGTGCCTGCTATACTTATACGTATGTTAGATGTTCTTACCCGAGCTCTTCTCCACCCTGCTGCTTACGCGGGAGTATTACGTCGTCAAACACTGACGCTCAAAGAACACCGTGAAGAAGGCGATAATATTCATACGTTTATCTTTACGCTGCCAAAGAATATTTCCTGGCGCGCTGGCCAACACGCTATTTTTACGCTGCCGGGAGTTGAAGTGCGCGGTAAAACCTGGCGCCCATTCTCAGTCGCGTCGTCAGCTCGTGAAGGTGTCGTGCAAATTAGTACCGTCATTCCTCCCGAGCCAAGTGATTTCAAACGACACCTCCTTCGCCTCAACCGTGATTCAATTATTCATATGTACGGACCGTATGGGGAATTTCACGCGAGCGGAACAAAGCAACACATTGTCGGTGTAGCAGGCGGAATTGGCATCACCCCGTTCCGTGCTCTCGCCTACGAGATATCGCGCCGACACCTACCTGAAACACGCATGACCCTTATCTACTCCGCGCGTTCTGTCTACGCGTACAAAGAAGAACTCGATCGCTGGCAGAGTGACCGGCTGCGCATCGTATACACCCATACGCCAGAGGAGACCCAAACTGCCCTCAAGAATCAATTTGATGTACTCGGTAATACAGCTTCCTACTACCTCTCAGGTTCACCGGGCATGATTGCGGCACTGCGGACATACTGCGAAAGTCTTGGCGTTACCAAGATTACCAACGACCCCTTTAAGGGATACTAAAACAGCCAACAGAGAGGTTGGCTGTTACGCGATAAGCATGGGATAGTACCCTTGGTTTCGGAGTTCCTGACACAACTGCACGGAGGAGCTCGAAACGGAAATAAGCGCAAAGGTAAACTGATTAAACGCGCCGTACCAAGGCAGCATGGAATTACCCCCAGTTCGCCACTGGCGCTGCTCACTTGGCTTCAGAAGACGAACATAGACCGCCTCCAAAGGAAAGCAGAGCACCATCCACCCCCACATAAGATCATGCGCCGGATGATGGCGCCAATAGAAGCATATTGCTTGAAATGACACGGAAGAAGTTAACGCTGTACGGGTCGACATACCATAAACTCCTTCTCTTAGAAAGACCCTAAAACTACCTCTAGTATACTACGCAATTGAGCTCAAGCGAAAATAAAGGTATAGTTTTCGAGTCCGGAAACCCGGCCACCCGCCCTTAGCTCAGTTGGTAAGCAAAGCTTGCTTCGACTTCGTTCGCGAATCATGAAAGTAAACTTTCACGATATCGCTCACTCGTCGAAGTTAGAGACGCAGAGCTTAGAAGTGAACGAATGAGTGTCGTGCGAAAGTTTACTTTCGGATGACCGAGTGAGTGAAACTTGTATCAATTAAATATTTTGTCCGCCCGTAGCTCAGTTGGTTAGAGCGCGGAGCTTATACCTCCGTGGTCCTTGGTTCGAGTCCAAGCGGGCGGACAAAATATTGAATTGATATACCTCTGTGGTCCCTGGTTCGAGTCCAGGCACACGGACAGTATGTATTTCCGAGCGAGTCGAAACTGTATCGAAGATATACCTCTGTGGTCCCTGGTGAGGAAGCGAATACTTGGAGCTTCCGCAAGACCTTGCCTAGTATTTCTTGAGGTGACGAAAAGAAATACTGACAAGGTGTACAGAATCTGTAAGATTCGAGTCCAGGAGGGCGGACAACAGTACAAAAGAAAGACACTACTTAAGTAGTGTCTTTCTTTTGTAGAAAGCAAACTGCTTTGCTTTCGTGCTGTTGTCCGAGGCGTAAACGATGTGACCTCGGTCACAAGTGCGCCGGGCTCGCGAGTACTTATGAGTGAAGCGAATTAGTAACTCGTGAGGACATTGATACACACATATAAAATAACCCCGGAAAACCGGGGCTATTTTTATACCCGCCTGCTATACTACGTACAATGCGTACGCGTATACAACATCCAGTACTTCTTAGTGCAGCCGCTCTCCTCTTGGTGATTGTGGCCGTTATCGTGTACCAAAAAATTACCGCCGAGCCTACCTGGACTACAACAACCGTTGAACGTGGTTCTGTGAGCGAGATTGCTGGTATCTCTGGCTTTGTCGAGGCTGAAGATGCTGCCGAACTCTCCTTCCCTGCAACCGGCCTCGTCACCGATGTGTTCGTCAAAAAAGGTGACGTTGTAACGGCTGGTCAGCTCCTGGCGACCCTCGGTTCAGCACAACTTGTAGCGGAGCGAGCTGCTGCCGCTGCAACCCTGAGTGATGCCTTGGCTGGTCGAGCAGAGCTCCAGGCTGGCCCAACGAGTGAAGCGCGAGCGGTTACCGAGTCCACCGTCGCTGCTGCTGAAGCAGCGCTCGCAGAAACTATCGCAACGGAGGCAGAAAAAGTACACAATGCACGAGCCGCTCTCCTCTCGAACGACCTCGGTGCCCTTTCAGTTGATTCAGAAGAAGAGGCTCCGGCTCCTGCAGTTACAGGGAGTTACACGTGCCGTCAAGAAGGGGTCTACACCGTGAACATCTACCGCTCTGGTGCAGACTCAGGCTATTCGTATACACATACTGGCCTCGAAAACGGGACGGGGCCGGCCAGCACCGAACAACCGGGTGCGCTCGGTACATGTGGCCTCTACCTGCAGTTTACCGACGGTGCAAACTACAGCGATAGTGAGTGGATTATTGCGGTACCCAATACCCGAAGCAGCACGTACACCACGTACAAAAACGCGTACGAGCTCGCACTACGTCAAGAAGAGCAAAATGTAGCAGCCGCTGAAAACACCCTCGCTATCGCCAAAAACCAAGCGACGGCTGACAATGCTGCACCGCGGGTTGAGTCACTCATCAAAGCTAATGCCTCGGTGCAAGCAGCCCAGTCACGCATTGCAGCCATTGATGCCAAAATAGCAGACGCTTCGATTGCTGCGCCGTTTTCGGGAACAATTACCGATGTTTCAATTGTCGCTGGTGAAACTGCCAACCTAACACCCGTCATCACAATCTTAGGTGAAACTGCATTTAGCCTCACAGCACGAGTCCCAGAAATTGATATCACCAAAATAGTTGCCGGCCAAAAGGCTGCCGTGCGTTTCGATGCTCGCACAAGCGAAACCTACCCAGGCGAAGTCACCTTTGTATCACCACTCCCTACCACGATTGACGGTGTTGCGTACTTTGACGCCACCATTGAACTCGAAGAAACACCAACGTGGCTCCGCGCGGGACTTAATGCCGATGTCGATATCACCCTACGCACTGAAACTGACGTGCTTCGCATACCCGAACGCTACCTCACACGAACCCCAAATGGAGTCACGGTCTTGAAGCTTACCGGTCGTGAGACTGCCCCTGTTGAAGTTACTGTCGACTTTATAGGTAACGATGGCTACGCTGTGATTACCGGACTAACCGCAGGCGACACTATCGTCGCTCCCGAAAACTAGTATGCGCGCTTTCAGGGTTGGCTTGCTCTTAGGAATCCGCCAGATTCAACGAGCGAGTATCTGGACTACCTCACTCATCATCTTCGTGATGACACTCACGTTCCTTAACCTGATTGCAGTGTCAGGGATACTCGTTGGCCTCATTGAGGGGGCGGAGGTAGCTGTCCGCCAGAGCTCACTCGGCGACATTGCCGTCTCCCCTTTAGATAGCGAAGACCGTATCCTCGACACCATCGCCTTCACGAAACGTCTTGATACGTATCCCGAAGTTGCAACGTACTCAGTTCGCTACACCGGAGGAGCGGTTATTGAAGCAAACTACAAAGAACGGCGCGACCTCAAGGGCGAGCGCGATACCGCGACTGTAATCGTCAACGGCATTGATCCAGTACGCGAAGATACCATGACGAATCTTTCGCAATACGTCATTGAGGGCGAGTACCTCAAGCCAGGAGAAGAAGGCTACATTCTCCTTGGCGTGTACTACCTCGAACGCTACGCAGAAAACTTTGGTGATATTTTTGACACCATTGGGGACGTGAAGCCTGGTGACACCGTACGTGTCACCGTCGGTGAGGTCTCAAAGGAAATGGTCGTTAAAGGCATCATCGAGTCAAAAATCGACGAGATAAACCTCGCTATGTTTATGAACGAACTCGAATTTCGTCGACTCTTCGGCCGCCAGGACCGCAATGCTGACCAAATAGTCATTCGAACAGTCACCCCAGAGGATAACCTCACGGTAGCGACTGCTATGCGCCAGAGCGGCCTCGATAGTTTCGCTAAAGTACAAACCTTTGAAGAAGGGCTCCCGAAGTTTTTAATAGATATCAAAAATACCTTTAATGTACTCGGAACCTTTATTGGTTCAATCGGTATTGTCGTGGCGTCAATTACCATTTTCATCATTATCTTCATTAACGCTGTCTCACGCCGACGACACATTGGTATTCTCAAAGGTATTGGTATCGACCGGCGAGCCATTGAAATGGCGTACGTCATGCAAGCCGCGTTCTACGCGCTCTGTGGCTCAGCTATCGGTACCCTCATTACCTACGGTATGCTGGTCCCCTACTTTGACGCCAATCCTATTCAGTTCCCCTTCAGTGATGGTATTTTGAGTGCTGACCCGTACGACACCCTTATAAAGTTTATTATTTTGTTTATCACAACCCTGATTGCAGGCTTTGTCCCGGCCTGGATTATCGCTCGCCAGAACACACTTAATTCAATCTTAGGTCGTCGTTAGTATATGGATATCATCACCGCAAAAAATATACACCGTTCATTTGGAAAAGAGCCTTTGGTGACCCACGTACTCAAAGGAATTGACGTTAGCATTGTAACTGGTGAGTACGTTGCCATCATGGGTAAATCAGGTGCGGGTAAATCAACGCTCATGTACCAACTCTCCTGCCTTGATGAGCCCACCTCTGGGACAATCACAATTGATGGCGTTGCGACGGAGTCACTCAATGAAGAAGAACGCACCACGTTTCGTCTCACGACACTCGGCTACGTGTTTCAAGACTATGCACTCGTACCTGATCTCTCAGCACGCGAGAACGTCATGATGCCACTCTTAATGCGGGGCATTGAATGGAGTGTGGCTGAACGCACTGCCGACGAAGCGATTGACGCCGTCGGACTTGAAGGAAAGTACCATAATCTCCCAGGCATGCTTTCAGGCGGTGAGCAGCAGCGGGTAGCCATCGCGCGCGCAATTGCTGGTAAACCCAAGATACTCTTTGCTGACGAACCGACCGCTAACCTCGATAGTGTGTCGGGTAAGCAAATCATTGCGCTTTTAGCTGAGCTCCATCAAAGTGGACAAACCATTGTGATGGTTACCCACGAAGAGGAGTACGCCGCCGGCTGCGACCGTATTATCTACATGGAAGATGGCAACATAACAAGGGAGACCTACCCGCACCACGATATAGCGAACCTATAACAAAACAACGAGGCGACACGCCTCGTTGTTTTTTTTAAAATGAAGTGACTACTTCCCGTTCACGGTTACCAGTTGCTGGGCAGCATCGCCATCGGTATCAATCACTAATACTTTGTAGGTACCCGGTCGTGGATACTCGTAGGTCAGACTGTATGCCATAGTAGAGCAGTCAGTCGTTACCGCTTCACTATTTCCATCTCCCCAGAAAATGGTCGCCATCTGCGTTGCTTCACATGTCCGAGGCAGTGCATCGTCAAGCGCAACGACTCCGGTCACTTCAAGTGCCATACCGTCGAGTTCAGCCTCGAGGAGTTTAGTAACATCTGTGCCAGCTCTACCAGCTGCCACGACGCTGCGTTCGTCTCGCCCGGCTCCACCAGAAACGGTAATCGTGTAACTGCCCGGAGCCGCGTAGGCGTGGTAGGTAGCAAAGGTGTGTACGTCCCCACTGCACCCGAGGCCATGGAGTGACTCAGTCGTGCCATCTCCCCAGTTGATAGTCCCCTTCACCATAGGACCGCAGATTTCCATCATCTTACTGTCACGCTCGCGCACAATGGTGCCATTGACCTGGACCAAATTGCCGTTGAGAGCCATTACGAAGGTGGTGTCGGTTGCCTCTCCCTCTTGCAGGGCTGTCAGGTAGGCGGTAAGGTACGCCACTTTGGCTTTAAGCGTTTGGTAGTCCTCTACCTCGGTCTCAGTAACGAGCGTCATTGGCTCAGCTGCCTGTGCCGGCAGCACCGCGAGAACGGCAGCCACACTCATACAGAGCAGCGTGAATGCGAATTTAGTAATAGTGGCAGAACGTACAAACATACAATACATAAAATTAAGTAACGTCTGTATCATACCAAAAAGACCGCCCCCTGGCGAAACAGGGTGGGCGGTCTTTGGTAGTTTCTCTAGGCGAGCGCCTTGGTTGGGTCACCAATCTTTTCTTCCATTGCGTACTGCTTCTTGAACGCATCGTTAATTGGGACACCTGCCTCCTTCAAGAGTGCCTCGTACTCAGGGCGTTCGAGTGTTTCCACTTCGACGAGACGCTTGGAGATGGTGTCGAGCGCACCCCGGTACTTTGTGAGAATTTCACGCGCCTTCTCTTTCCCTCCTTCAATAATCTTCATCACTTCATCATCAATTGCTTTCGCAACTTGTGGACTGAAGCCACGGTCTTCACTAATTCCGCCACCAATCAAGCGTCCACCAGTACCCTCGAGAGCAATTGGTCCAAGCGCACTCATGCCGTACTTGGTCACCATATCACGAGCGATGTTGGCTACTACCTGTAGGTCATTACTTGGTCCAGTCGAGAGGTCACCGAAAACCATTTCTTCAGTCACGTACCCACCGAGGGTCATAGCGATGTCGTCCATAAACTCGTTCTTCGTGTGCATGCGACGATCTTGGTCAGGGAGCTTCAGGGTGTACCCCGCAGCTCGACCCCGAGAAATAATAGAAATTTTCTGAACTGGGTCAGCGTACGGCAAGACTGAAGCGACGAGCGCGTGCCCAACCTCGTGGTACGCAGTTACTTCACGTTCGTACTTTGAGAGCACATGACTCTTACGCTCCGGACCGAGCATAACCTTCTCAATTGAGCGGATGAGGTCAAACTGGCCAACCTGCTTTCGCTTCTCACGCGCTGCCTGAATGGCTGCCTCATTCATGAGCGAGTAGAGATCGGCTCCAGAGAAGCCAGGAGTACGCTGCGCGATAATTTCCAAATTTACATCGTCCTGAAGTGGCTTCTTGCGGGCGTGCACCTTGAGAATAGCCTCGCGGTCGCCACGGTCAGGCAGGTCAATCGTAACGCGGCGATCGAAACGCCCAGGGCGTAAGAGTGCCGGGTCAAGTACATCAGGGCGGTTCGTCGCTGCCATCACAATCACCTTCGCGTTTGGCTCAAAACCGTCCATCTCCACGAGAATTTGGTTGAGGGTCTGTTCGCGCTCATCGTTCCCTCCGCCTATACCTGTCCCACGGACGCGACCGACGGCGTCGATTTCATCCACGAAGATAATCGCTGGCGCAGCCTTCTTCGCCATCGAGAAGAGGTCACGCACCCGTGACGCACCTACACCCACAAACATTTCCACAAACTCAGAACCTGAGATAGAGAAGAACGGCACTCCTGCCTCCCCTGCTACCGCACGCGCTAAGAGCGTCTTTCCTGTACCGGGAGCACCCATCATCATTACCCCTTTCGGGATTTCCGCGCCAATCTCAATAAACTTCTTTGGGTTCTTGAGGAAGTCCACAATTTCTTCAAGCTCCTGTTTAGCCTCTTTCGCACCAGCTACATCTTTGAAGGTAACTTTTTGGTTTTGATCATTCGGATCAATCATGCGCGCCTTACTCGCACCAAAGCTCATAGCCTGCATCCCTGCCCCTTTCACTGAGCGGGTGAAGAACCAAATAATGATACCGAGGAACAACAGTGGGAAAATAAATGGAGCCAAGTTTCCTACCCAGTAGCTAAAGCCGGTTGGGTTCTGGACATCGATTTGAATACTTGAAAGCTGCTCAGTGGTAACACCAAGATTGACGAGTGTCTCAGAGATAGCGGCGTCTGTTTCCTTCTTTGCTTCACCAGACACCCAGTTTTCGTTGTAGTAGTTAATCTCAAGCTGTGACCCGCGAACGATGATTTCTTTTACCTCACCATTTTGAATCTGCGTAACTACGTTTGAAAGGGTCAGCTCAGTTGGCGGGACCGATGTATCAGCCACGTAGCTATACGCAATTGTAATCACCAGTAAAAGCAGTACGGTCGACAGCACATTATTCCAGAAGTTTCCTGGACCAACGGGCATGTTCTTAGGGGTGCTTAGTTTTGGCATTTTCATACCTTTCTTTTCTTCTTTCGTACTTACCGAGGTCTCCTTGGTTGCAACGTTCGCCTCCTCAGTTGGGGCAGCTGTTTCTGGGGTTTGCGGTTCTTTGTGGGTATCAGTCATAATGTAGGCCATTATACAGAAATGAGTACATTTTGCGAGGATTTTTGCTATAGTGTGCTGAGCCATGTCGGCCTATATTCAAAACAAAAAAGCTACGTTTAACTACGAAATCCTCGAGCGCTTTGAGGCGGGTATTACCCTGGCTGGCCATGAAGTAAAAGCGGTTCGAAACGGGATGGGCAGTCTCCTTGGTGCCTTCGTGATTATTCGCGGTAACGAGGCATTTTTAGTGAAAGCGACCATCACCCCATTTCAGGTAGCTAACACGCCGAAAAACTACGACCCGGAACGTCCTCGCAAGCTCCTCTTGCACCACAAAGAGATTGCAAAGCTTCAAAAAGAGCTCAATACCGCTGGGTTGACCATAGTGCCAATCTCGTTGTATAATAGTAAAAGCAAAATCAAGCTTGAAATTGCGCTCGTACGTGGTAAAAAGAAAGCGGACAAGCGCGAAAGTATCAAAGAACGCGATACGAAGCGAGACATACAACGTACTTTGAAACAACAATTCTAAAACACATTTCGCTGTAGAAAGATGGCCACAAAAAGTCATCATGGGACGCAATGGTGCGAACCACATAAAACGTAGCAGAGGACAGAACACTATGGGACAGACGGACCAAAGTAATGTTGTCACCTTCCCCAAACCACGCTCTGTGCAGCACCCGGCTGTGCTGCGCGAAAGTTTGGAAGTGATTCTTAGGGAGCTGTACACCTTCTACGACAGCATCCCGGACTTCGTGGAAGATTGCGGACAGGCAATCGGCCACAAGAAAGGCATCCAAGCTGACCGTGCCCTCCATAGCTGGGCGCGGAGGCAGCTTGAAGAGTACCGTTATCTCGCCGCCAAAAGCGGCTGACCTACACCAGTCGTGGCGACAGGGCATCCCCTGTCGCCACCATCTTTCTGCAGCGAAATATCATGAGGGAGGAAGAAATGGATCTCTTTATCTACGTGAGTCTGGTTGAAATAGCATTGACCCTGATTGGTTTTGTAGCCCTTGGTGCAATCGGTGTACGGGCAGTGCGTCGGCGCAAAGCCGCAGCAGACGCCGACGATACACTCGGTGAAGATGTGCCGCCTATGGAATACACCGGAAAAATGTATCCAAAATCGCATCCAAAAACGTTTGGCAAAAGTCCTGATCGAAAGTAAGTTGGGTAGGTGTTCTGCACCTACCCACTTTTTCTCCCCTCACCAATTACTGGTGTGCGAAAGAAACGAGCGTATCGTTCGTCTTCATACGTACACCCTTCCCCGCTAGCTTTCAAGCATGCGTTTGAAACCTGTCGGGGGATGCTAGGCATCGACGGTTAGATCCTGGTGTGGTTGTGTGCAGTGTCGAAGTTGAATACACCTTCGTTAAAATGTATTCATCCTTACGTGCAAAGAATAGCGTAAAAAGTCCTTACTTTACTGTATCGGACTTCGCATTCGCGACTGCGTAGTTTACCTACCTCGCCGATGACGACATCCCGTACTATGAGTTCTCATAGTAGTACGCGGGTGTAATATCATGAGAATATTAGTTCCAACTCCGCCTGCGTTGGAAACCGAAATTCTGCAGGCTCGAATACGTACTGTTTCGTCACTTCTTTAGGTGCGTATTTCAAATCAAAGATATGACTACACACTGTAGACGCACAATCGCCCACTAACTCGGACGGGAGTTCAAATCTCCCCATCTCCAC
>JACCDW010091381.1_pt1 | contig 10260 bp, 8 predicted proteins | sample 7449781 | NCBI WGS metagenome assembly JACCDW01 (sample SAMN15323449, study PRJNA562643) | freshwater metagenome | isolation source: river surface water | place: USA:Blue River Watershed | collected 2017-08-18 | reverse complement strand
TGTAGGAACAGTAATTCCCAAACCTTTTCGTTGCCCGATTGTGTATGTATAGGCACCTTTATGTTCACCAATCTGTGTTCCATCCTGATCAACGATCGGACCACTTTCGCTACCTAAACGCTCGCGCAACCAACCAGCGTTATCTCCTGATGGAACAAAACAAATGTCATGGCTATCAGGTTTCTGCGCAACAGCTAATCCGCGACGTTCTGCTTCTAGACGAATATCAACTTTTTCGGTATCTCCGAGTGGAAAGAGTGCTCCGCTGATCTGATCGCGATTGAGTACCGCTAAAACATAAGACTGATCTTTCAGGGGATCTACAGCGCGGTGCAAAGTCTTTCCATGATCACTTTCGCGTGTGCGTGCATAGTGACCGGTGATTACACCATCAAAACCCATCGCTTTTGCGCGATCAAGTACTGCTGCGAATTTGATCTTCTCGTTACAACGTAGGCAAGGATTTGGTGTGCGTCCTGCCTTGTATTCACTCATAAAGTTTTCGACAACACCTGCATGAAATTCATCCGCCATATCCCAGATATAAAAAGGAATACCGATGACATCTGCGGCACGCCTTGCATCGTGAGAATCTTCGATGGTGCAGCATCCGCGGGCACCTGAGCGATACTTTTGTGGGTTAGATGAAAGTGCAAGGTGCACACCAATAACGTCATGTCCTTCTTCTACTGCACGCGCTGCAGCTACTGCTGAATCGACGCCGCCTGACATTGCTGCAATAAGCTTCATAGCGAGTTAGCCGCCTTTGCCATCGCAACAACTTCTGGAATCACACTCAAAGCGTATTCAATATCACCGACAGTAGTAGTCGCACCGAGTGAAAAACGCAGCGAAGATGTCGCCCCAATCTCATCGTGGCCCATCGCCATCAAAACATGGCTTGGGCGATGTACACCTGCAGTACAAGCAGCCCCAGTCGAACATGAAACTTCTTTGCCATCCATCAGCAACAGTAAGAAATCTGCCTGTGTGCCAGGAAAGGTGATGTTGGAAATTCCAGGAAGTCGGTGCGCACCTCGGCCATTGATCTGTGCATCAGGTGCAACTTCTGTAATGCCAGATTCGAATTTTTCCCTCAGGCTCGACACTGTCACAGCGTTATAAATACTTTCTTTCACGGCTGTTGCAAAGGCAACGATCGAAGGTGCGTTCAGTGTGCCGCTTCGAATTTCACGCTCTTGTCCCCCACCGTGCAGAAGTGCTGGCATTTCAAATGCGCGACGCAAGATCAGTGCACCGATTCCAAGTGGGCCGCCGATCTTGTGGGCGCTAATGGTCATCGCAAAAAGTCCCAATTTCGAATAATTCAAAGGGACTTTCATAAAACTCTGTACCGCATCAGAATGAACTGGGATCTCACCAGCAATTTCAACGACGCGATCAATCGGCTGGATAACCCCAGTTTCGTTATTGGCAGCCATCACTGAGATCAGCGCAATCTCAGGACCGCGTGTTGTCACAATGTGAGCCAGAAAGTCACAATCAATAACGCCATCAGATGTGACAGGAACTTCAATCAGCTCAGCATCTTCATGCTCAACCAACCAATGTGCAGGATCGAGAACTGCATGGTGTTCAATCGCGCTAACAACGATGAGGTTTTTCTCAGGTGCTGCCCAGAACAGACCCTTGATCGCAGCATTATTTGCCTCAGTTCCGGATCCAGTAAAAATCACTTCACTTGGTTGGCAGCCAAGTGCAGCCGCGATTACTTCACGCGCTTCTTCGACATCTTTACGAGTCGATCGCCCATCGGTATGAAGGCTAGAAGGGTTACCAATCTTGCGTAGCGACCTTTGCATCGCATCAATGGCAGGCTCAATCATCGGCGTTGTAGCCGCATGATCGAGGTAGATGCTCATGGCCTAAGTCTAGGCCAGAGGGCGCAGTATTACTTTTGCGCTGAAACTGCTGATGTTGCCTGAGGTAGAACGGCGAAGAGATCGCCAACTACGCCAAAGTCGCAAATTTCAAAGAGCGGTGCTTCTGGATCCTTATTGACCACAACGATTGTCTTTGAAGTTTGCATACCCGCACGATGTTGGATCGCACCAGAGATTCCACATGCAACATAAAGTTGTGGGCTTACGGTCTTACCTGTTTGGCCAACCTGATGTGAGTGTGGATACCAACCAGCATCTGTTGCTGCGCGTGATGCGCCTACTGCAGCACCGAGTGTGTCGGCAAAAGATTCAACGGCAGCAAAATCTCCATTAGTTCCGCGACCGCCGGATACTACAACGGAAGCTTCTGTTAGCTCTGGACGTCCGCCCTTAATTGGAGGTTGTGATGACGAGATCGAGGATTTCTTTGCGGCATCTGAAATTGTTACGGAGACACTTTCACTCGTTGCACTAGCCGGACTTAGATCTGCCTCAACTGAGTTTGGACGAAGTGTGATGACTGCAGTTCCGTGAACAACTGTTGAATGCACTGTTGTAGAACCACCGAAGACAAGCTGGGTAGCAACTTTATCGGCAGCAACATCTACAGCGTCGGTAATGATTCCTGATTCAAGTGCGATAGAAACTCGGGCTGCAACTTCTTTGCCGAATGCATGCGAAGCAACAAGGACAACCTCTGCACCCTTTGCCTTAGCGACTTGTGCCAGTGCATCTGCAGCGGCTGCAACGCCATGCTTTGCAATCTCATCTGATTCAACAATTGCGATAGATGAAATTGGACCTTGTGTCAGAGTGGCAGCAAGTGCGGCACCTTTTCCGGCTGGGGCTAAGACAACAGCACAGACTGAACCCATTCGAGCGCCCACTGTTGCAAGTTCTGCAGTGGTCTTTGTTGCGACATCACCTTGGAAATCGGCGAGAATAACTACTGTGCTCATATCAACTTCTTCTCTGCTAGGAATGTTGCGAGCGCGTTTCCGCCATCGCCACTATCGGTAACAATTACACCGGCACTTCGTGGTGGACGAGGCGCGGAATCCTTCACTTCAGACCATGCACTAGTAACACTTACGCCGACAGTTGCAAGATCGCGCGATTCAATTGTCTTCTTCTTTGCAGCCATGATTCCCTTAAATGATGGATAACGTGGCTCGTTAATTTTTTCGACAACGCTGATCACTGCAGGAAGTGCTGCGCTAATTTCATCTACGCCAGCTTCGGTCACGCGAGTGATCGCAACAGTAGAAGCGTCTGGATTGACCTCAACCTTGCTTGCAAATGTCATTTGTGCCCATCCCAATCGCGCAGAAATCATTGCTGGGATAACGCTCATACGTGCATCCGTTGATTCAGTTCCGCAAATAACAAGATCAAATCCGCCATCTGCAATTGTCTTTGCGAGCACTGCCGATGTGGCGAGTGCATCCGATCCTGCGAGCGCGGCATCGGTAATCAAAATTGCATCATTTGCACCCATGGAGAGAGCCTTGCGAACAGCTTCGGTTGCGCGCTCAGGTCCCATGGAGATTACGGTGACTGTATGTGGGCCACCTTCTTCATTGCCGCCGTGAGCTTCTGCAATGCGCAGCGCTTCTTCGACAGCGTATTCATCAAGATCATTAAGTACAGCGTCAACGCCTTCGCGATCAAGGCGTGAGTTGACCATCTTCTTCTCGGCCCATGAATCTGGGACCTGCTTAATGCAGACTGCAATCTTCATGTGGGCTAGGTTACTCATCAGTAGCAATATTCACAATATGAAACAAGGCAAGATACCCCTCATGCTTCCTGCCGATCCCCGCACATTGGGCGCTACCGTCACAGAGGGTGGAACCAACTTTGCGATCTGGAGCAATGCAGCCGATGCGATCGAGCTCTGCCTCTTTAATGAGGTCAATGGAAAGTTAGTCGAAACTCGCTTTGCACTCTCACACCGTAATGGCCCCATCTGGCATGGATATCTAGCCGGAGTCAGAGCAGGTCAACGGTATGGCTACCGCATCTATGGCCCATGGCAACCAGAACATGGCTCTCGATTTAATGCAGCGAAGTTAGTCATTGATCCTTACGCGCATAAGCTCGATGGAACACTGCAGTATGTGCCGGAAATTTATGGCCATGTTGCTCTCGATGAAATTGGTAACGGTGATCTCACCACACGCGATAACCGCGATAGCTCACCATTTGTTCCACTCTCAGTTGTTACCGAGTATCACCCACGACATATTAATCGCCCGCTTACCTCTTGGGCCAAGACATTAATCTATGAAGCACATGTACAAGGGCTCACTGCAAAGAATTATGCGATTGATGAATCAGAACGCGGGACATATAAAGCACTAGGGCATCCCAGCACGATTGCACATTTAAAGTCACTCGGTGTTACTGCGTTAGAACTCTTGCCGATACATACATATGCGACAGAGCCAACTATCTGGTCGCGTGGGCGGAAGAATCATTGGGGATATAACGCGCTCGCCTTTAGCGCACCACACGCCGAGTACGCAGCGACTGCAGATCCAACCTCTGAGCTGCAATGGGCGGTAGATCAACTCCATCAGGCAGGAATCGAAGTGATTTTAGATGTTGTCTACAACCACACTGCTGAAGGCGGTATCGGTGGACCTACACTCTCTTTTAAAGGTATTGATAACAAGGCTTACTACCGACACGATGAATCAGATAACTATGTCGATGTGACAGGTTGTGGCAATACATTTGCCGCCGGCAACCCACAGAATGTGCGTTTTATCGTTGATTCACTGCGCTGGTGGATTGAAGTAATTGGCGTTGATGGATTCCGCTTTGACCTAGCAACTGCCCTCTACACAAGTCATTCAGCCTTTAATTCATCCCTGATGTCAGCTATTGAATCTGATTCGGTGCTGCGCAACTTCAAGATGATTGTTGAGCCATGGGATATCTCGCGTTACTCACTCGGAGACTTTCCGCATCCTTACCGCGAATGGAATGATGCTTATCGCGATGCCATTAGGCAGTTCTGGCTAGAAGATATTGCACGTGGATACGGCGAAGGCGTAGCCGACATTGCTTCTCGCATCAGTGGCTCCAGCGACATCTTTTACTATCGAGGTCCGACCTCATCAATTAACTTTATTACCGCACACGATGGATTTACTCTCAATGATTTAGTGAGCTACACATCTAAAAACAATTTTGCTAATCAAGAAGAAAACCGTGATGGTGCTAGTGAAAACCGTTCATGGAATTGTGGAGTTGAGGGCCCGACTCAGGATGCGCAGATATTGGCCACACGACAGAGCCTAAAGAAATCGATGTTGGCCACTTTGCTTCTCTCATCAGGCGTTCCAATGCTGACCATGGGAGATGAAGTAAGTCGCTCACAAGGTGGATCTAATAATGCATATTCAATGCCGCGTGATATGACCGTAAATATTTCTGACTCTCCAGAAACATTTGGTGGTGGTTGGGCGATGGATTGGGATTTAGATGCTGCACAGAAAGACATTCGTGATGCTGTTGAGATGTTAGCCAACATTAGAAATACATATCTAGCAGATGTCGCCTCTGAATTCTTTACCGGAACTTTGGACCAGGGAACGCAACGAAAAGATATTGCCTGGTTTAGTTTAGGCGGTCGAGAAATGTCTGATGCGCATTGGGCCGATGGTGAGAAACGATCTCTGACTGTTTTTATCGATGCTGGTGCTGATCGTGGATTGCTTTTATTTCTTAACTCTTCAACACAGAGCACCACATTTACTTTTCCCGATGACAACTGGGGTGATTCATTCCGTTCAATTTTTGATGCCTCACATGTCACAGCAGAGCATGAACCCGCACTCGCACTCCCTTCATCAACAGTTGATGTCGCTGCGCACTCAGCGCAGGTATGGCTAGTAACACGCAGTACTAGGTAGTAATTCTCTTCATCAAATAAGATGTGTGCATGCTCGCATTGATTGCACCTGGACAAGGATCACAGACTCCGGGAATGCTACTTCCGTGGATTGCAGATCCATCCAAGGCCGAACTCTTACGTAGTTGGTCAGATGCTATTGATCTCGATTTATTGCACCTTGGCACCACAGCAGATGCAGATGAAATTCGCGATACAGCCAATGCCCAACCTTTAATTGTTGCAGCGGGACTTCTCAGCGCAGGTGCCTTAGATCTAAAGGGAAAATTCTCATTTGTTGCCGGGCACTCTGTCGGTGAAATTACTGCCGCTGCCCTAGCCGGGGTAGTTAGCGAGATTGATGCGCTACGACTTGTTCGCGTACGCGGAATTGAAATGGCAGAAGCTGCTGCGGTCTCTCCTTCTGGAATGTCGGCAATTCTTGGTGGAGATCGCGACGTTGTTCTTGCTGCGATTACTCAAGCAGGACTGGTTGCTGCAAATGACAATGGCGGTGGACAGATTGTTGCTGCAGGCGACCTCACAGCCTTGGCTTCTCTTGCACCAGAGGGTGCACGCGTGCGTGCACTACAAGTTGCAGGTGCATTTCACACACACTTTATGGCTCCAGCCGTTGCAGCCTTTGGCGACTTTGCTGCAACAATCGAAACGTCAGATCCTTTAGTTGGCGTTCTCTCTAATCGCGACGGAGAGATTTTGAATTCTGGGCGTGAAATTATTGATCGCATCGTCTCGCAGGTTGCAAACCCTGTGCGATGGGATCTCTGCATGGCAACGATGCAGGCATCAGGTGTAACTCGGGCACTTGAAGTTGCACCTGCCGGAACTCTTGTGGGCCTTCTTAAGCGCGCCGCAGAAGGCATTACTGGCTTTGCGTTTAAATCTCCTGATGACCTCGCAACGGCGAGCCAATTTGTAAGTGGTAAGGAATAACTCATGACGATTAAGGCAAAGACCGGTTCGCAATCACGCATTCTCTCTGTCGGTTCGTATCGTCCCAAGCGACTTGTCATGAACTCAGAGATTGTTGATCGCATCGAATCAAGCGATGAATGGATTCAACAGCGCACAGGAATTCAATCACGCCGCTTTGCAGATGAAAGTGAATCTGTTGTTGATATGGCTTGTTGGGCTGCCGAGTCTGCACTCAAGCGCGCAGGAATATCAATTGCAGATATCGATACCGTCATCGTCGCAACCATCACCTTTCCGCATCAAGCACCAAGTGCTGCAACTGCAATAGTTGCTCGCCTTGGAAATCCCAGTGCCGCCGCCTTTGATATCGGAGCAGCATGCGCTGGTTTTAGCTATGCAGTCTCTATGGCCCACGATTTTGTCTTTGCCGGCACCTCAAAGAAGGTGCTTGTAATTGGAGTAGAAAAGATTTCTGATTTCACAAACCCAGATGATCGCGCCACCGCATTTATCTTCGCCGACGGCGCTGGCGCTGTTGTTATTGGTGCATCTGAAACGCCAGGTATAGGACCTGTGGTGTGGGGGTCAGATGCCGATAATCGTGATGCGATCACCATGGATCCGCCTTGGACTGCCATGCGCAGTGCAACGCAGAAAAGTGTTGGCGATATTGATTGGCCAAATATTGCTCAAGAAGGACAGAAAGTGTTCCGCTGGGCTGTTTATGCAATCAGTAAGGCAGCTCTTGCTGCAATCGAAGAAGCAGGACTAACTGTCGATGACATCGATGTCTTCATTCCTCATCAAGCAAATATGAGAATTATTGAAACGATGGCGAAAGAGATGAAGTTGCCGGCAACAACAGTGATTGCAGATGACATTCGCATAAATGGAAATACATCTGCTGCATCGATTCCGCTTGCAATGGATATTCTCCTTGAAGAACGGCCAGAGTTACATGGCAAGACAGCGCTCATCATCGGATATGGCGCAGGTCTCGTTTATGCGGGGCAAGTGGTCGAACTTCCACCAAAACCATAAATTTTCTCTCAGAATGTGCGCAATTACTCGATAGTAAGGGCGGTCATCCGAGAGAATAGCAACTTGAAATATCCGCACCACTTATGTCGATAGAAGAGGAAATAACAATGGCGCTTTCACAAGCCGATGTACTTGCAGGACTCAAAGAGATCGTAGAAGAAGTAGCTGGCGTTTCAGCAGCATCAATCGAACTCGATAAGAACTTTACCGATGACCTTGAAGTTGATTCTTTGAGCATGGTCGAAGTTGTAGTTGCTGCTGAAGAGCGCTTTGGCGTAAAGATTCCTGATGAGGCAGTTACAGATCTCGTCACTGTCGGCGATGCCGTTAACTTCATCGTAAACGCTGCAAAGTAAGTAATAGAGCGTTAATTTCTTAACATGACACGACGCGTTGTTGTCACAGGTTTAGGGGCTACAACTCCCCTAGGTGCAGATGTTGACTCCACTTGGACGGCACTCATTGCTGGCAAAAGTGGAGTTCGACTTCTGACCGAAGAGTGGCGCGAACTACTGCCTGTGCACTTCGCGGCTCGTGTATCTACAGAACCTGCTGATCAGATGGAGCGCGTTGAAATGCGTCGCCTCGATCGCTCTGAACAATTTGCTCTCGTAGCATCGCGCGAGGCTTGGAAAGATGCTGGAACTCCTGATGTTGATAAAGAGCGCCTTGGCGTAGTTATTGCATCCGGTATCGGTGGAGTCATCACGCTGCTTGATCAATACGATAATTTGAAGGAGAAGGGTGCGCGCGGTGTTAGCCCGCATACCGTTCCGATGTTGATGCCTAATGGCCCTGCTGCAAATGTTGGGCTAGAGCTGCAAGCAAAGGCTGGAGTTCATACGCCGGTGAGTGCCTGTGCATCTGGAGCCGAAGCGATCGGATATGCACTTGAAATGATTCGCACAAACCGCGCCGACATCATTGTCAGCGGCGGAGTTGAGGCTGCGATCCACCAATTACCTATGGCTGGTTTTGCTGCGATGAAAGCTCTATCTACTCGCAATGATGCACCCGAGCGTGCATCACGTCCCTATGATCGTGACCGAGATGGATTTGTTCTTGGTGAAGGCGGCGGAATACTCATTCTTGAAGAGTATGAACATGCAAAAGCTCGTGGAGCAAAGATTTACTGCGAACTTGTTGGACAAGGATTAAGTTCAGATGGCTATCACATTGCCGCCCCGGATCCAGAAGGTGCTGGCGTACAGCGCGCAGTCAAGTTTGCACTTGCAGATGCAAATCTTTCGACAAAAGATATTGTTCACTTAAATGCTCATGCAACTTCAACCCCGGCTGGCGATGTTGCTGAGGCAAATGCGCTTCGCTTAGCACTTGGTAGCGATGTTGATCATGTCGCAGTATCTGCAACTAAATCGATGACCGGCCACTTACTCGGTGGTGCAGGAGCAATTGAATCTGTCTTTATTGTGAAAGCACTACAAGAGCGTTTAGCGCCACCTACGATAAATATTGAAAATCTTGATCCAGCAGTAACAGTCGATGTTGTGCGTGATAAGGCGCGCGCACTTCCTACGGGACAGATAGCTGCGCTCAATGACTCCTTTGGTTTCGGTGGTCACAACGTTGTATTGGCCTTTGCTACTCTCTAAGCATGAACGCCACAGAGGTTGACCTGCCTGATGCACGCGATCCTGTAACACGAATTGAGAAATTGCTTGATCCTGGAACTTGCCAACTGTTAACTGAGAACAACAAATGTGGCATGGTGGCAGCTACCGGAAGTATCTCTGGAAATAAGGTTGTCGTCTTTGCATCGGATGCAACTGTAAAAAGTGGCGCACTCGGTGTCGATGGTTCCAAGGTAATCGTTGGTGCTTATAAAGAAGCGATGGCGGCACAGCTGCCTATTGTCGGTATCTGGCACTCAGGTGGAGCACGACTCAGTGATGGTGTGGCTTCCCTTGATGCCTTTGGTGAAGTATTTCAATCAATGATCTCGGCCAGTGGTCGCATTCCGCAACTCTCCCTTGTTCTTGGACCAACTGCTGGTGGTGGTGCTTATGGGCCAGCTCTTACCGATGTTGTCGTATTGGCTCCAGAAGGACGCATCTTTGTTACAGGTCCTGATGTTGTTAAGAGCGTGACAGGTGAAGATATAGATATCGCTTCCCTTGGTGGGCCAGAAGCTCATAGCAAGAACAGTGGCGTTGCACATGTGATCGCGTCCAGTGAAGATGAAGCATTTGCTGAGATTAAAGATCTTGTCTCACTCTTTGCAGATCAAGGTCATTTTGATGTAAATCTCGCTGATTCCGATCTTTCGATACATGTTCCAGCAGTGACTAAACGAGTCTATGAAGTACATGCGCTGATTGATGCAATTCTCGATCGCGACGGTGCAAAGCTTGAACTCTTGCCGGTCTGGGCACCCAACATGACCACAGTGCTCGGTCGCTTCGGCGGTCGCACAGTTGGAGTCGTTGCCAACAACCCACAACATATAGGTGGAGTTTT
>JACCDW010194603.1_pt1 | contig 10261 bp, 28 predicted proteins | sample 7449781 | NCBI WGS metagenome assembly JACCDW01 (sample SAMN15323449, study PRJNA562643) | freshwater metagenome | isolation source: river surface water | place: USA:Blue River Watershed | collected 2017-08-18 | reverse complement strand
CGCATCACCGAATTAAAGTCAAGTGGGTCTGTAATAACCATACACTCAGTATGGTTGCTTGACTTTAATTCAATTCTGCCTTAAGAGCGGCAAGGGCTTTTTCCATAGCAGCGATCTCGGCTTCGATAGCGATCTGCTTTTCGGATTTGTACTGAAGCTCACGGATGTTTTCGCAGGTATCAACGCACTCCAATGAACCTTCACCGTCATAAGCGTACAACTCAGCGTAGTCACCGTCAATGATCATCAGGATACCTTCGTCTTCGTTATCAGCGATCAGGGGAATCGGGCTCAAAACCCCAGCGAACCCATAGTAGTCATTTTTAGTAAAAACACGGAAAGACAAGGTTTCGATCAGCTCACGGGAGATTTTAGTCATATTCATTTCAGTTCCTTTTCGTTTCATCATATAAGAATTATACCACGGGATCGAATTAAAGTAAACCCATTCCCCTCAGTCTTGAAGGGTTATTTCCCGAATACCACCGAAACATACCCAGCGATGTAGGAATCGCTATAATCACCAGCCATACGGAGATGAGCGATCAGTTGGTCTAATCCATACCCTTCTTCCAACCACCCTTCAGAACGGTCTAGATTAGCGTCTGTCTTACCTAATTCAAATTCAGTCATCATATATCCTTTATCATACCCAACAAGGATATTATACTCAGGAATGGAATATTCGTCAAATTTATTTTGCAATCCCCTCAGTTCTTGTAGGGAATAATCTGACTTGACTTTAATTCGGGAATAAGGTATAATCCAGCTGTATTGCGACTGATAGGTTTTACCAATCGTCAGCCGATACCCAATAGTCCCCATCAATGACCTCGCCAGGACGGTCATCGCGAAGACGGGGAGGGATCGGATCCCGAACGATCCCCTTGGACTTCATGGCAGCGTCTCGGAGATTAGCTGCTGATTCTAAGTAAGCATCCGAAGTGCGATCAGCGACTCTTTCCTTATTAGACTGAGCAATCTTAGCGATAGTCTCCGCCGAGTGCTTACGATTCTGTGCTGCGTGTGACGCTGAGCAATACTCACCACGCTTTCTGTGTGTAATGCCACACACGGGACACTGCTTTTCTCGGTAAACTCCTGGCATAAAAAAATTTGCCTTTCGTAGCAAAAGGATTAAGACGAACGCCAAGTCCTATTTATAGAGCGTTTAAATCGCTACCTAAATAGAGCCCACTCGAATATACCCTATGAATACACAGTATTCCCTATAATATACAGGACACTGTGAGCCTCTATCGCATAGGTAGTGTGAGCCTCTTTCCCTATACTAGTGTGAGCCTCTATCCGTGTGAGCCTCTTTCTGTTCTTTCCATAGTAGCCACATACCCATAGCTTCGTTTAATTCCTGTATCTGTTCTAGCCTTATTTGATCCATTACATTAAAGTTATCGCTATTCATATTGGATTGGGTCATCTTCCAGAGTTTATCTTTCTTTTCTTGGAGGGTGGCTATAACTATGTCGAATTCTTCGGATTTGCTCATTATATTCCTTATCAGCTTGACGGTTCTTATATACGAAGAAATAGAGTATTATTAGAGCATTCGTGATAGCATAGATTATTAGGATTGTCTCCATGTCGCTTCCTTTAGGACTTCTTCGTATGTTGTTTTCTCTTTCTTTAGAGCTTTATTAAACATTTGCTCCAGGACATGTATAACGAATCCTGAGGCTAATCCCGAGTGAACACAGGTATCTAAGGTTTTGAGGATTTGGATTGCCTTTGGTGTTTTATCCCATTCCTGTATGGTTTTCATGGCTGCGGGATCTATATGTCCTTTGGGAGCCAGCAGGAGCAGTTGTTTTAATTCTCTCATTTAAATGATTTGATCCATTGTAATAGGATATCCGAGGCTTCTTTACGGGTTAGACCGAATTCTCTTTCTAGATACGGAGAGGCACCCCACATGTTGGTTACTCCGCTGTCTCTTAGATCTATCAGAAATTGTTTGTGTTCTTCAGTTAGTTTCATTTTAGTCCAAATCTTTGTAATAGAAGTTCTTCATGATGGGTTGCACCGTCGTCTGCTGATAGAGTATTGATGCATTCTTCCACGACCAAGTGGATTAACCTTTCCAATACCTTGTCCTGACCGTATGTCATATAATCAGGATACCCAGCTTGTTCTGCCAGTTCTTTGCTTAATCTATTCATCTCTGGCTCTCAGGGCTTTCATCCATTTAATCTCTGCATTCAGGATCTTTATGGCTTCTTTCTTTCGTTGCTTGGTTCCTTCATATGCAGGACCAAAGTCAATATCTGGGTCTGGTACTAACTCTTGCAGCAGTTCTTTAATCTTTAATGCATTCTCTAGGGTCATCTTTGGCTCCGTACATAATCATTCCAAGCATTAACATCTCTTCCCTGCATTTCCACGATTCTAGAATGATTTGATCCTCGGACTCTTACAAGAATCGGATACCATAGATGATCAATATAGCGAGGGATTATTCTTGGTGTCATACATTATTCAATCCTATGCGTGAATACCCTTGCTTTGAACGAATCTCTCTACGATCCTGCCTTTGACCGAATCGTTTTGTTGCAGCCCAATATCCAGCCAGGAATGATTCCCAATCTAGATATCTATCGTCCTTGTCAAAGTCTTTTCTGGCTCTTTCTATGAATTCAGGTGTCATTTGAAAACCAATCTGTATTCTTTAAAGGTTCATGAAGGTCTTTTGGATCAACCAAGGCATATAATTCGCCTCTTGGTACATGCTGAGCTGGTGTATATGATGGACTATACATACCATCCTCGGAGGTTTTCTTCCAAACCCAGCCGTGTACTTTGATTGGCTTAATGAAATCTTCCTCCGCAATATTGGTGTTTGGAGCGCATTTTGGACAACCAGTGGTAGTCTTACATTGCTTATATTCAGCCTGACATTGAGCGCATTTACCCATAATAACTATGTTCTTTTGTTACTTCTTCTGATTTCTTCCCGCAGACTGTACATTGAGCCCAATAGCGAGTATATGCATGGTCATAGTACGAACCAGAGAAATAGGATGATTTCTGTTCTACCACGCCATGATGATTACATTGGTCATAGATCTCTTGGAGTTCTTTCTGATGCTTACGAATCAGCTTGACCTTTGCATTAGATCGTTTGATAATGTCCTTAATTACTTCTTCTTCGGTCATGTTATACCTTTCGCTTGGTCGAAGTATCCTCTTCGACATTCATCCCAATCGTCTTTACCAACAGCACTTAAAACATAGCTTAGACCCTTACCATCAACGAATAATTGACGACCAATCTCGTATGGGTCATAGTATTGTTTCCACGCTCGTTCGGCACAGAACCTAGCATCTTCCACTGGTTGGTGGTCATAAGGTTCATTCGGATGTCCCTCGGCGCAGTCTCGCTCATAGTTGCCAGCCATATAGGACGCTAGGAATGTACAAACGTAGTGATCAATAAATTCTTTCTTGGTCATTTAACAAAACCCTTCCATGTCATCGGTTGGTCGTATTCTTCCATAACATCAAATACAGTGGGTTTCTTACCGACCATTTGATCCAATACTTGTTGGTCGATAGCCTTTGCCAGCATATCAGTAGCAGAGGAAATAGCAGCCGAATGCATTTGAGTATGGGATGCGTTCATCATTAACTCCGTGCGAATCTTATGTAGATTCTTAGTATCCTCATGAGTGGACATGATAAGCATATCAAGAATCGGAATTATATCATCGCGACCTCTCCAAGTACCAATGAATACACCATGCGGATTAACAAACCCACGGAGAGTATCTGGTGCATAGACATACGAATACTTCTTATCACCATTTAAGGGTTTACCCCTAACATAATCATGGAACTGGCGCTCTGAACCAGCAATGACCCAAACTCTATGTTTCATACTACAAGATAGATTAACCAGACATATGTCAAATAATGAGCCAACTGATCGGCTCCCATTAGATACCAGAATTGCGGATGTTCGTTGGCTTTCCAACCCATTCTGGCATTAATATTCATCTTTGCCCAGTCCACGTGGTAATGGATAACGGCATCGAATAAACCCAACCAGAATGCAGCTTGCGGAGCATACCAAGTAAAACATAGCATTGTTGCTACTCCGTGCATGAACGCATGAAGCAGACCGCCAGGATGTAGATATGTACCTTTATTCATCCATTGATATGGTCCTTGAAGAGGGAAATCAACGATGAAGTGCTTCAGGATTAGAAGCGTCATTAGGATTAATACAACATCAGCCATTTGTTTGAGCCACGATCGGTGTGGTGAATGTCATTTCTTTGGTCGTACCATCAGCCAGCTTACATGTAATTGTATATGGAGGATTCCATGGGCTTAGAGGGTTTGGATATGGTGAGACAGGAGTTGGTTGGTACGGAGTGGATGGACCAAAAGTCATATGTTTGGCTTCTTGATTAGCAATGCGTGCTTCAAGTTGGGCAATACGAGCTTCCAGCTGAGTCATTCTTTCTTCGAGCGTCATACATCAGTCCTCTTTACATATACCAGCAAACCTTTCTTGGTTGCTGTTTCAATCATATTCTTAGTGCCACGGGATTTGCCATCCCAGATAGCGATTAGTGCATCGGCATTCTCTGCCATCTTTCGGTTACGGATTGGACCAGCGGCACGACCATGGGTTTGCCAGTCAGCTTCAAATATATGCAACGGTACATCGGCTGACTCAGCATATCGCTCACCAAGAGCATCAACACCTTTGGCTCCACCAGATACAACAGCTTGAATATTGAAGTTACATTCGTTGATAGCATCAAGCACTAGGTTGTAATCGTGGATATCACGACCACCAGCAATAATTACTCTCATACGATATCCTTGTTGGCTTTCCAGTTATCCCATTCGTCTACCTGTTTGATCCAGTCATAGGCTTCCTTCTCGGAATCGAAGAACGGAGAGACGCATCGTTCTTCTTCGTTCTTCCAGAAATAGGTATAAGAGTTCATCCCCGCATCGCGATACTTGACCAGAGTCAGACGCATGCGACCTGCCTTGAACTTCAGATAATCTGGTTCATTGCCAATGCCATATCCTTTGTCGGACATCATATTGGCTGCTGCGAGGATGATATCTTTATCCATTACTTGATAGTTGCGATGCGGTTGAGTTGAAGAGTTGTCATGTATGTATACGGAATTACCTTGCGAGTCAGAGTATCCTTGACCTCATTCCATGTGCCTTGGTTATAATCAGTCTTCCAATTAAACTCATTACCATCAGGCTTCACTTGAATAGAGCGAGTGGTATTAATCTCGATCTTGGCTTTCTTAGCACCCTTAGACCAACCTTGCTGTGATTCCACATAACCTTTGTAGATACCCTTGCGGACAGTCACACGATGAGAATAACCAGTTGTGACGACCATAACTTGGTCACCAACATTAACCTTCTCGCCGAAGATGCCGTTGATAGAGTCTTGAACGATTTGAGCTTTTGCCATGATATAATTTCCTTATTTAAACAACTACAAAACCAGAAGTGTCTTTACGAGCACGACCTTTGGCTTTCAAACCAACCACAACACCCTTTGGGTCAAGGAATCGCAGATCGGTTTCATCACCATCAATAACTGTACGACCGATGTAAGCATCGGGTACATTTTTGAATACAACTGCCACATTCATGCCAGCAGATGCAGCCAAACGAACATCCATATCGTTACCATCAGCCTTCGAGAAGGTCAAGTGGTAGTTGCTCAGTGCAGCAACTTTACGATTGCGGATCTTTGTATAATCATAGAATTGGACTTCGGGAAACTTCTGGATGATACCATACTTTTCCCAAGCGATATCACTGGTGCCATTCAAACGAAAAGCAGGGATCATACCTTTCTTTTCTGCTTGCTTGATACCTTTGCGGATATCGGCTTCGAGGTCAGCCAAGAACTGATCGCGTTGCTCAAAGAACATACGTGTCTTGCGCTTGCGTGCTTCTTGAATAGTATTTGTGCCACCTGGTTTGAACATACCACCACGACCAGCGGTATTCAGGCAAGCAGCTGTGCAACCAGCAGTGCGCTTTGGGCAGGTTTCATAACCAGCCACATCGGCAGGTGACAGGTGAAGAACGAATGACAAATAACCTTTCTTCTCACCTTTGATCAACTTTGGGTTACCAGTGCTCAGCAGCTTCATAATATGTCCTTTATCTCAACCAATACATTAATTATAGTCTAATGTTGAATTAAAGTAAAGCGATATTTGATAAAAACCCTACACTCGGTAGGGTTTCTTTTTACTACTTTTCACCTAACAGGTACTGGTTAGAGATAACCTTGAAAGTCATGCCTCCGTTGACCTCTTTGAACACTACACCTTCGCGAAGTGGCTCATGGCCAGCAGCACCGTTCATAGACTTACCATCGGCAAATTCCAACAGTTGGTTCATGTCGGTGATTCCAAGGGTATCGTACATAGAAGCGCTGAAAGCCAAAACTGGCACATGCTTCAAACCCATACGAGTGATCAGTTGCCAACGTGCCTCTGGATTCAGATACTTACCAGCTTGAATATCGTAAACATCAAACACTCGGAATTCGGGTTTAGATAGTTTGTAGATGTTACCTTGGATGTTGGGACCAACCAATTCACCTTGAATAGCGAATGACCAGAACTCATCAACATCAATCATCTTAGCCTCAATATCATCCTGACGAGCAACGTCCCAGAATGTATTGCCAGCCACTTCCTTGAGATCCATGTTACGTGAGCAAACACCGAACTGCATCTCGCCATCGACAACCATACGATATACGGTCATAGATGAGCCTTCTAGCTTCTCAGTGATTTCAAATTGAGTGCCAGCCTCATTGGCAGCAACAATTTCTTTCTTCAGGTTTTGAGCACGTTCTTGATCAGTCTTAGGAATCAGTGACGGGAAATTACCACGACACACACCAGCCAGCTGGGCATTAACGGGCTTCTCCCACTTCTTGATGCCAAGCAATTCAGTAACGTCTTGGTCTTCGCTAACATTCTGGATGTCACCATCGGTGCGACGGAAATAGAATCCACCGTCTTCAGTGTATTCCAGAGGCATCAGCAAACCCTGAGACAACTGACCACGCAGCTTGATAGTCTTCAGACGTTCACCCTTGACACCTTCAAACTCACGAGGCTCTTTACCTTTAGACAGGAATGGAGCCAATTCGGTTGGAATCCATGAATCAATCTCAAAATAGATAGCCAGATCACCGACATTGTAGAGACCCTTCTGGGCTACAACTTTCCAACCACCAACAACTGCACACTCGATGGAGTCAGCACCTTCGATGGGATTCAGTTCATCAATCTTAACAATTTTAGCAAGTTTACGCATAACAAAATTCCTTAATAAGCTACACCATAAGCATAAAATTTACCATTATCGTATTGACCAGTTTCCCAACCAACACGACGGTTGCCGCAATCACAACGACGATCAACTCCGTCCCAACCAGCACACTCGGCTTGATCATCATCGAACAGGGAGTCGTTGCAGTTCATACCTTCAAATTCATCCACACCACCAGCATCGATGCCAGCTTGGATAGCTTCTTCAGCGGTATCATATCCATTGAAACTCATATCAGCACCTCAAACAAAATCAATAGCAAATTCTTCTGGACCAGTCTTGGAGACTTTGACCATGGGTGTAATCTTCATCATGATATCAGAGAAGATCTTTCGCGATGTACGCTCAACCCCATCAACAAACAAAGTACCGTTGAAAAAGTAAGCGGACTCGCCTACAGCGAGGTGGGGAGTGGCAACTTCAAGAACCTTAGCTTCGAACGACATACTTTTCTCCTAATCAATACAGTAATTATACCGCTGATCTGAATTAAAGTCAAGCGTTTTGTTGATCTTTTTTACAGCTGGCGAACAGTAGGACGGCTCCCAGATACCACCAAGGGCTAAACCCAAAAAAGAGTACTAAAGTTGTACATAGAAAGAGAATCGTAAGGTTATAAACCGCAGCGATTATGCATTGTTGGATGTATTCTGACATAACTTATTTCCAAATTGATCAGTTTCCATTGCCCAGTGAACGGTGATCCAATCGTCAATGCAATTAACTTCTGATAGATCTGGAGCAGCAACGTTCTGTATCATCATACCACACCAATAAGGATAATATGATTTTAGAATCTGATCAGTGCTCCACGTTTCTTGAACATGTTGCCCGTACTCTCCTGGGAATACAATGGTGTAATACTTCATACAATCTTATTTGCTAATCTTAGAATCTTTATTTCGTTGTTTGGTGCCAAATAAGCACGAACTACAACAGTTGTTGTCATGTCCACGTTCTTCTGCTGCATAAACTCAACAAGGTTATTCTCTAACATGTATTGAGCCATATCAGAGATGAGCTTCTCTTTGACTTGTTGACGAGCCTCTTTGTCGCTCATCATTAGATCTTGATACGATTCAGCAAGGACTGCTCTACCAACGACCAGCTTACCACCGATCGTATAATCGTATGTTTGAAAATCTGGTTCGTGATACATGTTATTCCTTGTTCTTTGGTACAAATACAGGGTCTAACGGCTCAACCTTCACAGGACCAAAGTTCAAATGGAATTGTGGGATTGGTAGAGTCTCTGGATCAATCTCTTGTGTGATATCATACGCAATGGTCATATGCGGTTTGTATGTATCATAGTCAGAGGTGGCACCCTCAGCGGTCAATTGCTTGTTTAATAGGTTGGCGAATGGAAAGTCCAAACGCATAACCAAACACTTGCCGTCGTTCTTTGTAGGGAATACTTCATAGCCTGTAACACGTGCTTGGATCGCAGACTCAGTGCCAACGTATTGCTCAGCTGATGGTACTGGTGCACGTGAATAGATTACAGTAATATGGTATGTTGATTTGTCAACTCGCTCGGTCAAACCTAGATTAGTCTCAACGAAATGGTCTAGGATATCTTTGCACCCTTGAGTTAAGTCCATTGAAACATAGGTTCCATCCTTATGCTTCGAGTATTGTGATAGTGTTGCAATCATTAGTATCTACTTCCTGGTTGTCCTGGCTCGTTAGAACCAGTGCATTCTAAATTATGGTCGGTAGAATGAGGGCAGCGTTTGTTACCACAAGTTGGACATACAATCATTCGAGTCATTACATATGGGAGTTTAAACCCACAAGCCTCGCCGACCATTCGGTCTTTGTTACAGTTATAACAGTAACATTTAAGTTCACTGGACATCTTCTGTCTTTGAGAGAAAGTCTGGTTCGCTCATCTTACAGATCTCACCCATCATTTGTTGGAATGTATCAAAGCAACCAACTTGTTGAGTGAATACCATCAAACGACCAAGAGCAATGGCAGAGAACTCTACTCCATTTGGTTGATACTCTTTACCGATCTCTAAAATAAATGTATCAATCTTACGTGCGATTGTTACAATCTGTTCATCAGTCAATGTACTTTTAATTTCAGTGCTGTTCTGGGTCGTCATTTATATTCATCCAATAGTCGTTTTTGAAAGGCTCTGCCTGTTCACGTTTCAATTTACATTGTTCTGGTTCATCAGCTGAACCAATCATCTCATAGCAAAAGTTACAACGGTATGCGTTCTCCCTTTCGCTTAGAACTGCCGCATTACCGCACGGCAGAATTATTCTTTGTGGTAATTGCATCTCTAAATTCCTGCGCTAACTTATTGTGTTGTTCTTGTGAACAGAAGAACTTCCACTCGTCAACTGTTCTGACGCCATCAACAGTGTTGTAATACCCGATAATGGTATAAGCAACCTTTGGACCACCCTGTCGTTCAATAGAGAACGCATCCATGTTAGTCCAATCAATAACAAAATCGGAGCCATGACAATCAGCCATTACCTTGGTGTTGTTTTCTTCACGTGCTCGCTTCAGATCAGCCTTCAATGATTCTACTTGGGCTTCTAACTGCTTCACTTTAAGTGTATTAAACATCTGCTCTCTCCATCTCTAAACTCAAATTAACATATCTATCAATCACAACCGAACTATCATTCAAGCATACAACAGTTGCTAGGTTGAATGTTGGGTCTTGAAAGTTGAACTCATTGATGACAAAGTCTTTACCATCATATCCGTTCTTAAACTTGTACACATCTTCCCTAGTTGCCCAACGCATAGTACACCAGTCATCAATACATGCTTGATAACTGATCAGGTTGGCAAAGCCATTACCCTTCATTTCGTTAGACCAATGTAACCAAAACTCGTCTAGGATTTCTTTCTCCGAATAGACGAGTTTGG
>JACCDW011931669.1_pt1 | contig 10263 bp, 11 predicted proteins | sample 7449781 | NCBI WGS metagenome assembly JACCDW01 (sample SAMN15323449, study PRJNA562643) | freshwater metagenome | isolation source: river surface water | place: USA:Blue River Watershed | collected 2017-08-18 | reverse complement strand
GAGGGGTCAAAACTGTACTCAAAGATGGTCGTGCTTTTAATAAAGCTAATAAATCGGAATGTTGTGCCAACAAATGAATGCCATCCGCATCTATCACCAGGGGATGATGAAATTGCAATGCCTCTTGAAGAAGTTGCTTCGATAAATCACTCTGGCCCAGGCCTGGGCCTATCGCCACCACATCAGGCCTCACTTCATTAATCAACCCGCCCTTGGCAACACGAATCATTAACTCCGGCTGGTCCTCAATCACCGATACAACATTTTCATCCAGAAAACCAATCACCACCCAACCCGCCCCTGAATAGAGTGCCGCCTTGCCAGCCAATAAAGGAGCCCCCGCCATGCCAGTCGCACCGCCCATGATCAAGACCTTACCGGCATGACCTTTGTGCTCATAAGCTTGTCTTTGCAGCCGCGGCAAATAGTGAAAAGAATTAAGAATATGGGCGCTCATGGAAATCATCTAAAAAGTCTATACTCGAGATTACAACAAAAAAGGAGACAACAATGAATTTACATTTGTATTACTGCCCAGGCACATGTTCTTTTGTGCCACATGTGATGTTAGAACTTGCCAAGGAAAGTTCTGGACAGACCTATGATGGCACAGTAATTAATTTGAAGAATGGTGAACATTTAAAACCTGAATACAAAGCCATCAATCCGAGAGGTCAGGTACCCGCACTAATTGTTGATGGTAAGTTGCTCACTCAAGTCATGGCAATTACGAATTTTCTAAATGATGCTTTTCCAAAGGCCAATATTTTTCCAAGCAACCCCATGGATAAAGCCCAAGCACTTTCAATGTTGGCTTGGATGAACAACACGGTTCATCCTACTTTTACACGCGTCTTTAGACCAGAACGCTTTGGTGATGAAGCGGGTAAAGCAGGGGTCAAAGCCATGGCACTAGAAACGTTCAAAGGCTATTTAAATGAAATCAATGAATTGGTGTCTAAGGGGCAACAGTTTATTTGTGGATCTCAATTATCACCAGCGGATATTTATGCCGTCGCATTCATGCGTTGGGCTGGCCTAGCAGGCATCAACCCCGATCAATATCCTCACTACATGAAATATGCAGAGGGTATTGCCAACTTACCAGTGGTTGCACGCATCATGGAAAAAGAAGGCATTCAATTAAAGACATTTGCCGGCTAAGCAATTTATCAAAGCGAATTGTTCGCTATAAAGTTGTACTGTTAAGTCTAGATTGGTCTAGAACATCTTAAGATGTTCTAGACCATTTTTTTAGTAGCAGCGCATTACCCACCACACTCACGCTCGAAGCTGCCATTGCAGCACCTGCCAACATCGGCGATAGATAACCCATGGCAGCCAATGGAATGCCCACCAAGTTATAGATAAAAGCCCAAAAAAGATTTTGTTGAATCTTTTTCCAGGTTTTCTTTGAAATTTCAATCGCATCGGGTACCAATCCTGGGTCACCCCTCATCAAAGTAATGCCAGCAGTGTGAATGGCGATATCGCTGCCCGTAGACATCGCAATACCGACATCAGCCGCCGCTAAAGCGGGGGCATCATTGACTCCATCACCCACCATGGCAATACATCCATTTGCATTCTTCGACTTTAATTGCTGAATCAATTGAGCTTTCTCTGCAGGTAATACTTGGGCATAAACCTCTTCAATCCCAATCTTTTTGGCAATGACATCAGCCACAACTGGGTGATCACCTGAAATCATGACTGTTTTAATGTTCATTGCTTTTAATCGTTGCATCATCTGTATCACACCAGGTTTTAAATCATCTCCAAAAGTAAAGATGGCAAGAACAGCCAATTCTGGATTGGAGTAATTCACCAAACAAGAAACACTTTGACCTTGCTTTAAATGAGGATCTGCGCAGTGTTGAATCGATTCAAAATCTTTTTCAGCTAGGCTCGCTTGTAAAGCATGCAAGCTCATCAACCCAATTGTTTGGCCTTGATAAATACCGGACAAACATCTGCCTTGAATACCCTGCCCCACCAGCGCAACTACATCTGAAAATTTCACTGGCTTGATGTGATGAGCCTGCACAAAATCAATCACAGCCTTCGCCAAAGGATGCTCACTGCCCATTTGCAAACCCAAGGAGAGAGCATGAAGATCAGCGTCAATGACCTGGCCTTGTGTCAAATTATGAAAAGACATGAGCTGTGGATGCCCCATTGTTAAGGTGCCCGTTTTATCAAACGCAACGATGTTAAGTTTGTGCGCCGATTCCAAAGCCTCTGCATCTTTGATCAAAATGCCATATTTAGCAGCGACCCCTGTGCCCGCCATGATGGCGACTGGCGTGGCCAAACCCAAAGCGCAAGGACAGGCAATCACAAGAACGGCGACTGAATAGAGCAATGCATGCTCAAACTGATGCAAAACGAAGTAATGAAATAAAAAATTAAGCAATGCCAAAATCAATACCATGGGAACAAACCAAGCACTGATTCGGTCAACCAAGCGCTGGATTGGGGCTTTTTGAGCTTGAGCGTTCTCAACCAGTTTGATTAGTTTGGCCAACGTGCTGTCTTCACCCACGCCAGTTGCCCGAATAATCAAGCGCCCAGAACCATTCATAGAACCACCGGTTACAACAGCATCGATTGTTTTATGAATCAACCGAGACTCGCCCGTCAACATGGACTCATCCACTTCACTCTGACCCTCGAGCACAACACCATCGACAGGTAAGCGCTCACCCGGTAAAACCAAAATCCAATCACCAGGCAAGATATGTTCAATGGAAATTTCTGTGTAATTTGTTTGAGAAAGATTGCCTTGCTTTAATAACTTGACTTGATCTGGCCACAAAGCTTGAAGTGCCGAAATGGCTTGCGTGGTTTCTTGTTTTGCTCGGGATTCTAGCCACTTCCCCAACATGACCAATGAAATGACCATCGCTGAACTTTCGAAATAGAGCTCATGAACCGTATAAGCATCACCCCAATCAGACAAGTGCCACTGATAAATGCTCAAGCCGTAAGCTGCCGTGGTTCCAATGACCACCAACAAATCCATATTCCCAGAACCCATGCGCAAGGCTTTAAAACCTGCCACATAAAAGCGTGACCCCAAAATAAACTGAACAGGTGTCGCCAACATGAATTGCACCCAGGCAGGCAGGACCCAATGCACCCCGAAAGGCATGAATAACATCGGTAAGGCCAGCGGCAAAGATAAAGCCAGGGCAAATGCAACAGCCAAGCCCCCGTGTAAATCAAAAATACTCTTTGGGGTTGCTTGATTTTTAAACTGTTGAGCCATGGTCGCGCCGAATCCTGCAGATTCAATCGCGGCAATCAATGAATGAATCTGATTGGCAGGTTCAGCAGTGCCTGCTTGAAGCCTAACTTGAGCTTTTTCTGTGGCCAAATTAATGCTGGCAGCCTCGACCCCAGGAACCTTAAGCAAAGATTTTTCAACCCTTGCAACGCAAGAAGCACAGGTCATGCCTTCAATTTTTAAAGTGACTAATTCGCTCATGCGATTCATAATGGCATCAATTAAGATTAGTTTGATTGTCCTACGAATACCAAGAAAGCTCAAAAATGACACTCACCTTAACCGTCAAAGGCATGAACTGTGGTCATTGCACCAAAACCATCACAGAAGCTATTTTAAAAATTGACCCTCAAGCTGTGGTTGAAACAGATATTCCAAGTCAGTTAGTCAAAATTTCTAGCTCTGTAGAGGCCTCTGTTTTGAGTGCTGCTGTGCTTGAAGCTGGTTACGACGTGATGGCGACACAATAATGGATCTTGCCAATATTATTCAGACGGTGGCGATTTATGCCATCCCAGTAATTTTTGCGATCACCTTGCACGAGGCTGCTCATGGCTATGCCGCAAAAAAATTCGGTGATAACACAGCTTATGCACTGGGTAGAGTCACACTGAACCCACTGAAACACATCGATCCAGTGGGCACTATTGTGGTTCCCTTGGTGCTTTACTTTGCCACCGCGGGTAGCTTCTTATTTGGCTACGCCAAACCAGTTCCCGTGCGCTTTGGCAATTTAAAGCATCCTAAAAAGGACATGATTTGGGTTGCCCTAGCTGGACCTGGATCAAACCTGATTCAAGCGATTGCTTGGGCGATTGCTTATTTGTTACTGGTAAAAATTTCCTTAACAGAACGTTTCTTTTTAGAGATGTGCCAAGCCGGCGTATTGGTTAATGTGGTGATGTTTGCCTTTAATTTATTCCCTTTACCACCATTGGATGGTGGCCGAATTTTGGTGGGTCTGCTACCATGGAAACAAGCTGCGATGGTCTCCAGAATTGAACCTTGGGGCTTTTATATTGTATTGGTCATGGTTTTGACAAATATCATTAGTACACTTTGGATGCGTCCAGTCATGTCCACCACTTACTGGTTTTTAGATCAATTATTAATACCTTTTCGTTTGATTTTTTAGGAGATAACCATGCGTCAACAATTAACGATTGCCAGTTTATTAGTCGCACTTGCTTTACCCACTGCAGCACACGCACAATTTGCCAAAACAGAAGATGCCATCAAATACCGTGCGGCAACATTTGTGGTGATGGGCAACCACTTCTCCAGAATTGGTGCCGTGGTCAAAGGTGAAAAACCGTTTGACAAAAATGAAGTGGCTGCCAATGCGGCAATCGTAGCAAGCTTGGCTCATCTACCATGGCAAGCTTTCGGCCCAGGCACAGAAGGCGGTAAATCATTGCCTGAAATCTGGAAAGAAATGGATAAATTCAAAGCTGGTGGCGAGAAAATGCAAAAAGCTGTAGCAGACCTGAATACAGCCGCCAAATCAGGCGACCTTGATTCCATCAAAAAAGCTTTTGGTGAAGCAGGTAAATCCTGTAAAGCTTGTCACGATAACTATCGTAAAAAGTAATACAAAATAGCAGCCATGGCGATGAAAATTGCCATGGCTCGCAATCTGATGGCTCGATCATCTTGTGCTTGCGGTACTAAATCCGAACCTTTGCGAAGTTCTTTATCTCCAGTCACCATGGCTTGAATCAAATTGATCCGTTTGATTTTTTGATAGTAAAAAATAGCGCCGAGATGCAGTGCGACTAAGCCAAGTAAAACCCATTCATTCCAGCGATGCCATGTGGTGAACCACTCGACCCAACCAGATGAAACGTATTTCGCTAGAGGTCCATCAAACGCAATATCATCCGAAGCAAAAAGTCCTGCAATCGCCTGACTTAGAAACAATCCTATCAATGCCAAAACCGATAAAGCTCCCAAAGGGTTGTGACCTGAGGCCTCTTGACCATCTGGATTCTTCAAGTAATCAAGGATGGCTTGCGGGCTTTTAACGAATTGAGCAAATCTTGCGTAGTAAGAACCAACAAAACCCCACACCACTCTGAACAGTAAAAGCACCAAGACAAAATAACCCAAACGACCATGCCAAATCATGGCATTACCGCCCAGTTTCACTGAGATAAAACTACCAATCACTGCCAACACCAATAGCCAGTGAAAGAGTCTAAGAGGTAAATCCCAAATACGAATTTTCATAAAGTATTTAAATTGGTTTACGATGTCTTTATGCGTAAATATATTTCTTTTTTATTACTTTCACTGACAAGCATCCTAATTTTAAGTGCTTGCGCCAATCAAGCGGTTTATCGTCAATCCTCCGAACCACTCAAAAGCGTTACCTTTGTTGATCTCAATCGCTATCTGGGCAAATGGTATGAAATTTATCGCCTGCCTAATTGGTTTGAAGATACTGACTGCATCACGGTATCAGCTGAGTATGCCCTAAGAGACGATGGTCGTGTCAGCGTTTTGAATACTTGTCAAAAAGAAAACAAAACCAGCGTGGCGAACGGCATTGCGAAAGTAGTTGAAGGCAGCAATTACTCAAAGTTAAAAGTTTCTTTCTTCAGACCTTTTTACGGTGACTATTGGATTATTGATTTAGCAGAAGACTATTCTTGGGTCTTGGTTGGCGAACCTTCTGGAAAATATTTCTGGATTTTGGCCCGACAAAAAAAACTAGACCCCAAATTAGAGGAAGCTTTGTTACAAAAGGCTGAAAAATTAGGTTACTTAAGAAAAGATTTGATTAAACCAAGCAATGCGCTTTGATTGAAAACGCATCAATCATCAGTGGCGAGATAAAACATCATTACCAGTTCGCTCTTGGCCTTCAGCAAACAATTTGTAACAAAGTCCTGCTCCTGTTTGATTTCTGACCTTTTTGGCATCTTCTTGCATCCTGTACATGGTGTTAAAGCAATCCATGCGAGATTCAAATTGATAGGTCTTAATTTCTGAGGGCTTATTGTTTTTTAATAAAGTGAACTCTAAGGTCCAATGAGTATCACCCATGACTGATGCTGTCTCTTTGTGACCCAACTGACAGGCCGACAAAAAAATCGCACTCAGTAAGATGATTTTTTTCATGGTGTTCGTTAATGCCCCATTTTTAAATTGTCATGATGATGTTGATTGGGCACCAGGAACGATCCAATCAACATGCCAACTGCGCTAGCGATTAAACCCAATAAATGCGGGTCAACCAATAACTCAGCTTCTGTGAACTCCAATAGTAACCATACACCCAAACCAAAGGTAATGGCAAGAGCAGCTCCTAGATTGCTGGCTCTTTTCCAAAATAATCCAGCTGCTAAAGGCACAAAGGCTCCAGCCAAAGTAATGCGGTAAGCATGTTCGACCATGGTGTGAATCGACGCATTGGTATAAACAGCATAGAAGGTCACAATACATGCAAAACAAGCCACGGTTAATTTGGTGGCCCACAAGAACTGTCGATCACTCATGTGAGGTACCACTGACTTCAGAATGTTTTCTGAGAATGTCACAGAAGGGGCCAACAAAGTGCCTGATGCAGTACTCATGATGACAGATATCAAGGCCCCAAAGAAAATCACCTGAATCACAAAGGGCATTCTTTCTAGAATTAACATTGGCAAAATTAATTGAGAATCTTTACCCAAATAGTTTTCTACCAACCCAGGATCAATCATGTTTGCTGAATAAGCCAAAAATAATGGCACGGCAGCAAAGAAGAAATAAGAAATACCTCCCAGAGTGGTTCCCCACACCGCCACACGTTCATTCTTTGAAGAATTGACTCTAGCAAAGACATCTTGCTGAGGAATCGACCCAAGACCCATGGTGACTAAAGCACCAATCCAAGCAATCATGTCTAGCCACTCTAGCTTAGGTAAAAAATCAAACTTGCCTTCGGCTGAGGCTGTGCTGATGACTTTGCCCATACCGCCAGCCATATCACCGGCCATCCAAGTAACAATCAGTAAACCAATCACAATCACAATCATTTGAACAAATGTGGTGATTGCAACGGACCACATACCGCCAAATAATGTGTATAAAAGCACCACGGCTGAACCAATGAGCATGCCTTGAGTTTGGCTAATCACACCATAAGAGAGCACATTAAAGACCAGACCTAAAGCTGTGATTTGCGCAGCTACCCAACCCAGATAAGAAATCACAATACATAAAGACAGAATCATTTCTGTCTGTTTGTTGTAACGAATCCTAAAAAAGTCACCCAAGGTTAAAAGGTTCATGCGATACAGCGGTCTAGCAAATACCAAACCGAAAATCACCAAACAGAGTGAGGCACCTAAAGGATCAGAAATCAATCCTCGAAAACCACTTTCAAGGAATGTGGCAGATATACCTAAAACAGTTTCAGCACCAAACCATGTGGCAAACACCATGGCCAAGACCATGTGCAAAGGCAAGTTACGTCCTGCCGTGATGTAGTCCTTGGCACTGTGGACCTTTCTGGCACTCAAAAGACCAATGGCAATAGAGGCCAATAAATAAATCGCAACCAACCAAAGCAACATATTTAACCTTTTTATTCAATCTGCTTAATGCGCGGATTATAGAGTAGCAAAGCCTTGATTTGATCATAAAAAAAGCCATGCAGTGCATGGCTTTTCAACAACTTAATTCACCCAATGATCACTTGGCAGATCTACGAACCACCTTTCGGGCAGGTGCTTTACGGGCCGCTTTTTTCACGGGCGCTTTCTTGACCGCCGCCTTAGAAGTAGCTTTGGTGGCCTTGCCCACACCTGATGCCATTTTTTCCATTTTGGCGATGCCCTCTTCAGCAGCCTCGGCAGCTTGTTTGGCCATCTTACGGCCTTCTTTTAAAACTTTGTGCCCTGCATCAGCGACATCACGAACGATGTCCGTGAACTTCTCTGACCCGGCTGGTAAGTTTTTGCTGGCGGCCTTGAGCCAATCTTCCATCGCTGAACGGGCTTTATTCAAGTGTTTTTCAACTTCATCAGCCGCTTCATCTTCCATGGTCTTTAACAAACTTTTGATTTTCTTCTGGTAGCTATTCATGCGCTGAACAGCCTCTTCGGAAAATTTCTCTTGCAGTGCTTTTAATTTCGCCACATCATTGGTCGCAGCTTCTTTGGCAAAAGTTTTGGCATGAGCCATACTGGCCTTGATTTCATCAGCCTGGTGCTCACTTAACTGTTTAGCAGTTTCAAGCAGACGATGAGACAAAGAGAATAATTCCTTGGCACGCTCTTGTTGCCACTTCATGAATTCTTGTTGTGATGACATAAGGACTCCCTATAAAAGATTGACTTTTTAATCCTATACCTAATTATTCAATTTGCCAAATTAAATGACAAAAACGGGCACGGCGATTAATAACCCGTTCATCAAGCACTACCGCTTAGAGTGCCTCTTGTTCGATGGCCTTGCATTGACTGAATCTTGCTCAAAAAAATGATTCATGTTCTCAACGCTTTTTTCAAAATTAGCAAATGAATCAGCAGTACTGGCCCTAATCAGTTCAAAATTTTGTAGAGCCTGACTGAATGCCATTTTGAATACCGATACATAAGGCTCAGACCCTGCTGGTGCATTGGCCGTGGCATCATTCACAAAATGAATCAAATCATTCTTTGACTGCTGGATAAGCGATTCAGCCAACCGAGCCAATTCTTGATGATTGCTCTTCATGACATGAGCCACTTTAGATTGATACTCAGAGACTTGTGCCGCCGCATCTTGTAAAACCTGCGCCTGAATTAGTTCAAAAGCCTCTTGAGGGTTTTTAACTTTCAACAGTTCCGTTACCTTTTCTTGGAATGCTTGTGCCATTTGTTGGGCAGCTTCTTGATTAATCTGGGCAATCAATTGGGCACTCTTGATGGTTGACTGAGCAATTTCTTGTCCTGATTGAATTGCTTGCTGCTGTCGTACAGACGCATTGAAATCAGCACTAGATCGGCTGGAATTCTTTCTCATGGGGCTCTCGCTTTCTTTAAGAATTGAGATGCTTCCAATCTAACAGTCATTAACCATGCAATCAATCGATTTTTGAGACTGTTTTAATAAGAAAAACCCTAGTGACAAAAAAGCCACCACAGAATCACTGGGTGGCTTTTGCACTACTGGTGGGCCCTCGCGGACTTGAACCGCGGACCAAAGGATTATGAGAACAGACAACCAGAACTGAACTCCATAAACAGGGGGTCTACAAGCTTCAAATATCGGTGTGTAGCGAAATGTGTAGTAATTTAACTTGATAGCTTTTCACTTGTGCGGTTGCTATTTTAGAAATGCTATGCGCAACACTCACTCCAATGCGTTTTCCACCAAAACTAAAACAAAGATTATTAACTCCACTAAGTCTAATGTCGGACCCATTTTATATCTGCAATTACTTGCTAAAAAATGAAACTTGGCTACACAACTGTAAATTACTAATCTTTTGATAAAACTGCAATCACAATCAAAATAAAGTTTATTACTGAAACTTTCACCCCTATTTTTATTGATGTCGCAGCTAGTTTTAACCTTCACTTTTTAGGGTGCTTTTGGAGAAAACAAAGGCTTCCATTTTAAGTAGGGTTTGCCCTATAGACGATATGTTCAGAGCACCTCAAAATTAAGTCATAAATGAAAATTCGCATATTTGCGATTTAAGTTTCTCTGGAGAAAACAATGGAAAAATCCTTGCACATTAATGCTGATAAATGCACAGGCTGTCTGCAATGTGAGATGGCTTGTAGTTTTGAAAACTACGGTGTATTTAATACAGCTAAATCACGTATTAAAGTATTTGATTTTCACGACACTGGCAAAAAAGTACCTTATACATGTACACAGTGTGATGAAGCTTGGTGTTTAAATGCATGCCCAGTAGAGGCGATTCAAGTGGATGCAACAACTGGGGCCAAAGTGGTTCGTGAAGATATTTGTGTTGGTTGCAAGGTGTGCACTAT
>JACCDW010235350.1_pt1 | contig 10263 bp, 9 predicted proteins | sample 7449781 | NCBI WGS metagenome assembly JACCDW01 (sample SAMN15323449, study PRJNA562643) | freshwater metagenome | isolation source: river surface water | place: USA:Blue River Watershed | collected 2017-08-18 | reverse complement strand
TTATGCCAAAGATGAAAACCCACAGTGGGGCGAAGAAGCGTTTTCGCGTTACTGGTTCAGGAAAGATCATGCATGAGCGTGCTGGTAAGCGCCACTTGTTAGAGCGCAAATCATCTCGTTTAACCCGTCGTTTAACTGGCGATGTTGAAGCAAAGAAACCAAATACATTTTCAGCAAAGCGCATGCTTGGTTTGAAGTAAGGGAGAGAAAAGATGGCAAGAGTAAAACGTGGTGTACATGCAGCTAAGAAGCGCCGTACAACTTTAGAAAGAGCATCTGGTTACAGAGGTCAACGTTCACGTCTTTTTGCAAAGGCGAAGGAGCAGGTAACTCACTCACTTGTTTACGCTTTTAATGATCGCAAGGACAAGAAGGGTGATTTCCGTTCACTTTGGATTCAACGAATCAATGCCGCAGCTCGTGAGAATGGCATGACATACAACCGTTTAATTCAAGGTTTAAAAATTGCTGGAGTAGAGGTTGATCGTCGAGTTCTATCAGAGTTAGCGACAAATGATCCAGCAGCATTTGCTAAGTTAGTAGAGATTGCGCGTAAAAACGTAGTAACTGCTTAAGTAGTAAGTACCTTATGGAGAAGATTTCAAGCCTTCACTCACCACATGTTGGTCGGGTGAAGGCTCTTCTTGGTTCTAGGGGAAAGAAGAATCGAGAACTAGAGAATGTATTTATTGCTGAAGGAATCCAAGCGGTAAGAGAAGCATTAGCACCGAAATTACTAGAGGGTTTAAAGGTTAAACAATTATTTTTAACTGAAGCCGGAGAGAAGAAACTCTCCGCGGAGATAGATTTAAAATCTCTTGATAATGTTGAAATATTTGAAGTTTCAGATCAAGTGATGAAGGAGATGGCGGATTCGGAATCGCCACAGGGCATTTTGGCCTTATGTTCTAGTAAATCATTAAAGTTGTCTGATCTATGGAGATTGCAACCAAAGAAGATTGCTTATTTTTGGCAGATTCAAGATCCTGGTAATGCTGGAACTGTGATTCGGACTGCAGATGCCTGCGGCTTTGATGCAATCATTTTTTCCGATAATTCAGTTGATATTTTTAATCCAAAAACGATTAGAGCAACAGTAGGATCACTTTGGCATATTCCAGTGGTTACCGATGTTGAAATCTCTGAATTTATACAGGAGTCGCAAACACATAACTTCAAATCATTTGCTTTGATGGGAGAAGGAAATTCCACATTCAATTCAAAGTTAATCTCGCAAACTGGTGATAAAAGCTTATGGATCTTTGGAAATGAGGCTCGTGGTTTGCCTGAACTTCCAGATGCGGTTGAATCGGTTCGAATTCCCATGAAGGGACATGCTGAATCATTAAATGTGGCCAGCGCCGCTGCAATTGTCATGCATTTAGTAGGTATTAATTAGTAAGGTTGGGCATTATGGCTTTGAGCGCAGATCAAATTAAATCCGATCAGGATATTGCGATCTCTGCCATCTCTATAGCCTCATCTTTAGAGGATTTGAAGCAACTTAAAATCGAGCATATTGGAGATAAGTCTCCACTATCTAAAGCAAATCAACTTTTGGGCTCATTGGATGCAAGCGAACGTGCGGAATTTGGAAAATTAATTGGCGCAGCTAGAGCAATGGTTAACCAAGCCTTTGCTGTAAAAACTTCGGAGTTGGAAAGTTTGCGCGATCAACAGGTATTGCAGACAGAGCGGGTGGATGTAACTCTGCCAACTAAGCGAACATTAACTGGTGGATTGCATCCTTTAACCTTGCTAACAAATGAGATCTGTGATCTTTTTCTTGGGTTGGGTTATCAGGTTGCAGAAGGACCGGAATTGGAATCGGAGTGGTTAAATTTTGATGCTTTGAATATTCCGCAAGATCATCCAGCCCGCACTATGCAGGATACATTTTTTATTGAGCCCCTCGATGCAAAATTGGTTCTACGTACTCATACATCACCAGTTCAAATTCGTACGATGTTAAATGAAAAGCCTCCGATATATGTGATCTGTCCTGGAAAGGTTTATCGCGCTGATGAATTAGATGCGACTCATACACCAGTGTTCCATCAGGTTGAGGGATTGGTTATTGATGAAGGTATAACAATGGCTGATCTGAAAGGCACCTTGGATCACTTTGCAAAAAGTATCTTTGGAGCAGATGTGAAAACTAGATTGCGTCCTTCTTATTTTCCATTCACTGAACCTAGCGCTGAAGTTGATTTCTATTTTAATGGTCGCTGGATTGAATGGGGCGGCTGCGGCATGGTGAATGAAAAGGTGCTGATTGCATGCGGTATTGATCCGAAAAAATACTCTGGGTTTGCATTCGGTATGGGGCTGGAGAGAACTTTGATGGTTAAGTATGGAATCACCGATATGCATGACATTGTTGAAGGCGATATCCGATTCTCACAAAGTTTTGGTTTGGGTAAACAATGAAAATTCCTTTAAGTTGGCTGAAGGAGTTTGTTGTAATTCCTAGCAAGTTCAGTACTACTGATATAGCAAACGCTTTTATCAAGGTTGGTTTTGAAGTAGAGGATATTCAAGAGCAGGGCAAGGATTTAACTGGACCAATTAAGGTTGGAAAAGTCGTCAGCATTGAAGAGCTAACCGAACATAAAAAACCGATTCGATATGTTGGCTTAGATTTAGCAGAGGCCAAAACTCGCTTTGTTATTTGTGGAGCTCGAAACTTTAAGGTTAATGATTTAGTTGTGGTTGCGTTGCCAGGAGCGGTGCTCCCTGGAAACTTTGCTATTGCTGCCCGCGAGACCTACGGCAAGATCAGTAATGGCATGATTTGTTCAGCAAAGGAATTAGGCATCAGCGATGATTCTGCAGGAATTGTTGTTTTACCAGCCGGGAAAATTGGCACTGATGCAACAGCATTGCTAGAGGTCAATGATGTAATTTTTGATATCGCAGTAAATCCAGATCGTGGTTACGCAATGAGCGTCCGTGGTTTGGCTCGAGAGTTGGCCGGCTCATTGAAATTGAAGTTTATCGATCCCGCTACATTAATTAAAAGCAAAAAGTACGACTCGATAAAGAGCACTAAAGCGGTTGGCGTAAAGATTGAGGATAAAAACGGTGCCGATTCAATTTATATAAGAACTTTAGACAACGTTAATGTTAAACAAGCAACACCTATATGGATGCAACGCCGAATTGAGAAATGCGGCATGCGCTCTATCTCACTTGCTGTTGATATCACCAATTATGTGATGTTGGAGTTGGGACAGCCACTGCACGCCTTTGATGCCGATGTTTTACATGGTGGATTGAAGGTAGCCTCTGTTGGTAAGTACCAGAAAATAACAACCTTAGATAAAGTAGAACGAAAATTATCAGGTGAAGAACTTTTAATCTGTGACGATTCTGGTCCGCAAGCACTTGCCGGAACAATGGGTGGCTTCAATAGCGAGGTAACTAGTGCAACTAAGAAGATCGCAATTGAGGCGGCACATTTTTATCCAAACAGAGTGGCTAAGAATTCCCGTTTACATGGATTATCAAGTGAGGCTTCTCGCAGGATTGAACGGGGAACAGATCCTGCTTTAACAGGTATTGCATCGGCACGAGCAGCACAATTACTAGAGGATTTAGCTGGAGCGAAATTTATTGGAACCACAACTGCCGGCGCTGTAATTAAAAACAAAGTTTTAAAGGTGAGCGTTGCGAAGATTGCGGAATTGATTGGCTTTACATACTCAAGCAAGCAAATCAAAGATTCACTTCTTGCTGTAGGTTGCAAAGTTATTGGCACCGGCGCCAATTTATCGATAACAATTCCATCTTGGCGACCAGATTTAAATACAACTGCAGATATTGCTGAGGAAATCGCTCGATTAAATGATTACTCTTTAATTCCAAGCACTCTTCCGGTTGGTAAGAGCGGTGCAAAATTAAATCAACTACAGCAGCGCAAACGCACAGTTGCGCAAATGTTGGCTAGCCAAGGATTAACTGAAGTAATCAATTACCCATTCACCAACCAAGAAATGGTCGACCTTCTAGGATTCACTGGAGATAGGGCTAAAAGTTTCAAGATTGCTAATCCTATGTCAGAAGAGTTCCCACTACTACGAACTCATTTGATCCCGGGATTATTAACCGCATTGCAACGAAATCTAGCTCGGGGAGCAAAAAATGTTGCAATCTTTGAAATCGGTTCAGTATTCCGCAACACCGCCTCTCAAACAAAAGGAATTTCACCAGAGTTGACCAAGAAACCTGGCGCAAAGGTGATTGAGCAGATTTATGCTGCAGTACCAAAGCAGATGCTATTTGTTGGTGGAGTACTTACCGGTGAAAGTATTAAGAGCGGTTGGCAAGGTAAGGGCATGAACTTCACTTGGCAGGATGCGGTAGCAAAAGCAATTGAAATTGTTGAGCTCTCTGGCAACACTTATGAAATTATTGGAGCTGAATTGGCCCCCTGGCATCCAGGAAGGTGCGCCGAGTTAAAGGTTGGCGGTAAAGCGGTTGCGCATGCCGGTGAATTGCACCCAAGAGTATGTGCGGCGTTGAATCTTCCAGAGCGCACATGTGTATTTGCGGTAATTCTCAGCGAATTGCCTTTCGTAAAACACAATCATCAACCGAAGATCTGGAATTTTCCCGCAGTTGTCCAAGATGTTGCTTTGGTTGTCGATGAGAAGATTTCAGCTTCATCAGTGGAAAAAGCCCTTGTCGAGGGTGCTGGAGATTTACTAGAGAGCATTGAATTATTTGATAGGTATGACCAAATCGGTGGTGGCAAGATCTCTCTTGCCTTCACCTTAACTTTCCGTTCTCCTGATCAGACCTTAACTGCAGAGCAAGTGGCAAAATTTCGAGATAGCGCAATTGTGGCTGCTAGCAAGCAGTGTGGTGCTCAACTAAGGTAATTCGTGCTTAAATATGCATAGTTTTGCATATTTATACATCATGGAGTTAGGCTTGCTGCATGAAGATCGGTGTAGTTGGAGCCAGCGGTTACGCTGGCGGTGAACTTCTTAGGTTGTTAGCCGGGCACCCCATTTTCAAAGTAACTTATATTTCCGCGGGATCTAATGCAGGGGAGTTAATCTCCTCGATTCACCCACATCTAACCAGTTACAAAGATATTAAATTCGAGGCAACAGAAGTAAACCAAATAAATAAATGTGATTTGGTATTCATTGCCTTGCCTCATGGAGAGTCAGCAAAGTTAACTGATGGAATCAATGAATCAATAAAGGTTGTGGATCTAGGAGCGGATTACCGTCTATCTGATCCTGAAAAATGGAAGAAGTACTACGGTGGTTCATATGCTGGTAAATGGCAGTATGGGTTGCCGGAGATAGTAGGAGAAAAGGTTTTTGTTGGTCTAAAACGAGTAGCTAATCCAGGATGTTATGCCACTGCAATTTCCCTGTCACTTGCACCAGCGTTAGATGTAATTAAAGCAGATGACATCGTGGTGGTTGCCGCCTCTGGGACAACTGGTGCGGGTCGTTCAGCAAAGATAAATTTACTAGCGAGCGAAGTAATGGGCTCTTTGACCTCTTATAAATTTGGTGGGGTTCATCAACATACTCCTGAAATTGAGGAGTGTTTAAGCGGCTTAACTAATCAAAATGCAAAGATCTCATTCACGCCAATTTTAGCTCCAATGCCACGAGGAATTTTGGCAACCTCAACAGCGGAATTAACGGAGGATTTAGACACAGATGAGATTAGAAATCGCTTCAGAAAATACTATGAAAATTCTAGTTTTGTAACGGTGCTTGAAAATGGAAGTATGCCAATGACCGCTTCGGTATTTGGCACAAATAATGCACAGATTCAAGTAGCTATCGATACCCACACCAATAGATTGGTGATCAGCTGTGCTATAGATAATTTAGGTAAAGGTGCCGCAGGTCAAGCTATTCAAAATGCGAACTTAATTTGTGGTTTACCAATGGATTCAGGCCTGCAATTACTGGGAGTTCGATAGATGTTAGTTGTTAAATACGGCGGTCACGCACTGCCAACTCAGTTGGAGATGGATCCTGTCCTAGAGGCAATCGGCGATGCTTTTGTAGATGGCGATGAGGTTGTTTTAATTCATGGCGGAGGTCCACAAATAGACGCGGTTTTAAAAAGCAAAGGTTTAGGTAAAGAAAGAATTGCGGGTTACCGAGTTACCACGCCAGAGGTGTTTCAAGTAGTTCAATCAGTTTTATGCGGGGAGGTTCAAAGATCTATCGTCAATTATTTAATTGGCAGCGAGGTCAATGCAGTGGGTATCACGGCCGGTGATGGGGGATTGGTCCTAGCTAAAAAATTATTAGTAAATGATGCAGGTAAATTTATTGATATTGGTTTAGTTGGTGAGGTGGTTGAAGTAAACCCGGGCATATTGAAGCAATTATTAAAAGCTGGTTTTTTGCCCGTGATCACACCCCTTGCCGTAGATAACGAAGGTATTGGGTTAAATGTAAATGCAGATTTAGTTGCTGGTGCAGTTGGTGGCGCACTAGAAGCGGATCAAGTAGTTTTCCTAACTGATGTTGATGGCATCTACTCAGATTGGCCAAATACAGACTCCTTAATCACTGAAACAAATATTGCAGATCTAACAAAATTACTACCAACCTTGTCGGAAGGGATGATTCCAAAGGTAACTGCGGTATTAAATGCCGTTAATTCAGGAGCGAAATCCGCTCGAATAGTTAATGGCACAAAGTTGAAATCTGTTTTAGATGCATTTTCTGGAATCGGGGGAACGGTGGTTTACGCAGCATGAGTAAATTAGCAATCGATAATTTAAGTGCACGCAGAGCCCTAATCATTGAATTAATAGAAGATGGTTTGATTCACTCCCAAACAGATCTTGTTAAATATCTTGCCAAAGGTGGATATAAAGTTACACAAGCCACTGCAAGTCGTGATTTGGAGGAGTTAGGCGCAGTTCGTGGCAAGGATTCCAACGGGGTGTTCAGATATCAATTCATCTCACCTGCCGAGGTGGTTTCAAATAATTTAACTAACCTTTTGATCAGTATCGATTCAAGTGCCAACTTAGCGGTGGCAAAAACTCCGCCAGGGGCTGCGCAATTATTAGCTGCTCACATTGATCGAGGAATAAAGGCCGGGAAGTTGGCAGGAATTGGTTGTATAGCTGGTGATGACACAATCATGATAATTTCCAAATCACCATCTGGCGGAGCCGCATTAGCTAAAGCTGTAGATAGATTTATCTCGGACTCTGGATCTATGAAACGGGTTAAATAATGGCACTTTGGGGCGGCAGATTTACTGAAGGTTCATCAGATGCGATGAGTGAGTTATCTAGAAGTGTTCATTTTGATTGGCGCCTTGCGCCTTATGAGATTGAAGTCAATTTAATCCACCTTGAAAATTTGGTCAGCCAGAAAGTAATCACCAAGGAGAATGGCTCTACTCTTAAGTCAGCTCTAATTGAATTGGCCGGCGATATCGGTAAAGGAACCTTTTCCTATCTGCCAGAGGATGAGGATGTGCACAGTGCAATCGAGCGAGGTTTGATCGACAAGGTAGGAGAGATTGGCGGATCTATCAGGGCTGGCAGGTCGAGGAATGATTTAGTTGTAACTGATTTCAAACTGTATTTAATTGATCATTTATCAGAGATCGCTGTATCGCTGGGGGATTTAACTACCGCTCTAAATCAGCAAGCGCATGCAAATATTTCAGTGGTGGCGCCGGGATTCACACACACCCAGCATGCGCAGCCAATCTCCTTTAGCCAAGAGTTATCCAAGCATTCACATGCATTGCTTAGAGACATCGATCGCATTTTGGATTGGCAAAAGCGAAATAATCTCTCGCCATTTGGAGCGGGTGCATTAAGCGGTTCACCGCTACAACCCAATCCCGAAAAGAGCGCGGCAGCATTAGGATTTTCTGGAAGTTTAGCCAACAGCATTGATGCAGTTAGTGATCGAGATTTTGTTGCGGAAGCTTTGTTTATTATGGCAATGGTTGGAGTACATCTTTCACGTATCGGCGAAGAGTTTGTATTGTGGTCTTCAAGTGAGTTTAATTTTGTTGAAATATCAGATCAATATTCAACTGGCTCTTCAATTATGCCGCAAAAGAAAAATGCAGATGTTGCAGAGCTGGCAAGAGGAAAGAGTGGAAGATTTATCGGAAATTTAACCTCATTGTTGATCGTGCTGAAAGGATTACCCTTTGCTTACAATCGAGATCTACAAGAGGATAAAGAACCAGTATTTGATTCAGTTGATCAGCTGCTTATGTTGCTACCTGCGATTACTGGAATGGTATCTACTGCGAAATTCAAAGCAGCCAACATTTCCCTAAATGTGACAAGCGGCTTTTCATTAGCAACCGAGATTGCCGATTACCTTGCTAAATCAGGAGTACCTTTTTCACAAGCACATGAAGCAGCTGGTGCTTGTGTTAGATATTGCGAAGAGATGGGTTTTGAACTTCACCAGATTCCAATAGAGCAACTGAGCAAAATTCATTCTCAATTAAAACCAGATGTACTTAATTTGCTAAATGCCCAGGCAGCGATTGATTCAAGGAGTTCGGGAATGGGTACTGCGCCGAAATCTGTTGATCGAGCGATTACGATGCTAAATGGAGATTTAGCAAAGATGATGCAGGAAATATCCCGCATCAGGGATAACTTCTCAGGCATGATCTCCCAGTGAGTATTTGTCATGAGTAAGGATTTATTAGCCGATCTTCAATGGCGGGGCTTGATAGCGCAATCAACCGATATGGCCGAGCTTGAAAAAGAGCTTAGTAAATCAACGGCGCTATATATTGGGTTTGATCCAACAGCGCCTTCCTTGCACGTAGGCAATCTCGTCGTATTACTAGTACTTCGCAGATTTCAATTAGCAGGCCATAAACCAATCCCGCTGGTTGGTGGCGCAACTGGACTTGTTGGTGATCCAAGTGGAAAAAATGAAGAACGAACATTAAATGATGAAGAGGTAGTAGGCCAGTGGGTTGAAAAAATTCGCAAGCAACTTGAGAAAGTTATTGATTTTTCAGATAAAAAAACAGGTGCGGTAATGGCAAATAATTTAGATTGGACTAAATCCATCACAGCCTTGGAATTGTTACGTGATATTGGAAAGCATTTCAGTGTTAATCAAATGCTGGCAAAGGATTCTGTTGCATCTAGGTTGGAAGCAGGGGGAATCTCTTACACTGAATTTTCATACCAGGTTCTTCAAGCGTTGGATTATTTAGAGCTGTATCGTCGCCATCAATGCAAGTTGCAATTAGGCGGTAGCGACCAATGGGGAAACATTGTCGCCGGTTTAGATTTAATTCGTAAAGTTGAAGGTGGCTCGGCCCACGCATTAACAATTCCACTCTTAGCTAAATCAGATGGTTCCAAGTTTGGTAAAACTGCGGGTGGAGCGGTTTGGCTAGATCCAGAGATGACATCTCCGTATGAGTTTTTCCAATATTGGTTAAATAGTGATGATGCAGATATGCCGAAATTTTTGAAGGTTTTTTCGATGAAAGATAGATCTGAAATCGAGCGATTAATTCAGAGTGTTCAGGAGAATCCAGGTGCCAGAGAGGCCCACCGTGAATTAGCCCGAGAGATGACAACCCTGATTCATGGTGAAAAAGCTTCAAATATGGCTGAAGCGGCTGCTAAAGCCCTCTTTGGTCAAGGTGAAATTTCGAAGTTAGATCTGGCCACCCTCGATTCAGCTCTTTCCCAATTGCCCAAGGTGGAGCTAGCCAAAAATGAGGAGATTCCGAGCTGGGTAGATCTATTGGCAGGCTCAGGAGTGGTCGATTCCAAGTCCGCCGCTCGAAGAATCGTTAAGGAGGGTGGGGCCTATCTCAATAATCAGAAGGTCACCAGCGAGGATTTCACCCCAAAATCCAGTGATTTTCTCCATGGAAAGTACCTGCTTTTGCGCAAAGGAAAACGGGATTTGGCGGCGGTAATTCGTCTTTAATGGCTCTATCCAGGATGGGCCTAAAAAGCCCATTTTTCGCTGATTTCTGGGGCGATCTCAATTTGACCCCCCACCCCTAGAAGGTTATATTTCACCTCCCCATACGAGACGGACTTCAGAAGAAGGCCGGGTATGGAAAACCCTGATTTTTAAGGTTTGTAGGCATGCCTGCAAATTAAGAAAATAGGTTGCCTTGTAATCAAAAGCAATTTTGAAAGCAATGCGCAGTCGTACCTTGAGAACTCAACAACGTGCAATAAAGTCAATGCCAAAGATTTCAAACTAGAAATCGAAGGCATTAATTAACATGTAAAAAAAT
>JACCDW011712924.1_pt1 | contig 10264 bp, 12 predicted proteins | sample 7449781 | NCBI WGS metagenome assembly JACCDW01 (sample SAMN15323449, study PRJNA562643) | freshwater metagenome | isolation source: river surface water | place: USA:Blue River Watershed | collected 2017-08-18 | reverse complement strand
CTACAGATACGATGAGGGACAGTTTTTTGACTTACATGTCGATTACCCTATTGATCCTAAAAAGATAAAATATTATGAAAAAGGCGGTGATAGAAAATACACTGCAATATTCTATTTAAATGATGATTACGAAGGCGGCGAGCTAGATTTTCCTATACTAGGATTTTCTGTTAAGCCCAGTAAAGGTGATATGATTGTACTAGAGTATGACTACGAAGATGAACAAATAAATCAATCAAGTATACACGAATCGACTCCTATAACCAAAGGTCATAAATGGATTTGTGCTACATTTATAGCGAATGGACCTAGAGTAGAATGAAATTTGTAGGAAATTTTGATTTTATACAAGACCAATGGGTCGCTGAAATTTTAGCCAAGGATGGGCAAGCAAGACCTAGAGATTGGCCTGCTTTTAACGCTGTTGAAACTGACGAGTACAAACGAGCCAAATCAGCTGGTTACGATCTTAATTCAATAAATTGGTGGGTATATGAAAGAAACGATGTGTCATTTGATGTTCCTCAACCTCCTTGGGTCTCAGGAAGATATCATTGGTGGATTACAAAATTAACTCCCGGACAATTTATGCCGATGCATACTGATCCGCATACTCATGATGAAAAATGTCTTAGATATTGGGTACCAATGCAAGACTATCATTCTGGCCATATTTTTGTCTTAAATGATAATATGATCACTGGTTATAAAAAAGGTGATGTATACATTTATGATACATCGCATGACATTCACGGTGCTGCTAATATAGGTCACACACCGAGAATAGTTTTACAAGTAACTGAATATCTATAACAGTTAGTGACCGTCATCTGCTCTAATACTAAAATTTATAGTAATATCTTTAACTTTATTTTTTAAAGCAGATATTAAATTATTTTGTGCTGTTAATCTATGGCGCAAAGAATATTTTGCCGCAGTGCCTTCATAACAAAATATGTTAGATAGATTTATTAGAGTTTTTAAGTTTGGATCTAAATGATCAACTATTGTTAAATCATTGAGTAAATCTGTTTTAACAAATTTGTAATTTATCCCATCTTTTCTAACACATTTTTCCATCCAGTAGTCCAATGAACGTTGATTGTAATCAAAGAAAATAACATTGCCTCTGTTAATTAGATTCAAGTATAAAGTGCCGCTAGCTGGTATCGCAATCTGACTATAAATTTCTTTTATTTCATTGGCCCATTCTGTATTATCTGTGTGTACGAATTCTTCTTTACAGTAACTAAATTTTTGATTAATATACTCAGAACACTTATAGTAGTCTTCTTCACTTTCGGGATAGTAATGCTTTTTATTATTACGTATTGTTTCATCAAAAACTAGCACATTAAGATTATTTTCAAAAGCGTTCTTTAATAAATTCCATCCATGACATTTATGGTCATAATCTTGAAGTGTTATCCCCTTTGACACATACTTGGGTGTATAGTCATCATGCCAATTTTCTGCTGACCTTAAGGGCATTATCTGAGTATGGGGGCTATTTTTATCTAATTTACCTACTGCGGGGCAATTTAATGATTTATAGTACATCATGTTAACAACATAACATTGATGATGTAGCTCATAATATGCTTGATAAGACGATCTATCTAATATATGCCCCGCAATAAAAAAGTCTTTTTCTGTTAATTTTTCTAAAGAATTAAAAAACTCAGATCCATTAATAAATTCAGTTCCTGGACTCATCACTACCGCATAGTCGTAGTCGCAGTCCTTAGCAATTTGTAAAATTTTATCTTCGTCGCTGTTTACAATAACCTTATATCCTTTAATATAAAGATTGGATATAGTGTAATCTAAAATATTTTGAATTGTCGATTTAATATCATCGTTAGCATAGGTATGAATGTCATTGACTACGCAAAAAATTATTTTCTTTTTCATATTGTTTCTTATAACTTCTTGCTATTAACTCAACAAATTCGTTAATTCTGCTCTGAGGTTTTCCGTGGGCAATTAAATGTATTCTGCTAATTTTATTAAAATTTATTACACTATGATAATTTCTAATGTTTATCATAAATGCTTTTCCTTCCTGCCATGGAACACACCCGTAGTTTTCTAAGGTCATAAAACAGTTTTCTGGATGTATAATAGCTACGTTTATAGGTACTCCAAACTCAAGGGCATTAAAGTTATCTTCACCTGGTAGTCTTCCTGGCATATCGCTATGAGGACTTACTATGCCGTTAGGTTCAACTTCCATGAATCGAATTCTTCTATAACTTTCGTAGGGAAAGTTTGTCCAAAAGTTTTTTATTGATGGTGTTCTTTCACTAAGTGAAGTCCATTTGTAAGGAACATCTTCTTCTCTAGTATATCCGTAAGTTGTCCAGGATCCAGTTTTATCTACATCAATTCCGTGAATACAGGTACTATTCCATCCTGGATGATCTGATCCTCGATGATCAAAAAATTTTACGTTTTGACACTCTGTTTTCCATTGTTCAAGATCTATATCTACGTCTAATTCTAACCATCCAAAGTTAGATTTGTTAAGTAACCAATCGGCTATTTTATAATCGCTGTCACAGTCACTAGGGCATTCTTCTAATTTCCAATCACAGTGTCTATTTTTATAATAAAATTCTAAGGCATTCATATAGCTAATTATCCTATAATGATATCGATAAGTATAAGTATGGACTTAGATTAAAATGATACGCTATATTAAAAACATTCCAGATTTTTGGTCTGAAGATTTAAAAAAACATTCTTATGCTAGACAAGTTCCGTTTGTTGCCAAAAACTTTGATCATTTAGATAGAACTTACTATAACAGAGATTATTTGTTACAAAGTTTTAATGACGAACTTCCGAGTTGTTGGAAAGAATTTCAATCAGCTGTAGGAACCAATGTTGGTTCAGTTAGCTGGACATGTATAGTGCCTAATTTAATATTGCCGTCACATAGAGATACTTTTTACACTTTAAGACAGCAACTACAAATTGAAGTTGAAGAATGTGTTAGATATCTTATTTTTTTAGAGGACTGGCAGTTTGGACAACTTTTAAGTTTTGAACACATGAATATAGTAAATTGGAAGGCCGGCGATGTCTGGGCGTTTGATTCAACTGAATTACATTTTGCTGTAAATGCTAGTAATTCACATTTTCACTCATGTCAGGTTAGTACAACAATATGAAAGCTGGAATTATTGGTTATGGCATTGTGGGTCGAGCAACAGAGCGAAGCTTAAAGCTCAAGGACCCGTTAATACACGATATAAAATTAGATACTAAACTGTCTAATTTATCTAGTTGCGACGTTGTTTTTGTTTGTGTTCCTACTTCATCAGACAGTGATATAGAAAGTTTAATTGCTTTATTGTTGGATGTTAAAAGTTTAAATCAGTCAACTCAAATTGTTATACGATCTACACTACCAATTGGCGTTGGAGAACAGATAGAAAAAGCAATTAACGATAAGATTATCTATATGCCAGAATTTTTAAGAGAAAGATGTTGGCAGTTAGATGTTCTTCTTAGACCGTTAATAGTAGGAACTGATCTTACAAAATTACCTGATTGGTTAGAACATGAAGAATATGTAGTTTGTTCAATTAGAGAAGCAGAAATTTTAAAAATGTTAAGCAATACTATGGCTAGTTCTAGAGTTGTACTAGCTAATCATTTTTATGATATAAGTAAAAAAGTTAATGCTGATTACGACAAAATTATTTCAGCTTACCTTAAAGTAAACCATGATCAACATTACCTCGATGTAAATGAAAATCTAAGAGGATTTGGAGGTAAATGTTTACCTAAAGATTTAGATTTTCTTATCAAGTCGATGAAACATTTAAACATCGATCAATCATATTTTAGCGCAATACGAAATGACAATAACAAATGGCCGATAACAGTAAAAAAATATTAGTAACAGGTGCTGCAGGATTAATAGGTAGAGAGTTATTTTTTCAGTTACAGCGCCTCGGTTTAAATGTAGTAGGTATAGATAACTGCTCTAGATTTCCTGCGTATAAACCTGAAGGAACTTTTATTAGATCAGACATTGAAGATTTTTTAAATTCAAGTAAAAATGACTTTGATATAATATATCATATGGCAGCAATTAACGGAACTAAATTTTTTTATGATGTTCCTAACAAAGTTTTAAAGAACAATGTTAATTTAGATCTATCTGTATTTTCTTATGTAGAACAGAATTCTAAATGTAAACTTGTCTACGCTAGCTCAAGCGAAGTAGTAGCCGACACTGAAAATTTTCCCACAAATGAAGAAACAGATGTACTAATAAAAGACATACATAATCCAAGATGGAGTTATCGATTACCAAAAATTTTAGCAGAAAATTATTTGACAAATAGTAAAATTGATTACACGATTGTAAGATTCTTTAATGTGTTTAGTGAGTATAGCGGGCACGGTCATTTTGTAAAGGACATAGTTAGTAAAATAAAAAACAAACAATTTGAGTTAATTGGTGCCAATGAAACACGATCATTTTGTTATGTAGCTGATGCTGTTGACGGATTAATTCATATTTCAAATATAGATTACAATGGTGTAGTCAATATAGGAAGTGATGAAGAAATTACTGTATTGGAAGCCGCTAATATTATTGCTCAATCGTTAAATATACCTGACATAGTCTGGACACATTTGCCTAGTAGACAAGGAAGCGTTCAACGTCGTAGACCCGACCTAACAACTCTAAAGAATTTATATCCCAAATTTAATCCTTTAAGTTTTAATGAAACAATTAAAAAAATAAAAGATAAACTATGACTGCGCCTAACGATAAACGAAGCCTGCCATACGGGGGTTCTTTTGCCATTCAAGATCCAGACGTATTAAAATATATGTCATCTCTTAGTTTAATTCCTGCCTTAAACGAAAACGACATTACTAGGAAATTTTGTACAAAATATATAGAGTGGATTTTATCTACAAAAAATAATTCTGTTAATGGTCTGCTTGATTTTCAATATTCTGTATTTTCAAATGGCACTTCGCAGTCTTTTGACATGTTTTATATTAAAAACAAAAACAGAAGATTTAGATGTTTCCGTGGAGAATATATCTATCATCAATTAGCATGGAGAAATAACTGGCCAGATTGGTTGTTTGTAGACCAAGCACCGTTAACAAATAATGATGCGTTAGTCATTAGTTTACCATTCTCAGATACTGGCAATGAACATCCTGAAATGCGTCAGATTCTTAGTATATGTAATGATCTTAAAATGCCAGTATTAATTGACTGTGCCTATTTTGGAATATGTTCAAACATAAATTTTGACTTCACTGATAGCTGTATAACAGATATTGTTTTTGGTCTTAGTAAAACATTTCCGGTAGCTCACGCAAGAATAGGAATGAGATTAACTAAAGTGGATGATGATGACTTGATGTTTGTCTATGACAAAATTAATTATAATAATCGTTTATCTGCCAAATTGGGGCTAGAACTTTTTTCACAGTATAGCCCAGATTACATATACAATAAATATTTTGCTAATCAACAATCTATGTGTAGTCAATTAAATGTAGATCCTTCAAATACTGTAATATTTGGTATAGATCGACAGGGACAGTACCCTGAGTACAACAGAGGTAATGTTACTAATAGACTTAGCTTTCACAATCATCTAAATGTATAAAATTGTTAACCTAGAAACATTTTTTATTCCAGAAGAACAAAAGTACGATGTGCTTATTAAAGAAATTGGAGATTGTGACAAAGTTCTAGGCTTAATGTTAGCTGACGGATTTATACACGAAACTCCGGGCAACGTTATTAGATTATTAGCTGAACAGGTTGATTTAACAATAGTCGCAGGCCTTGCTGCTGAAAACACAGATTACAAAAAAGTAATACCATTTAACTTTAACTTACATACTACTTACAATAGTTACAAAGATAAAGAAACACATTGCTGGAACACTAATGCTCAAAAATTTTTATTTTTAGGCGGAGTTCCTAATAGACCAAATAGAATAGGTCTACTAGATAGATATAGAAAATCAAATTTATTAAAACACGCAGAATGGACGTTTTTTAAACCATGGACGCAAGAACAAGAAGTATGGTGTCGCAACCAAGTATCTGACTACGACGAAATACTTAAATTATGTCGACAAATTGACAACATATACGAAACGTCTAAACACTACGGAACAGAGCCGTCTGACAATCAGTGGACTAAAGATACAGCATGGTTAGACCCTAGTATATTTCAAAATACGTTATTAAGCGTAGTATCTGAAGGAATTAGCGACTCAGATTTGTCATATAAATATCTTACAGAAAAGACTTATAGAGTCTTTGTACAGAGGCACCCTTTTTTACATGCGTCTAATCCTGAAATGTTTAATCATATTAAAGACTTAGGATTTAAAACATTTGAAGATTATATGTTAATAAAAGATTATGCTTATTTGCCTTCTGAAGAAGATAGGCTAGATGCTATTGTTTCTAATACAAAATATTTTTTAGAAAACTATAAAACGAATATTAAAAACATACAAAAAGATGTAGATTATAATTACGATCATTTTTTTAATCTTGTCGAAAACAACTTGACAACTTTAAAAGAGTTATCTAAAAATTTTGGAATAGAGCAATTAGAAATAGATAAATGGTTTAATCAAAAAGGATTCCACCATTTAATAAGATATAACATTATTGATAAAAGAAAATGATGCTACAAAAAAAATATAAGCTAAAACTATTGAAGCCAGTATCTATATTGGTTAATAATTTGTGTAATATGACATGTAGTCATTGTGCCGGATTAGCAATGTACGATTTTAAGGGTAATCCTAAATGGGCAGAAAACTCGGAAAAATATGTTAAGTGGGGACAAATTTTAGATGTTCCTGAAATTTCTCTATGTGGCGGAGAGCCCTATTTGAATCCTGATTTAGACACATGGTTTGAGGAAGTTAGAAAAATTTGGCCGGGTGTTTTTATAGAAGTTATGACCAATGGCACTAGAATGGTCGAAAGAATGGAGTTTAGTAGAAAAGTATTTTTAGACGGAAAAGCTAGGGTAACAGTATCTTGTCATGAAGAAGAAGCGTTTGACAAAATTAAAAAAGAAATAGAAGATACACTAACCCCCTGGGGCAGTGATGTTACCTCTATAGAAACTCCCGGAATAGAATTTGAAACAAACAGAACAATACAGTATTTTATAAATGGTAGAGAAGTTTGTAAATTCATGAAGATTACAGAGATGTATTTGCCTTACCATAAAATTGTAGAAAATGGCACTGTGTATTTTGAGATGGGTGGAGATCAAGAAGCAAGTCACGCAAGTTGCGGATGGAGAGAAGTTTTTACTTTTCAACATGGTATATTGTTTAAATGTCCTGCGGTAACAAATTATCCTGATGCAAAATTACAAGTTAGGTACGAGCCAAAAGCACAAGAAATATTAGAAAAATACAAAGGATGCGATCCTTTTTTACCAATTGATCAAGTAAGGGAATTCGTTAACAATTTAGATAAATCGATAGAAGTATGTAAACTGTGTGCGTTTGATAAGCGACCAAATAATGATGCTCCTAGACAAAAGGTAACGCTAGATGTAAATAGAAAAAAGCAATTTAAACAAGGAGGGAAGTTCATTGAAATACTTAGGGAATTATAATTCATATATAAAAGACGAGTGGAATGATGAAGTTCTATCCTTACCAAGAGAATGGCCGAGACCATTCTGCGAAGGAAGCACCGAACACGATAGATTATTAAATGCCGGATACGATTTGTCAAGATCTAACTGGGCTGTAATTGAACCTTATCATGTTTCGTTTAACTTAAATTTTCCATTCATGAAGGGTGCGAAACAAACAGGATGGTGGGTGGCTAGATTGTTTCAAGGACAATTTATGCCCATGCACATTGACCCGCATCCTAAGGATGCTAAAGGAAAATTTTATTGGATACCGATGCAAGATTATCATTCTGGTCATGTTTTCATTATAAATGATAAACTTATCACAGATTACAAAAAAGGTGATGTGTTCATTTTTGATAATTTTTCAGATAACCACGGATCAGCTAATATAGGTATGATTCCTAAGCTAACATTGTTAGTCTCAGTATATGAATAAAAATTATGGAAACAAAATGTTCTGCTTTTTGGAAACACGTTAATATAAGAAACGACAATAATGTTTTTGCCTGTTGCCGATATAAAACACCTGTAAAGAAATTTACAGAAAATGTTGTTGATATTTTAAATTCAGCAGAATATCAAAAAATAAGAAATGACAGTTTAGAAGGTGTATATAATTCTAATTGCCAAAAGTGCTATTACGAAGAAAGCTTAGGAAAGAAAAGTCTTCGTCAACAGTTTAATGACGAGTATGATTGTGATCAAGTTGAATTAAAATTTTTAGAAGTAGGTTTAGATAATATTTGTAATTTAACCTGTGACGGATGCTGGGATGAATTTAGCAGTAGTTGGGCAAAGAAAAACAATTCTCCTACTATAGTAAGAAGCAGTAAAGAAATATTAGAATTGCCTAATTCTGTTAATAAAGTTTTGTTTCTAGGTGGCGAGCCGTTGATGACTTCAAGACATCTAAGAATACTAAGAGCAGCAGATAGAAGTAATCTTGATGTTACTTACAATACCAATGGCACATTTTTGTTGGACAATGAAACAATAGAATTACTGAATGAGTGTAAACAAGTTAAATTTATTGTAAGCATTGACGGTTACAAAGAGTTAAATGAGAAAGTGAGATCTGGAAGCAAATGGGAAAGCATTTTAAATTTTATTGACCAAATAAAACAATTAAATTATCAACTGACAATTCATACAGTTGTTCATAAAAATAACTGGCATGGTCTACTTGAATTAGAACAATTTATTAAAGATAATTTACTAGCTTGGACATCTAATGTATTAACATATCCTAAGCATTTAGATATAAATCAAGTTGAAAATAAAAATAAAGTGATCGAAGTTATAAGTAAATCATCTATACCAAACAAAGAATACATTCTTAAACATCTATTATGCGAATAAATTCAAACAACGATTGGGATCCCTTAAAAGAAATTATTGTTGGCCGAGCTGATCATGCTCGTGTGCCCACTGTGGATCTAAGCACTATGAGCATGAGTTATACTAACTATGATATTGACACTGTTAAGCAAATAGAAGGTCCTTATCCTAAATGGTTAATTGACGAAGCAAACGAAGATGCTGAAGATCTTTGCTCTGTATTGAGACAGGCAGGGGTTATAGTACATAGGCCTGAAGCTATAGATCACAGCAAAACTTTTAGTACGCCTGATTGGACATCAACCGGCTGGTATACATGGTGTCCTAGGGATCTTTTACTTCCACTAAACAATTTAATGATAGAAACTCCTAGCCCTTGTCGTAGTAGATTGTTTGAAACTAGGGCGTATCATAACGTAATGTTAGAAGCAATAAAGGACGGAACAGAATGGATAGCTGCTCCTAAACCCAGGCTGTTAGATAATTCATATCAATTTAAAGATCTAACTAAACCTAGCCTAACTAATTTAGAACCAATTTTTGATGCTCCTAATTGTATAAGACTGGGACGAGATATTCTTTTTCAAATATCTAATACAGGTAACTGGTTAGGATTCCAATGGTTAAAAAACACGTTAGAGCCTAGAGGATATAGATTACATGCTGCCGAGCATGTTTATAGTTTCGCACATTTTGACAGCACAATTATTCCTCTTCGACCTGGATTAGTTTTGCTGAATAGCACAAGAGTTACTCCTGCCAATTGTCCAAAGTTATTTGATGGGTGGGATAAAATTTACTTTAAAGACGTAAACATAAACGCAACTACTCAGACAGGCCCAGGAAGCATAAGCCCTTGTAGTCCGTATATAGGAATGAATATTCTTAGTATAGATGAAAACACTGTTGTTGTAGGCAAAGATCAAATAAATTTAATTAAAGTTTTAGAACAGCATAAAATGACAGTTGTGCCTACTTCAATGCGTCATTCTCAAACTCTAAGTGGCGGTTATCATTGCGCCACTTTGGATATTGTAAGAGAAGGTAATTTAGAAAATTATTTTTGATAAGTACTGGTATGTTAAATGTAATTTCAAGACACATAATTAGTGACTCATTTCAAGGAATCAATTTAAAATTAAAACCTCGACATGGTAGTTTAGATTTTAAAAATCATAGAAATTTTGATAAAAAAATTCTCGCACATAAAATTGATTTGTGGAAATATGTTTTACGATATAAGTGTG
>JACCDW010308098.1_pt1 | contig 10265 bp, 12 predicted proteins | sample 7449781 | NCBI WGS metagenome assembly JACCDW01 (sample SAMN15323449, study PRJNA562643) | freshwater metagenome | isolation source: river surface water | place: USA:Blue River Watershed | collected 2017-08-18 | reverse complement strand
GCTGATAAGGTTGCTAAAGTCACAGCACGGTACGGTAAGTTGTACAACATGTTTGGTACCACAAAGAGAGACGACCAAGGCAACGTGACAACCGAGTGGGGTCAGCCTTCTGTTAACGACTCTGGCTACGTCAACAAACATCCCGATCCTGCATACCGTAACTACCTAAAGCGGGCATGGCAACACGCTCACGATAAAGATATGTTCATGTCTACGTATGCCGCAGATATGACTTCTCGTGCTAAAGCACCTACAGTTCGTTACGAAGGACCAGTTCGTGCTGGTGGCAGGGCGGTAATTAACATGATGGGTGGTGCCTTTCACCACTTGGAGCGCATCTCCCGCGAGATTATGTACATGTCGTCCTTTGAACTTGAGTTTGAGAAAGCCAAGTCTGAGGGTCTTAGCCCGGATGCTGCCTACGAGCGTGCCGTCAAGAAAGCAACAGACCTAACATTTGAGTCTTTGTTTGATTACACGGTCTACAATAAGCCACGGTACTTTAAGCAAGGTCTGGGTAAACTATCGTTCCAGTTTGCAACGTATCCAGTAAACGTCGCTTCTTTCCTGCTCCGTAACTTTTACGGTTTACTGCCTTACCTGAATAAAGATGGTAAGCGCGAGGCTGCTATTAAGTTTTTTGGCACAGTGGGTATGACGGGCCTATTTGCAGGGGCTACGGGACTGCCGTTCTATAGTCTCATTATGGGTTTTGCCGAAGGCATCCGTGAACTCATGCGGCCCGATGTAGACGAGGAAGACGATGAAGATGATATTGATAAGGCTATGGCCTACGATATGGATGCTGAGGGCAACCCACTAGGTAAACGCAGCCTTGATCTCTGGTTCCGTGGTTGGTTCCTACCTCACTTCTTTGGTGAGGGAAGTAGTGTTGCCAAGTCGTTTGGCCTTAATAAAGAACAAGCCCATTTGTTGCAGCGCAGTGTAGAGGTTGGTCCTATTGCAGCACTGACTGATATTGACATCAGCGGCAGTACCTCTATGGCTGAAATTGGTGAGGCATTATGGGTTCTTAGCGCCGCTAAAAATGGTGTGCAGTTCTTCCTAAGCCCCACAGGTAGCGCCAAAGATAAGGTAGCCGAGGCTGCTTTTGAAGAAATGGCTGGTCCGTTTGGTGGGCTAGTAAGTCAAGCACTGGGTGGTTATGACGATCTGCGTAAAGGTGACGTGGTTCGAGGCATGGAAAAGATACTTCCCGGTTTCTTCAAGGGTACGGCTCAAGCCTTCCGTTACAGCAAAGAAGGATTTAAGACTGCTGCCGGTGAGGAAATCATGGAACCTGAGTACTACACCACGGGTAAGTTGATGGCTCAAGCCCTTGGATTTGGTAGCGCCGAGGTCAATGCTGTACAGAAAGCAAACTTCCTTGCCAAAAGTCTTGACATGAAACTTAAAGGGCAGAAGAAAGACTTGCTAGATCAACTGGCTGTTGCAGTGCGACAAGACGATGACACCAAGATTGATAAAGTTATAGGCAAAATGTTCCAGTTCAACGTTAAGAATGTGCAATATGAGATCAGTGGAGAGGACATTGAACGTTCTCTAAATGCCCGTGAGTCTCGCGCTTTCAAATCGTATCAAGGGGTATCAGGCAGTGCCGATACTGAGAGTGCCCTATTTCCTCTGATTGAACGGACACGTACTCCCAAGTACCAGTGAAAAAAACCCCCGGTTTTTAGGCCGGGGGGAATGTCCGTTACGGACCACCAAGAAGGAGCAAAGGCCGCAAAGCCAATGCAAGACAACCGAGGAGAGGGCTGTCCAAATCAGTATATCAAACTCGCCACACTCGTAAACCCCTTATCCCTTCTTCGATCACAACTTTCGTCAATACAGGTATTTTTAGCCTGTTTGTAGTACAAAGTATTTCTTGTTTTGCTTCTTTTGGATTCAAACAGGGGATAAAGAACGAAGTCCCCCGCTTGAACTTGCGCCAATCAATTTGGTAACTGACTTTCTCCACCCGCATTTGATGCCACCAGTCCGTCCATATTTAAGAAATCATTGCCTGAGCAATCAAAGATTAAGCAATGCACTCCCGGCGCTACCACCTTCATACCCTTGGATAGCCGTTTGTTAGCGGTGCCTATGAAGATACCCTTCTTTTGCAAGTCAGTCAGGGTGTCTTTGTAGTTGACTTGGAACTTAACACAGTCGTTCTTAAACGGCTTGGCGGCTACAAACATCTTTTTGGTGTCTGGCTCGTAGCGTATTAGCAGTTCTCCTCTAGGTTCCAATGTGGGGGCAAACGGCATGTTGGAACGACGGTCTACCTCATCATTTACGACCACAATGTTCTGCATGTGCCTGTTGATATAGTCTCCCACGATAGCCATAACGTCAGCCACAGGGGGCTTAACTTCCTCACGCAGCCCTAAAATCATCTTGGTTGCCCACTTGTAGATGACTTTCATATCCCAGTCGATCAGGCCACAGGTCTTAGCAATCAAACCACCCGTGATGTTGGCTGCGGCTACTGCTGACCAGAAGCGTTCCCGCTGAGTTAGTTTTAGTTCCTTGTCTATCTTGGCTTGAATACCTAGCGCCGTATTCTTTGCTTCTTCTAAGTTATCCACAAGCCACTTAGCGTACACGTCTCCCGCATGCCCAAAGTTCTCCATCAACTGATGGTCAAACATTTGCTTGGCTACGCTCATCTCCAAGGTATTAGTGAAATCTATTTTGTACTCTATTAACCGCATCATCTCGCCATCGGGGGTGTTCTTTAGCGACGCCATCTTTTCGTAGAACGACGCATTTGATGAACACAGGGAGATGCATTGCCATGACGTAAGGTTCAGGCGCAGTTCGTTAGATGAGGATTTAACCCGATCCTTACCCCGCCCCTGAGACATCCCGTAAGACAATGTAGAAAAGTCTGCGGGTGTTGTGTTGGTCATCTCATCCACGGTAAAGCACAGGTTGTTCATAACCCCTAGCCGTAGAAACTTGGCATTCAAGGTGTCATCCCACATAGCCGATAGACGGGTCGGGTGCCCGACCACGCTGTTAGCCATCTTTAGGATGGTGGTCTTACCTGTACCTGAGTCAGAGTGAATGACGTTAATGATTGCCCCGTTCTGCCCAAGAAACTTGAGAAGCGGCGAGCCAAAAGCACTTAGTGCCGCAAACGCATGGGGTTCCAATCCCGGCTTGCCGTACAGATTAAATACTTCTTTCCATTTCTCCATATCCCCAGTCGGTTGCATGTGTTGAGCAATGTTGTGGGTTGTGGATGAAGGTGGGCTATGGAATGTACCGTCGCGGGTTATTTCCCTATCTCCGATGATGAACTTGCTATCAGCATCAGTCCAACCAAATTGTAATCTCATAAGTTCTGCTTTCCTTTTAAACTGTAGTTCCCTGATGGAAGCAAATACATACTCCATCAGATTGTTAAATGCCTTTGTTCCGCAGACTACCCCGTGACTTGATAACTCTTTGCGAAACTCAGTCTTGTCAGTCACACTGCGGTTGGGTATCACAAACTCTTTAACTCCATCCCGTGGCAGATGCAGTTTCATTACAACTACCTCACCATGCATGGGGTCGCGCATACGCTTTACAACATACAAATCGTGCTCGTAAACAAAAATTGGATCTGATTCTTGGTCAGGCGGCATGCGGTAAATGCCACCGTTCTTACCTCGGAAAAATGGACTGGGGTACTTCGGGATGGTGTGAACTTCATCCTCCTCACCCTCTTCTTCGGACTCCACTACAACTTCGTTATCTTCTTCCGTGGCTTCAAGGATCTCTTTGCCAAGCGAAATGGGAGACTTGATCTTGCCCTTATGGGGGCATCCATCGCACCCACCGGGGTTACTCTTTTCAAACTCCACGCAAGAGTGCGGTCCCAGTATGTGCCGAACTTTGTGCTCTGTATCGTGGTAGTCATAGTCGGGATGATCTTGGGACATCTTGTGAATCGCGGTATCCCGGTCTTCACAGAACTTAGCAATAGATAAGGCGTCAAACCAGCGTGGCTCAGATAGACTCTCCCTATCTTCGTATGCCGATAATAACTGCGGACACCCTGTACCACTGGCACTCTTGATCATAATCTTCTTGAATGAAGATACAGAGTTAACCATCATGGACTTGGCGAGGGCACTAAGTTCCCGCTTAGGTGGCGCATCGGTTACTTCTTTAACGCCAAGTAAATCACGGAAGGCTTGATATTCAACTTCAGGAGCGGTGCCAAGTATCTCTACTTGTGTAGGTGGATCATCTTTAAAGTTATACGTTCCCGGTATTCTAAGTACACGGGCTACCTCAAAAACTTTCCCATCAATATGGAAGTTATGTAGTACACATAGTTCGCGCAAACGATCAGCAACAGGTTCCCATTGCCCTCGTGTAACTGGTTCAGTCAGCGCCCAGTACACATGGATGCCTCTACCGGAATTAACCAGTATAGGTTTGGGTAGACCAATCAGTTTGCAGAAGCGTTGTAACTCCTGCATACCCGTAGCCTGATCAACGTACCCATCAGGGCGACCAGTCTTAGGGTTGATCTCTGCTTTGCCTTCACCGCAATCAATATCTAACCAAAACGCTTTGAGGGCTTTGACGTTATCTTTTAAACGGTTCTTATTTGTCTCGAACTTAGCAACACCAAAGTACACGTTCCATTTATTCTGGACGTACTCTTGCGTTCGTGTATCTAACTCTTCTCTTGTAGCGACCAATTCCTGACGAACATCATCCCCCCGTATGCACAGTAATGCGAACCACCCATCGGGCGGCTGAACAATACTTAAAAGGTCAACGTTGGTCATGGTTGAAAAAGGGGGACTGCTCCCCCAAAGGCTCCTCTCCTAAGCCGACTGTTATTTGGTTATGCGTGCTAAGTAACGGGTAACTAAGTCAACCATCATGGGCTGAGGCGAACTCTTTCCCATGAACCAGTTGTACAAAGTCTGCCGACTGACGCCCAGTGCACTTGCAACCGTGCTTACTGAGATGTCCCCCTTGATGCACGCACGCCCTAGCCGCACACCAAGGTTTTCCTTGTCAGCCTGTTTGTTTAGCGCAACCAGTTTCGCGCTATACCCGTAACTCATTACTCGTCAGCCCATTTGCTAACAACATCAGCAAGATTGACCTTTTCCTTTGGTGGCTCAGGTTTCTTGACCGTGCGCTTAACAGGCTCCTCAATAACTTCGTCTTCCGGCTCATCAGAGCGAGATACTTTTTCAACAGGTTTGGGCGCAGCCTTCTGTTCAATTGCCGGGGGCTGCTTCTTTACACCGTCTGCTTGCGCAACGGTAATCATGGTGTACATCTTGGTCTCAGGCTTAGACTGAGCGGCCCGGACTAATTCGTACTCCTCATCGCTAACATTACGCAACGGAGTAAACAGCAACTCCATAGAATCCGCATTCAGATCATAGGAGATGTTAGTCACTACGTTATCGGGCGACTCACCGTTAGCAAGAAGGTATTTGATATACGACTCGAACGGATGCACATTGCCCGTGCCCTTACCAAACAAAGACTTGGCAGGGACATTGAACTGATACACATCGCCTGAGTTATCGCCCTCAACCAACACAGAGATACGACGTTGGAAGCGGCAAGCACGACCACCCTGTTTGCCTGAACCCTTAATGTTCTGAGGGCAGTCAGCACAGTTTGTATGCTGTTTATTTGCCGCCGCTGCTTCGGGCTTGTCACCCAAGTTAGACCAACAGTCGGGCAGAGTAGGCGCCGCATTGGGGTCATATTCTGCTTCGTAGTAGGTACGGGAAACTTTGGGTAAGGCATGAAGAATGATCACATTGATCTCACCACGCACGGCGTTACCAATTTGCTCCCCGTTAACAATACGCTTGAACGTACCGTTGGTATTGGTTTGAATGCGGCGTGATTGCGATACCGTACTTAAAGACTTAGCAAGATCACTAAGTTGACGATTACCCGTAGTGGCTACTGTACCTTGTTTAAAAATTGAAACGTTGCTCATAAAGACTCCTTATTTCTTGGTTGGTTTACGGACTTGCACGGTATATTTGCGCTCGGCTTGCATACCCACAGGGAAAGCATCGGGGTTAGTTTCAAGGAACTCGCGCATGTTAGTGCCGTGGATTCTTTGCTCCAATAGGAAAGGTGCATCATGCTCTTTGATGAACTGATACATCGAATCCCAATCGCTCGTCCAGTACCGTGTTGAAATCCGGCGAGAGATTGTTCCTACTGGTGTTCTAATGCTATCAATGTTTTGCGTGTTGCAATGGCCTAATAACTCCCCTGCTACAACATCAAACTGAACTTGCAATTCTTGCAGTTCTTGCTTGTGCTGTTCTTCTTTTTCTTGGATTGCATCACGTAACTTCAAATACACAGATACCAACTTGTTAAGGTCAACTTCGACCTTATCTGCTACTTCACTCATGGTTATGCTCCTACGACTTGGTGAACTACTATTGTATCATAACATTTGACTTTGTCAAACAGTTTCTTCTAGTTCCTGTCGGTACAAGTCAATTATTTTATTGTGGTTTGTAATGTTGTTTTGCAACATGTAATACAACTTAGATTCTACTTCACTACCCTTGATATGCACCACAGTCATGGCATTTTTTTGCCCCGGACGGTTGATACGTGCATTGGCTTGTAGGTAAGTTTCTACGCTTGTTACTGGTGCGTACCATATCACGGTGTTGGCGGCAGTCAGCGTGAGACCGTGTGAGGCGGCTTGAGGCTGTATGACAAGCACGTAGGGGTTAGGGTTTTCCTGAAATTGCTTGACTAATTCAGTACGTTTATTTACCGAAACCTGTCCGTTAATTACCCCGCAAGTTATGTTGTTCTTTTCAAGGAACGCTTGAAGGAGTTCAATGGTATGTGTAAACGGTACGAATACTAGAACCTTATGAGATGACTCTTCAATTACCTCAAGAATTACTTGTAGTCTGTTACTTACATCAAACTCTATAACCTCCCGTGTATCTGAGTAAACTGCACCGCCCGAGATTTGTAAGAGTTTGTTGATGTTAGTCGCCGCGTTGACTGCACTGACTGATTCCCCACCCGCCGTGATCATCATCTGCTTTTTGAGAATCTTGTAAAACTTGGTTTGTTGGGCGGTCAGTGGTGCGTCTCGTTCGACGTAGGTTACTTCTGGTAGGTCTAGGCACTGGTCTTTCTCGAACCGGATAGCGGGTTGGAGAATTTTATGTACCACATCTTGTGCTCCGGGCTTGGGAACCCACCGATACTGGGACACTTTATACATAACCTGATCCCGGTACTGTCCGTAGTACTTGGGGGTGCCATCGGGATTAATCAGCCTACCCAACCCAAACGCATCCAAGGGGGACTGAGCCGCCGGGGTGCCCGTCATCATCCAGAACCACTTGGCTTTGGCGGCTACCTCTTTGAGGATCTTCCAACGGTTAGTTTGGGCATTCTTGTAGGCCGAGGCTTCATCGACAACCACCATATCGAAGCCACCTTCAATGATCTCGTCTTTGACTACCGCCAACCCGTCAAAGTTAATAATTACGTACTCGGAACCAGCGTCAATTATTTTCTTACGGGTACGTGCGTCGCCATAGGCTACGGAACAAGAGCGATGCATCGCAAACTTGAATAGGTCGTTCTGCCAAGCCGATTTCATGATGGATAGGGGGCAGAGCACCAGCACCCGCTTGACCTCCCCAATCTTCATTAAATAGTCCGAGGCCCATATTACGGAGGCAGTCTTACCCGTACCCTGCTCGTTAAAGCAGAATGCCCGCTTGTGTAATGTTAGAAAAGATGAAGTCTCTTTCTGGTGGTCAAACGGCTTTAGTTTCCCAGTCCATTGGTAGTCCCGCTTGATCGTAGACGGTACCCCCTTGATACGGAGTTTGGCTAAGGACTGCGCTTCTATTAGCCCCCAGTTGACTGCCACATCGTATATATCCTCGGTCTGGTTTACTACTGCACTCTTCTTGATTTGTTCTGTTATTAGGTGTGGTCGTCTTGTCCGAACCAAGAGCACCTTGTCATTTAGTATTTGCACGCTTTCTTTCCCGTGGACTTGTTTCCGATACCAGTTTCTTGTTTGCATCACGGTCAAAGGAGCGGTTGGCTGACGCCTTGACTACCTTCAATCCATCTTTATTTGTACCACCTTTTGACATGGCCTTGACATGGTGGACATCTGTACCGTCCCCCTTTGTTGCCTTGCCTTCACGGAGGGCTTTACGCCGTGCGTTATTACGTTGAGCACGGTTCTTTTTCTGTTCTTCGGTTCCTTGATATTGTTCGTACTCTTTTTTGTACGGGCGGGGTTTATTTACGTAGGGCATTTTGTTCTTCCTCAGTAGGTTCAAAAGGGCCATGTTCTATTCTGCCGTAGACGGGTAATGTCAGCAACCCTATTTTTTGAAATGCGGCAATAAGTACTTGCCTTTCATACTCACCTTGTACTTGTATTGAAATAGCCCCAACTTCAACTGGCTGACACCATGCGTCTGAATGCTGTTTTTGCACCATCACCTTCATGTCATAACCTGATATTTGATTTGTGCGTAATGTAATAGTCGAGAGTCCGCTAAGTTTGTCTCCCGGCTGCCCTATTTGCACTTCCATTTCTAATGCCATTACATCAGACGTGTTGTATTCAAATTCTGGGTTACGTATCGCCAGTTGTCTTGCTACTAAATACCCCATTAGCGCCTCCTGTTGTGTTCACAACTGGTTACTGGGCAGAATTTACAGAGAGGGCCGGTGTTAGCGTTCCAGACTCCTGATTCTTGAGCAGTTGCAAGACGATCTAGCCCCTCGTCAAACGTGGAGAAATATGAGTCCCGCATATCGGCGGTGTGTTCTTTGTGGATGAACTCCCCGCTGATCACAAATATAAGGGCTGACTTTATCTTTTCGACTTGGGGGAAGTGGGTGAATAGCGCGGCGGCTAGTATGTCTAACTGTTTCATATCTGCATACTTGGCATTCTTGCTAGTCTTATAGTCAATCGAGAAAGCCACGGTGTCATTAACAATCACCAAGTCCCCGATGCCCCGCCACCACACATCTTTATCAAAGAACCCGCATGGCTCGTACCCAGTCGGCGTGCGCTTAACACCCAGTTTAAGTTCGCAATGCTTTTCCCCGTCGATGATATTGAATGCATCGCAGATGTCTTGGAGGAAAGGAAACTTCTTCGGTATGGGCGTACCTAGTTTTATGTATTCTTCAGCAGCCTTATGTACTTCTTGCCCATAGATTGTGGCCTCGCTACCCTCGTCTTTTACATCTTTAGCGATTCGTAGGTGGTAGTACTTTTTAGGGCACTGCTCGAAAGTTTTTAGTGATGAGTACGACCACGTAATTTGTGTCATCTAAAGTCCTTGTTTTTAATTCCTAAGTCAAGCGCCAGCCGTTCATTCTCATCCTTAACCCTGTGGTATGCCTGTTTCCAATGCTCAACTTCTTTTTTTAATCGCTCAATCTCGGCTTTGTATTGTTCGGGGGTCATTCTTTCACCCTATAAAATTTTTTAGATCCAATGCGCACTATGTCAGCAATACCGTTCTCAACAAACCTACTCAAGGTACGGGCTACCCTGTTCTCGCTTACGATCCATTCCTTTGCAATTGTCTTAGCCTGAACCGGGGTCTTCTTATGTGAGCACAGATAGTCCCACACGCCCTGCTCAAAGTCGGTCATCTCAACTGCCACTGTTCTTCTCCTTTAGTTTGGCTTCGATGGCTTTATATGTTTTGTAGTTTGTTGCCACGCTGTCTAAAGTCTTAAGCCTCATTTCGTGTATTTCCTCATCCGTCAGCCCAACCCATTCACGCTTCTCTGCCCTGCGCTTTTGAACCATCAAATTCCCGATCTCAAGCATCAAGTCATCAACCACGCACAACAAGCACTTGCCTTCAAAATCTTCGTAGCCATGCGAGTGGTCTTTGTGGCACACGACAGTTATTTTGTTCATGTGTTTCTCTTTCTCAATATGTCTTCTGCACAAAGCATCCCGTTATAAAACTCTTCGGTAACTAAACCCAAGCCGGGTATATCGCCGTCCAGCCCAACCCATTCACGCTTTGGCGGTGCGGTGCAAGTGGGTTTTGCATAAAGCGGTTGATCTCCATACCACGACACAGGAATTAAATACTCCACAGACTCATGTCGATCTTTTGCTGTTTCATCGACACGTTCTTGCGATATGTCGATAGTGTGTACAGGTGCGGTGTCAAAGGTATAGGTGCTATTAAATAATTCACGACCAATTGGGTATTCCT
>JACCDW010136355.1_pt1 | contig 10265 bp, 12 predicted proteins | sample 7449781 | NCBI WGS metagenome assembly JACCDW01 (sample SAMN15323449, study PRJNA562643) | freshwater metagenome | isolation source: river surface water | place: USA:Blue River Watershed | collected 2017-08-18 | reverse complement strand
GGCTCTAGGATCTCTAGCTCACGGCATAAATACTAGACTAACATTGCCCCGGAGTTATTAATATGGCCTTACAAATCAGACGTGGTCCGACCGCAGATCGAATGAGTTATACCCCAGTTGTGGGCGAGCTCATTTGGGATACATCAACAAATTCACTATATATTGGAAACGGAACCACTGCCGGCGGATTACCCGCAGGTACGCTAGTCACAGAAGATGTGCAAGACATTGCTTCTACAATGCTAGTTAATGGTACTCACCAAAATATTACTTTTACTTATGATGACACATTAGGTAGAATAAACTCTACTTTTGATCTTTCATCATTCAACGGAACTATATCAGCCGACGGGTTTATTGGTTCTCATTATGCTAACGATTCTACACTGTTATTAAATGCAGCTACGGGTGCTGTTAATCTAAATGGTACAGTCAAGGGAAATATTATTCCAGATGCAGACATTGCCTATGATTTAGGTAGTGCCTCTTATAGATTTAGAGACCTTTATCTTAGCGGTTCTAGCATCAAACTAGGAAATGCTACAATTACATCTACAGGAACCGCAGTTAACTTACCGGCTGGATCTACAATTAACGGAGTTGTACCGGGCGCTGGCGTCGAAGCTGGCATGAATTACAATATTAATATTGTAGGCGACGACAGTACCACAATTATTAATGCCACTACAAAAGCAGTTAACGCAGCCAGTTTAACCATCGGTAGTGCGGTCAGTCTACCTGCAGGATCTACTCTTAATGGTACAGCATTTGGTTTTAGAGTAGCTACTGAAGATTCTACAAACGTTGCAATTTCCAACGGATCAACTTTAGAAATTCGCGGGGATCAAGGAATACAAACTAGATTAGGAGTTGGAGGCGTAGTGTATATATCAGCAGATATTACTGCTGTCCGTCCTGAAATTAGAAATGATTCTACTCCTGCATATGTGACATTTGTAGGCAACACATCAGCTGCTAGTTATATTGGAACAGATACAAGTCTGAGATATATAGCATCAACTGGTACTCTCGAAGCTGAATCAATTACATTATCGACGTCAATTACCGGTCCGTCAATGAACACCGTTGACTTATTAACACAAACAGTAACATCTAACGGCCCGCTAATCTTAGCTTCTACATTAAATGACGGGTCGACAGATAGTCGATTAGTGTCAATCGGTACTGCTACAAATGACGGTAGACTACAGATAACAAACAATACTTATTCTGGATCACTTGCGTTAGCTAACATTATACAATCCCATAGTACTGCCGACGCTAGAAACTTTCAATTTAATAGATCGAGAGGAACTTCTAGTTCTCCTCTTACAGTACAAAATGGCGATGACATTATCGATATTGCATTTGGTGGCCACGATGGCGCTGGTTATCAGGTTAGGGCAGCAATTGCTGCAACAGTTGATGGCGCAGTATCCACAGGCGTTGTTCCTACAAAGATAGATTTCTTAACAGGAACTACTGCCACTGGCGTTGCTGTTTCGATCGGTTCAAATAGACAAACAACGTTTAATGGTGCTATTAGATTAGCAGTATATGCAGATAACGCCGCTAGAGATGCAGCAATAACTTCTCCTAGTGCAGGTATGATGATATTCAACACTACCGGTACTAAATTCCAAGGATATACCGGAGCTGCTTGGGTTGATCTAAATTAATTAACTCCTGGGTCAATTTTGTCTAATTGACGAAACGCCCAGGATCTTTCATTGCATTGAAAACACTGGCCGCAACGGCCAGTTTTTTGTTCTGTGCAGGTATGTGTTAACAACAATAATTCCTCTTGACCGTTGTCAAACACAAATTTTAAAATTTCATCTTTGTACATATTGATAAAAGGCATCAATATTTTTGGGTGATCGGATCCCTTTACCCTATTAGGAAATCCTCCGATTGGATATTTTGAATAGTCAAAGTCGTGTACAGGATTTTGATTCGTAGCAAAATATAGATAATCAATATGTGAATAATTTTTTAATATTTCTACTACTGCGGTTTTACTTTGTTCAGCATGATATACGGTAGGGTCGCCTACATGGATAGTATCGGGTATATCAATGTTGAATTGTTTTTTAAAATAATTCAGAACGCTGTCAACAACAAGATAAGAGCCATCATCTTTTGGTATTGTAAACGGTTGTATATTAATTTTTTTATTTGATGATAATAACAAATACAACAACACGGCACTGTCTAAGCCGCCCGACAATAGTATCCCGTATCTACTGTTTGTGTTTAATGTGAACATCTAATTAATTTTATTATCCAGTATGTAGGATCTAGTTCCCACCATTTACGTCCATAGTTAGGATTGCGGCCATCACCATGATGATTGTTGTGCCATGCTTCTCCAAGTATAATTGGAAATAGCCAGGGACTATTGACACTATTGTCGCTAGTGTTGTAATTCTTATAACCCATAAAAGGCAAATGTGTAAGACATGTTTGCATAAGAAAGCAATGCAAGGTTATAAACATAGGCAGTACAAACAGGTATAACCACAGATCTATACTGATCAATGCAGCTATTATATGTGTAATGTATATAATTGGAATGTAATACTTATGGACAAACAACATGTCTGGATCTCGCATTAGATCGGCAGCTGACCTAATGTCAATATGAACCTTTTTAAACATCCACGAAATATAGCTGTGAAATATTCCATCTCTTGGACTATGAGGGTCGCCTTCTTTGTCAGCAAATCTGTGATGATAGCCTCTATGTAATGCTACCCACATAATAGGGCTTCCTTGACCTGCAAGTACACCAAAGTATAAAATAATACGTTTGATAGTCGGTTTAACTTGAAAACCTCTGTGGCAAAATAATCTATGATAGCCCGCGGCTATACCTATCATCTTAAAACATACGTAGCCAACGAGCGTAGAAATCCACCACCAACTTGGTGTATAACCAAAAAAAATGTTGTAGACTGCGTACAACCCTAAAATTTGCATAGGGATAATAATAGCCCATAACTGTGGCAACGTAAATGTATTTTTAATTAATTGTTTGATCGACGTTTCCATCTGTTTAAGGTCTCCGCATTACCGCTATATATAATTTTTTGCCAACATGTATCATCACATTCGTTAGGGCAGGTTAGATAAAAGTACTTATCAGTATTAAAATCAAAACCAAAATCACTATTGAAATGTTTAATCATCCACTCTTCCCAGTTAGTGGTTTGCCTACTAATGAAAAACAAATCGCAATTTGTGTTTTCCATTAACCAAGCCGATTGCTGTTGAGCAATAAAACCCATACTTTCGCTTACCTTATTTAGATAGGTTTTTTTATTACTGCATTTCCAAACTCGATTGTGTATTCGATAGGCCGTATCTGGCCAGCAAGATCTAGTAGTGGCGCTGGAACAAACTTCTGGATTGCCGTCATTGTCAAAGTGTATGCTCAGCAGAGCAACACCATCAAATGCTTCTTTAGAATAATTTTTCCATAATCTATGACTAGTATCAGAATGATGTTTATTTCTCAATTCGTCAAAGAGTTGATCAAGTTCTTTATTGGTTCCAGGCACCCATGTGGTAGTCTTCATCTTATATTTAACGGTAAAAAATGTTTGAATAAATATTTCATGAGGACCGCTGAACAGATTCAAACAATAAAGAAAAGAATATCTGATCCTTACACAGTTAAGGATTTTTTATCTTCTGATGATATTAACTATCTTATTAACTTATTCGAATCTCAAGAAATAGAATCTAACAAAGTTTATAAAAATACAGGGCCTATAACTTTAGACATTAAACCGTATCTAAAGGATCCAATAGTAGCTAAGATTATAGATAGGCTTGCTTTAGAAATTGGTCCGTTCGAACTTACCGCTGGGTTTTTCTTTACAACAAATTATCCTCATATCATTCACAATGATGATACATTTGAATTACCAGACGGTGTATATAAAGGCATAACTATTCCCTTAAAGACCTACGGATCAGATAAAATACCTAAACTATGTTTTTTTGATCAATTTTACTTTCACGGTCCTGCTAAATTCTTTTATGGGGATAAGGATATTCCCACATACTATAACAAACAGGTATATGACTACACAGACGTAGATGGCATATCTGATACCATGCTTATAGATGAATCTACTAGAGTTTCTTACCTAACTCATCTAAAGCCTAAATGGCTGCACGGATTAACATTTTGGGGTACTCTAGATTGGCTTCCTACTAGCGCCTTAATCTTTGACAGTACAAGATTACATTGTGCCAGTGATTTTAGACAACAAGGTATCGAACGAAAATTGGGTATCAGTATCTTCACTAAATTATGAATATAGGTTTTTATGGCCACAGCAATTGTGCCTACCGTTCTCCAGAAAGTTTTTTAGATTTAGTTGCTCTTCACTACAATGCTAAAATTATTAACACAGGTGTAAAGCAAGGTAGTGAGGAAAGAATTTTATTTGAATTGAAAAAAAGTAAAAATTTAAACCTAGCTATAATTTTTCATTGTCTTCCTAAGTTTTTATTTTTACCGGGCTGCGATAGAGATATTAATGTACATGACATAGAACGTAAACGGGCTGATCAATTATTCTCCGACGATCATTTAGATCAAGAATTCAATCAAGAAAACAGTCCAAAATTTAAAACTGTGTTTGGGAACAACGAAACATTTTTTAATGCAGTAAACACATTTAAAGATTATTTTTATCATCCCGATTTAATTATGAATCGATACTATGGATCTTTAATACAAATAGATCAATATTTAAATAATAAAAATATTTCGGCAATCCATGTAATTGATAGAACATACCCATTACCTTCATGGTTTAATTTTACTAATGGAATTGTAGATTATACAATAATGGATATTGTAAAATCACACCGTTCAACAAGACCGTTTTTTGCAAATTGCACAAGCAAAGAGGGAAACAAATTGGTAGCGGACAAGTTAATAAATATCATAAACGGGGGATCATCATGCATATCTGTATAGTGGGAACCGGAGCGTCTGGATGGGTCACTGCGCACTGGTTGGCAAAATTATGGTTTATTAAAAAAATAACTATTGTAGGATCTTCAGCTATTCCTGCAATAGGAGTTGGCGAATCGACCACACGCCCATTTCAGAGAATGATACAAAATCTTTTAAACACTAAAGAAGAATATAATAAATTTCTCGTGGACATAGATGCTGCTATAAAGTACGGTGTTAGCTACGAAGGTTGGGGCAAGCACACCTATCTAAATGCATTTTTAGGAGAAAAGAATTTAAACGGATATATGTTAGGACAAAAATTAATTAACGAGCCCGCAAATCCTTATCTAATGCCTTTACACGAAGAAATATATAACAATAACATATCCCCATATATAGGAACACAAGGTTATAGTTTTCATTTTGATGCAAATAAGTTTATTGCAGCAATGCAAAAACTGTCATACAAAAATCCTAAAATAAATCATATAGACGATACTGTAATAGATAGTGTTTATATAGAAGATAAAGTTTCAAAGATTGTATTAGAAAAATTAGGAACAATCGAAGCAGACTTTTTTATAAGTTGTATAGGGCAGGCTGCATTTAATATGAAAGTCTTTAAAGAAGAGTACCATAGTTATTCAAATGAACTACTAACAGACAAGGCATTGTTTTATCCTCTTAAGTATACAGACAAGCGTAAACAGTTCCATCCTTATACTGTGGCTAAAACTATGAAGAATGGCTGGAGATGGATTACCCCAACTTGGTCTAGAATTGGAACAGGATATGTGTTTAGTAGTAATCATATAAGTGTCGATGAAGCAACAAATGAATTGCTTACCGACATTGGGGATATGAGTCTTACTCCTCATCTTGTAGATTTCTATCCTAGAAAAGTGAAAAAAACTTTTAAAATAAATTCTTGTACACTAGGAATGGCTGCCGGATTCTTAGAACCGTTAGATGCACCCGGACTAGCAATACTTATATGGAGTATTGATAAATTAATACCACTGTTAATTGATATTAATAATAAGTCTCCTGTAGAAAATAAAATTAACAAATTAAATTCTCAAACATCCGAACATTATGATTGGTGGGTTAGTTTTATTCTTCATCAATACAAAACTTGCCATCGATCAGATTCTCAATTTTGGATTGATCATAAAAATGTAAAATTTGATCATTACGATAAAATAATTGAAAACCTAAACAACGTTAAAAAAATTAATAATCGATTAAATTTTAACTCAGTGCATCCAGAAATTACAATGGGTGAATTTTTTATGTTTTATAACACCACTTCTGGCAAAGACATACAATGGCCGGTTATAGAAAATTTTCAGTTAGAAAAAAAATATCCAGACAATCGTACTGTATTAAAAAATCATTTTGATTTCTTCGAAGATATACACAATCAATGTGCATAAATATCTCTGCGGTTCGTGGTAGAGAGGACATACGCCTGCGTGAAACACAGGAGACGGAGGTTCGAATCCCCCAACCGCTCCAAGAAAATAATATGTATTATAAGCGTTTTATTTTTAATTACGATAAAGAAGTGCTGTTTAACATTTTTAAATCGTCAGAACTTGTTAGAAAACAAGTATACTTACACGCAAATAATTTACCATTAGATCAATTACCGTGTATGAATGTTTTTAATCGACAATTAAATGACTTAGAATACGGCTTAGCAAAAATAATTGGCGAAACTGGGTTTCATATTTCTCCTAGAAATAATGGACTAATCTTGTTTCCAGTTAACGGGATTGTTCGTTTCACTTTTTTAGAAGAAACTGTTGATGCCGATACTCCAATAATGATCAATGGAAAACAACAGCACAACTACGGTCCTACCTGCAACAATACTATTTTTTTTGCTATTAAAATTCCGTCTGATATATCGTGGGCTGATGCAATTAATTTATTATGATTAATAACAAATATGTTTTTGAGTTAGACATTAAGTTTAACACAGATGAGCTCATTAAAATTATAAACAATCGAAAAGTCAGCGGCTTAAGAAGTCATCAACAAAATGCAGAAGATTACGAGTACACTAATTATCTTTATAATAAACATCATAAGATATTAGGGAAGATATGGAATTATTATCATTTAACACCTTACACTGGTTTTAGAAAGCATATCGATGCTAGAAGGCCAACGGCGTTGAATATACCGTTATACGGACATGAAGGCTCAATTACCAAATTTTACGAAATGCCGGTTGATGGTTTACAATACAACGATAGGATGATAGCCTACGATATTACTAAAGATGTACAAGAAACATTTAGGTTTACATTAACCAACCCATCGATTATTAATGTGTCAGAACCACATTCAGTAGAATCTGGTCCTCAAAATAGATTAATCCTTAGCTGGGGAATAGTTGTAGGATTCGAAGAAGCTAAACAATATATTAATGAGTATGGGCTAGATTAGCAATTACCTTTGCCACGTTTTCGGTAGTAAATGGAATATTTAAAATCAAGTGCTGGCTGTTATCGACCCAACTTATAGTACGATGTGTCATACGAGTATTAACATAATATACCTGACCCATTTGTATATTCATTTTTCTATCATCCATTAACCAGTCGTATTGCAAAGGGCCGCAGTTGTTTAAAAACACAATCAATCTAAAACACTCTCTTGGCATACTAGGATGATCACGATGAGGGACAAAATATCCTCCGGTATTAGACTGTACAATAAATGTACGCCCTAACGGTTGCCATTGTTCAAGAAAAGGATGCAGACTAGAGCAAGCACGATAAACATCAGTTGGTTGATTAAACTCTAACTCACTAAGTCTGCGACCTGCTGCATAACTGGCCTCTGCTAAACTTGGTACATCTCGATGAGTCTTACCAGGCAAGTTTGTAAGTGTTAACGCCTTTCGATTATTAGGACGATCTGTGCGAGGAAGATAATCAACCCAATCATTATTGAATTGAGAAATTTCTTGCATATACTTACCAAGATCGATATGTATGCGAAGGGGTTCAAACGGACCAAGATTGAGTAAAGCTAGTTCGTTGGCCAGCACAGAATTTTCAATGTTTCCATTATACTGTGCAGATCGACCGCTTATCCCAGGTGGTACTTGTGTCATGAAAATATTTATACTTGCTTTATCTACCATAAATATTTCACAATGACTTTTAGGAATAATAAATGATGCAGAATAAAGTTGTCGTTATTACAGGCGGCTGCGGGCAAGTTGGGTATGCTATTGCAAAGCGTTTGGCAAGTCGAGGTGCTACGGTAGTAGCCATTGTTAGACGAGACCTAGATAGTGCTCAAACCAAAATGGCAGAGTTGTCTCCGAAATGTTATGCGTTATTAGCAGATGTAAGAAATAGCGAAAGCCTAAATGAGGCTGCACGTAGAATTAGTCATTGTGATATTTTAATTAATGCTGCTGGCTACACACGTAGTATAGTTCCGAGTAAGCTACAAGAACTTACAGATGAAATATTTGATGATATTATTAACACCAACTTAAAAGGAACGTTTGCTGCCATTAGAGCATTCGAACCTCACATAGACGAAGGCATTATTATAAACATATCTAGTACAGCCGGCCTACGTGCTAGTCAGAGCAATTTAGCCTACGGTGCTGCCAAAGCAGGCATCGACTTGATTACCAAATCATTAGCTAAATCTCTTGCTCCTAAAATCCGTGTTGTGGGCATTGCTCCGGGATACTTAATTAATCCGACATCTGGCGCAGTAAAGCCTTTAGGAGCAAATAATACAATAGCCAACAATACTCCACTGAAAAGAGTAGGTGAAGCAGAAGACATTGCCGACACTGTTGAAAGCATTATTAATATTAAACATATTACAGGGCAGACTATTGTAGTCGACGGAGGCATTAGTTTGTGAAGACCGTTCTTACAGCAGCAATTACTGGTGCAGGTACACGGCCAGAAGATACACCGCATTTACCTATCACACCGGAACAAATAGCAACATCTGCACTCGAATGTGCTGAAGCAGGGGCTAGCGTTGTTCATATACATGTACGAGATCCAGAAACTGGCAAGCCTGCTATTGCGTTAGAATTATATGAAGATACTGTAGACAGAATTAGAAAACAAAACGATCAGGTAATCATAAATCTTACTACCGGACCGGGCGCATATTGGATACCCAGTAAAGAAAATCTTTCACAAGGTGGTCCTGGAACAGTATTGTTAAGACCCGATGTACGTGTAAGACACATTGAAAAAATCAAACCAGATATATGTTCTATAGATTTTAATACCATGCATCAAGCAGGAGATGGAATTAGAATTAATCACAGACGCATTACTCAAGAAATGGTTCGACGTGTTCAAGCAGTTGGATGTAAGCCAGAATTAGAAATTTTTGATAGCGGAGACTTCCGCATCGCACAAGAATTTGTAGCCGAAGGTATAATTGAAAGTCCACCGCTATGGCAATTTGCCATGGGCATTAAGTATGGATGGTCAGCTGCTCCGGAAACTTTAGATTATGCTCGAAGACAATTACCTGCAGATGCAGTTTGGTCAGCTTTCGGTATCAGCAAAATGCAAATGCCTATTGTGGCCCAATCGTGGATCTACGGTGGCCATGTTCGTGTGGGTTTAGAAGATAATATCTATATAGAAAAAGGTGTGCTAGCAAAGACCAATGCCGAACTGGTCAATAAGGCTGTTAGGATAATCAAAGACCTAGGCGGACAAATAGCCAACTATCGAGAAGCAAGAGAAATATTTAATTTATATCAAAGATAAAAAAAGGCTCCGAAGAGCCTTTTTATTATTCAAGTCAGTTTATTTTGACTGAATGCTTTTTACCAAGCCAGCTGTAAAGAAGTTTTCGAACTTATCGTAAACTACCTTTGTTTCTGCTGCAAAGCGAGCTTGCTCTTCCTTGCTCATCTTGATAACTTCAATACCATCAGCTTCTGCACGAGCCTGTGTCTTAGCAACATCGTCAATGCTAATAACACGCTCATAACGAGCAGCAACTTTAGCACTTTCAGCAACTACTGCCTGCAATTCTGCAGATAGTGTGTTCCAGAAATCAGTACCAATTAAGATGCTGGTCAAGAACAAGCTGTGCTCTGTGTGGTTGATAACTTTGGATACTTTGTCATGTCCAAGTGCATATACACGTGGATAGGTACTTTCGCCGATTGCAACATTAGCTGATCCTAGGTTCTCTGATAGTTCTTCTAGTTCCATCGGAACTACATCAGCACCTAGTGTCTTAAATGTTTCGATAGCTACTGGGC
>JACCDW010022293.1_pt1 | contig 10266 bp, 8 predicted proteins | sample 7449781 | NCBI WGS metagenome assembly JACCDW01 (sample SAMN15323449, study PRJNA562643) | freshwater metagenome | isolation source: river surface water | place: USA:Blue River Watershed | collected 2017-08-18 | reverse complement strand
CGCTGTATCCAGCTAGGTGATACATCGTCTTATGTGTGTTCTGTAAAAACTCCGGGTTTTACAGCAGAAATGTTGAAAACCGAGATAACACACAATGGCTTGTTTATCATTAATGGTGACACGAATATAATGGATGGAGATTTGTTCATACGGAGGTGTCGTGTACACGAGGCAATATATCTTCCTCCAAGGGTTCGTACAGAAACAATACGTTGGAGAACCCAGAACGGTATCACCATCCTACGATGTGAGAATTCACCTTCGTCTATGTCGCAAAAATCACCTGTATTCGCTAATATTGTAAATACCGTGTAAAAGGTTTGGCTATTACAAAAATTGAACCTTATCATTGTTTTTGAGATTAGGTACTAATACGCAGTTTCAATTCTAACATGATTGGTTTGACATTTACACGTACGGCTATCATTGGAAAGCGCTCGCGTGCTTCCATTGCTTGCTATGTAAACCGTAGTAATGAGAGTTTGGATTGGGATAATATTGATAAATACGATCGCGGTTATCTAATCTTCCGATCGGAAACAATCAAGACATCGGTTACCCTTCAGGATGTTAAGGATGCTTACGAGTGCTGTTCAGGGATTATGAACGATCAGATGAAGGAATCGTGTTATCTCCAGTTTGGTGTAGATAGCAAGATGGCCGAGAAGTACTTCAAGAAGGTAGAGAGCATGGAGACACTCTACTTTATGAAGGATGAGGACAATGATACCAAGAAGGCAAAACCGAAGAACAAGAATAATGTAACCCGCAAATGGTTCAGGTTTGGAAATGAACTAAACGAGTAAAATTAAACCTTAGAACAATGGTAGAAACCGTATATGAACCAATACGTTCCATCATCATGGAGGCGTTTAGATAGGCTGGATACAATGATGAAGGGAGGCAGATTTAACACCCGTCTTCTTGAACAGAAGGTCCCTTTTATGGGTACCGTAATATTACTCGTGATTGTACAGCTTTTGGTAACATTCTTTGTTATGGATCGGCTTTATGTAAATGTTACATTCCAAGAACTCTTAGAAAAAAACAAGATGTACATGATATTCACTTTCCTTCTACCTTTTGTAATTATACTTGTTTTGGCATTTGTGCCAATGCCGATGTACATAAAATTGTTGCTGTTTACTATATTTTCTGTTACATTTGGCATACTCTTATCGCAGGCAAGGCGATACATGACACCAGAACTTGTTAAGGCGGCGATCGTTGCTACGATTGGGATTTTTATATCGATGTTTATGGTCGGTATTATACTAGCCGGGTTTGGTTATGATCTATTGTGGCTCGGAATAATACTATTTGTTCTTCTAATCGTGCTTTTAATTATTGGTATTGTGATGCTGTTCACACATCCAGATCAGAAGGTGATTCGGGCTCGGGCAGCAGCGATTATCATCCTATTTGCTATCTATGTGTTGTATGATACCAATCAGATAATTATGCGCAACTACTATGGTGACTATGTTACCGCTGGCATAGACTACTATCTAGATGTTGTAAACATATTCCTTGCCCTGATACAGGTTATGGCAGGTTCTGATTGAATAATTCGAAAACTATTATTTTTACAAAAATAATCATAAGTAGGTATAGAGAGTTTATTGTGTATATGACAGCAGAAAAACACAAGACAGCAGAATGTGTGCGACGTGTTGGCAATTGGAGCAAGATCGAACCAAAGCATCGTTTTGACAAGAAAACCTATAACAAGCGTGACACACGTAATGACATTCCTATTGCGTCTCCAAAGCTTGAGGCTCTATTCAACAAGATAAAGGAGCTTGATCAAAAGGATCTAGAAAAGGATGGCCATGTGTACAAGCACATGATATATTCGGATGTAAAAACACTTGGTCATGGTGCCAAGATAATAGCATCTGCATTTATGGCACGTGGGTTTTATCATGTCTATGACAAGGACTTTAGTGTTAGACAAACCGTTCCTAAGCCATACGAGTACAACAGTTTTGCGGTGTTGTGTAGCACGCCTGTATATGACAAACCGATTACGGTAAAGCTAAAGAATGCCGTTCTCGAGGCATACAACAGGAGGCCTGAAAACGTTCATGGGAAGTATGTGCGTTTCCTAATCCTTGATCAGGGTTACAAGGAGGGTATCGATGTTTTTGATATTAAGTATATACACCTTTTTGAGCCTGCTATTACAGCTGCTGATGAGAAGCAGGCGATTGGGCGCGGTACACGCATGTGCGGCCAGCAGGGTCTAACATTCAACAATCAAAATGGCTGGCCACTATACGTGTTTAGGTATAACAGTCTGTTGCCAAATGATCCATTCTACAAACAGATACCAACTATACACGATCTGTTCTTGTACCTTAGTGGATATGATCTAAGATCCTTACAATTTGCCAGAGAACTAGACAAGATGTGCGTCCTTGGCGCGGTTGATTACGATCTAACGAAGACTGTACATTCCTTTAGTATTACTGGAAAGTCCTCTGTATTTAGATTTTCAAAAGATGTTGAACAGGAACTTATGAAGGATACCCAATTATCTAAGAAACGCGCTGTTGAAAAGATAATCATGTATGGTCGTGAGTATTACAAGGGCGAGGCAATACAGTGTAAGGCAGGATGTAAGGGTGTAATCCCAATCCCAACAGCCCTAATGATGATCGCATGGCTTGTTGCTAGCAACGACAAGGATCCTTTTCATCTTAGGAGGCCGCGTTCTTTCTTGTGCAAGGAGATTACTACAAACAGAGCATATTGTGATGTACTAAACCTAGCATGGCACAATCCAACCGAGTTTGTATTCAACAATTCCGAAAACATAAAAAGATCCATAAAATCATTAAAGGAAGGTTCTGATGCTAGGTTTGTTTACACGGAACACATAAAGGACATGCTTCGCTATATCTCTCCTGGAATGAAGGATAGTATAGATAACACACCTATTTCGGTCCTGTCTCTTGATGATATATCAATAGCTGTTCCGGAACACATACCTCCTCACGTAAAGCTCAGTTTTAGGGATATGCGGAGGTACATATTACAGCAGTTTGGTGATTACAGATGGGGAAATGTTGGGATGGAAAATATGTGCGATACGCATGTGAAGGGTGGTTCCTCCATTGTTAAATTTACCCCTACCCAAAACTTCCTAAAGGACTACTTCCAGCCATCAAATGCCTACAAGGGGATGCTGGTGTATTCAAGTACCGGATCGGGTAAGAGCTGCTTAGCAATCGCAACCGCATCGAATAGTTTTGAACGTGAGAACTATACAATCCTATGGGTTACCCGTCATACCCTAAAATCTGACATATGGAAGAACATGTTTGGACAGGTATGTAACCTTGTTCTACAGGAAAAGATGAGGGATGGACTTAAAATTCCAAATACACTACACGATCGGAAAGGTTTGTTACCACACAACTGGATAGAGCCTATATCATACAAACAGTTTAGCAACTTCCTCCAAGGAAAGAACAAGAAGCTTGAAAAGGTGATATTAGCAAGGAACGGTAAGAAGGATCCCTTATACAAAACACTTATCATTATTGATGAAGCCCACAAGCTATACGCCCGCGATGTCATAGGATCCGAACGTCCAGATGTTGATGTTCTTCGCAAGATGATACATACATCTTATAGCAAAAGTGGTAAGGACAGTGCCCGTATCCTTCTTATGTCTGCTACCCCATATACATCAGATCCTATGGATCTTATTAAGCTTCTCAACTTCCTAAGGGAGGATGATGATCAGCTACCTGAGGACTTTGATACATTTAGCAGACGCTATCTAGACAATAATGGGAGCTTTACAAAGGATGGTACAGTCCGTTTCATACAGGAGATAACAGGATACATAAGCTATCTCAATCGCGAGAATGACATACGTCAGTTTGCCTATCCCGTTTTAAGCGATGTTATGGTTCCTGTATCGGCATCTATGCCCACAGAGCCTCTTGAAAAAAGGATAGAAACGTATACAGGCATACTTGATACATATACAGGCATACTCGATGAGGATATTCCAGAAACACTACGCAATCTAAAAGACATCCGGAAAGAGGACAAACAGAAATGTATGGAGATAAAGGCAAAGGATGAAAGGCCCGCCTGTAAGAAACAGGCAGATACAAGGTATGCCGATGAACGCAAGAAGATAGATGCGCGTATCGCAGATATCAAAAAGGATAAGATGAGCACAAAGGTTAAGATGCGTGATGCTAAGAAGAAGCTGGTGGAGTTTGTAAAGAACGATATTAGCCAGGAAACAACACTGATGCGTGATTGTTTCAAGGTTACAAAAAACAGAGAGGTCTCGTCAAATTAGGACATTACCCTTCTATCGTCCTCAAGCCTTCCAGCGAAATAGTTTCGGATATCATTTTCTAATTGTGTTCCACCTTCCGTAAGCTGATATAGACCCATCGGATCCCTATTTATATCTTTAAGGGGATCGTACCTGTTTTCTGTGAGTATGTCCCATCGTTCCTTGTATCTTCTTAATTTTAGATCACCATGCCAATAATGTAGTATAGTGCCGTTTATATAGCCAAGTTTAAGAGATCTGGTACGTGTCTCAAATTCTTTAAGAAGTTTTATATAATTTGTATGTATGTTTTTTGGATGGCTACATTCTACCTTTGTAATAAGCCCTAGTGCCATGTGATGATCACCAGATCCAAGTATAGAATAATCGATAAGCCCATCCATAGCATAGTACGCCTCTTTCGTACACGCCCATGCGAAACCGGGATGCCAGAAACCGTAACGATAGGTAGACGTGTACTGTTTCCCGCTCTTTCTGTACATGTAGCCGAAGCTCTTGTCTGTTTTTATCGCCTGATTGTGTGGTCCTAGATATACTATTGTGCTAAAAAGCTGTACAATATCGTATTTTTCGAAACGGTTGATTGTGTTTTGAACCCATTCATTATCAATAAACTGTATGTCAGAATCAAGCCATGCTATATATTTCCAATGCGTGGGAAGTCTTCTTACAGCAATATTAATAAGGTTCTCCTTTATCCATAATTGGTTCTTTGTATAGATATGTATGTGGAGGAATACGTTTTGTAGATTGTTTGGTAGCTCGAAATTTTGACCAACCTCGGTTGCTTCACATATGACAATGCGTATGCGTGGATTATCCTTTATGCGATCGTAAAACTGCATAAACAGTTCATATCTGCGCTTAAAACCACAATAATTAAAGTAGGGTATAATCACATAAAGTGGATCAACTGATATGAATTCTTCTTCTTGTGATTGTTTATTTTTTTTATTTATTAAATTCCATATAGAAGATCCAAAACGATTGCTCTTGTTTGTAGATTGTAGGCTTTCCTGAGAACAATTTATTGTTGACTTGTTTATTCCATTGGGAGAGTTGCTTTTGCTGGGTGTCTTATCTATTTCAGATGATGACCTGCTCTGGACATCCTTAGCAGTGTCTGTAATGATCTTGTATATATCTCTTTTTTGTGTTTTCGATATTAAACACCCCATGTTACTTAATTAAAATTTACAAAAAAGTATAATTTTTCTATTGTTTTACATATCATTATCATTCATAAAGTCGAAAGGACTATAGACAAGTTCTTCAAAAGGAACTATTGTTTTTTTTGTCATTAATAAGAACCTTGTTTGCCAATTGTGATCGTTTGTCATTCTTACAAGGCAGTTGCTAAGATTAGATGTCTCATTCTCCTCTCTGACATAGGATATGATATGGTTCTTGTATAACCGTGTATCTAGAACAAATTCTTTTTCTATAATGATATAATCGGTATGATCAAGCTCCCAGATGTAGCACGGGTTACCTTTTATCTCTCCAAGAATCGTGTTTTCTTGGATAACCTGTGCAGAATAGAGCCCACCATCTTTAATATAGATGTTGTAAGGTGTATCGTTCCCAATATTGATGTTAAGAGATCTTGAGAAGTTATCTATTAGATGATCAACACTATTATCAATATTTTCTGGTTCTTGTAGCTCCATGATGATTACCATGTTTGTGATAACTTTTGGTTTACACATTATTTCATTTTTTGTTCATACAAGGATATAAACCATAAAATAAAAAGTAATTGTAAGGTATGAATGATAACATACGAGGAAATAATTAATAATCACTGTTACTATTCTTATCATGATGATATAGAAAACCTTATAGATGTTATGATACGAGATATGTTGATGTGTATGCTATTTGATTGATTACAAATTGTTTTTTGTAAAAATGACCAAGATATCGTCTATATGATTTTTTACATTGGTTAGATCTAACCATTCCATTTCCATGTTGTTGTTAGTAGCTATGTTTTTTAGTACATCCTTAAAACGGTTTATATCATTGTTAGGCTGTATATCTTCTATTACATATGTACCTCTTGCTTTTACATACGGGGCAAATATCTCAAATGTTTCGATTTGATCATGTGGGCTATGACTTGCATCATCGATTATTAGATCATACGTCTTATTTATGATAGTTGGACCATTCTTAGTAGTAGCATTTATCTCAAACATTTTGATACTAGGATTATCCTTGCCAAATTTTACAGTATCTAGCATAATGTCTATTCCATAGATGTTTGCGTGTGGTATATATTCACTCATAACCTGTAGGAATGCCCCGCTTGATATACCAATCTCAAGGATATCAGGGCTATCCTGGCTTTTTAGTTTGGATAGTATTTTCTCATATGTTGGCCCATACGAGTGGTGCGTGTTTTTGTCACAGCCAACACTTACGTGTTGCCATGTAGAATATTTTCCTAATATCTCAAAGAAGTTAGACATTGTGTATACCAAAATAATAACTATTTCTTATGTAGTGATATGTCTACAAAAGATAAGAAAAAGGTATCGCGTAAAAAGAAGGACGAGCCTTCTCGTAAGGGAAAGATAGGCGAGGAAAAGATGCTGAAAATAATAAAGGCGAAGGAACAGCGGGATATGGATGTATTCTACAAGCTGGGCGACACCGAACCTGAAGAGGAACCAATAGAACAGAAGATAAGACGTAACAAGAAGGAGATTTCGGATAATACCAAACGTTAGAACCAAAAATCTAAAATTTGAACCCCTATAATTTTTTCGTCAGCGACAATCTACAGCATTGAAAATGTCTATGAAGGGTTATACTATCGAACAGCTGCTGCTGGATATCGCGCACGGAAAGGGTGCTTCCGATCTCTTAGCGTCATTCCCTGACCCGTGTGACAAGGGACGCCTGTTGGATGGCCTTGCGCGCTGCGTGGTTGCGCTCCGTGCTGCTGTCCAGTTCGAGAATTCGGTATTCCTTGTGGGCGGTAGCAACCAGCGCCTAGCGCCCTTGAAGAACATTAGGGACGAGTTCCTAGATACGCGTGTCAATAACTCGTGTGGTAATGGCACCAGCGACGTGTCATTCTGTATCGGAGATACGCTCTACCTTTGTTCGAGCAAGTATTTTGAGAACACGAAGAGCATTGATGAGTATGATCTTGCCGAGCTGAACAACCTGTACCATGTGAAGTATAGACCGTTCTATAGCAACATCGAGATAATCCTGTTTGTCAAGGACAAGGAGGACTTTGAGGCAAAGTATACGCGCGCAAACAAGCGTGACTTGTACTCTGTTTCCTGCGTGTTTGGTGTGTGCGAGATCGAGAAGATGCTTGTTACGATGCGTGAGACGTTTGCTAGGAGGAACATCACAGATGGCATGGGGATCGAGGACCTTATGAGGAACATGCTGGATATCCGTCGCACGATGCTGGCGCTCCGGCCACACCAGAAGATCGCGCTATATAGAACGTTTAGCATCGAGGATGCTAGCAGGAGCCGTAGGCCTATCCTTTGGGCAATGCTACCCCGTTCGGGCAAGTCCTACATGACGGCAGGGCACATCTTGGAGAGCATTCGTCGTGGCAGGATGTCGTTCCTGATCATTACGCCCGTGCCTAGCGAGACGATGGCACAGTTCAAGGAGGACATGTTTGATAGCCTTGTAGAGTTTGCTGATATCGACATCGTGATGGGATCTGATATCAGCGCGTACATCAAGGACCGCAAGAAGAAGGGAGATAGCAGAGTAAAGCCGTTTGTTGCGATGATGTCCAAGCAACTGGATCATGCCGCGGTACGCGTTACCGGATCGGGTATTGCCAAGGGCTTCCGGTTCGATGTGATCTACTATGACGAGAACCATTATGGTGGCACTACCGACCTGTCGCGCTCGATGATCGCATCCTATACCGACAGCCACACCCAGCTGATCCTTATGACAGCAACGTACCACAAGCCTCACCACAGCTGGAACATTCCTGATAACAACATCGTGCGTTGGGACCTTGATGGCCTCGAGGCGGCGCGCGGGGGCGATGTCACCTCGCTTCGCGAGCTGTATGGTGGCATTGCTGATCGCGCCTTGGAGGGCATCCCTGTGAACGAGCTGAAGGGCATCTATGGCAGGGAGCCTCGCATGTGCATTATGAGTGCCTTCCACCGCCATGAGTATGTACAGCGGTTCCGTGCGATCTACGGGGAGAAGACATCTCACACCGGTGCCGATATGGATCGCATCTTTGAGCTGAACAGCGAGTTTAAGCTCTCTAATCCGAGGGCAGTGGGTGCTCTGGTTGATATCATCCTTGGATCGCCATTTGCGGGTGCCAACACGCCGTGTGTAATGGATAACATTGTGGATCACGCAAACATCCACGGTGGCAGGGGGATGATGGATGGGCTTAGCCAATTGTGGTTCATGCCCTATGGTGTTGGAAGGTACATCAACGATGTGTCCCGTGAGACAAAGGAGCTAATCTCGAGGCATCCCGTTGGCTGCCAGTACCACGTTGCGTGCTTTAGCGAGTGTACCATCAACCTGCGCGATTTCGTATCGGACAACGAAGCATATGCCACTGCCGCTGGCAAGCGTGGGTGTATCTTCCTTACGGGCGAGCGCGGATCGATGGGTATCTCGCTAAAGAAGGTTGATATCGTGGTGATGTTGTCGCACGTGTCGTCTGCGGATGGGCTGTACCAGAAGATCTATCGCAGCATGACCGCGGACGAGGGGAAGCGTTACGGGTATGTGGTTGATCTGGATGCCCAGCGCGTGCTCAACACGCTCCTGATGTACGAAGGGGCGTGCAAGAGGCTAACAAGGAACATGGACATGCGCAGGCGCATCCTACGTCTGTCAAGGATCGTAGAGCTGCGCGACGTGATGGACATCACGATGGACGAGAATAGCATCGTGAGCGAACTTCTAGACATATGGCGCGAGGATATTGGAACGCGCCTTGGCTACATCGATCGCAAGATGGAGGAGCTCCACATCGAGTTTGATGATGCGGACACCCGTGCCATTCGGGGGCTGATCAGCGGCTCCTATACCGCGCCCTGTGCTAAGAACCAGACGATCGCTATCAACGATACATCTCGCAAGCTCCCTCAGAGTGGGTATCGTGAGGTTGAGATCGGCGATGTGGATGCCCTCGCGGAGCAGATGGCAGGGGCAACTCTGGATGATACCGCAGTCCCCGATCCGGCAGAGCCGGAGACCAAGCCTGAGGAGGAGTATGACATTTCTGATGTTCTGCCAACCGTGGTAAAGCTGTCTGCTATCCTGACGTCAAACAGGCTTGGTCATCATGACTGGATCTCTATGGCCGATATCGTAAGCAGCATCTACAACGACACGTGGCTCTGCTGCGTGTTCGAGGACCAGTGTGCCATCTATTGGGACATTCGTGACATGGGGCGGTTCAAGTCCACCGTGCTGTCTGTAATCCAAAAATTGAATGATGGTGTGCTACAAGACATAAAAGAACTAGTAGAATGTATTAGAGAGAGCATGACAAGGTACTCGCTGGACGACAAGAAGGGGCTCCTCGAGTACCTCCAGAGCGTCCTAAGGCCTAAGGAGGTCGAGAAGAAGAAGTATGGCGAGGTGTTCACGCCCCTAACGCTCGTGGAGGAGATGCTGGACAGGCTTCCAGCCCACGTGTGGGAGGATCCATCGCTACGCTGGTTCGACCCTGCGGTGGGAATTGGAAACTTTATGGTGTGCGTCTACTACCGCCTGATGGAAGGCCTGAAGGGGGCTATACAGGACGAGGAGGACAGGAAGTTCCACATTGTCCACTACATGCTGTACATGTCGGAGATCAACCAGAAGAACGTCCACATCTGCCGCCTGATCTTTGGCGAGGACGCCAACATCCACCACGGGGACACGCTGCAGCTGGATCCCCTTGGCAAGTGGGAGATTGATGG
>JACCDW011908329.1_pt1 | contig 10267 bp, 7 predicted proteins | sample 7449781 | NCBI WGS metagenome assembly JACCDW01 (sample SAMN15323449, study PRJNA562643) | freshwater metagenome | isolation source: river surface water | place: USA:Blue River Watershed | collected 2017-08-18 | reverse complement strand
TTACCTTGGCACAGCCCGACCAATTGATCGTCGAGGCCATCGATGTAGATTCGGTTTCTTGCCGCAACTACACCGACGGGGTAATTCAGATTTTCGCTTCGGGCGGCAACGTGAAAAAATACTCAATCAATAACGGAATTAGTTTTGTATCAACTTCGACGTTTGGAAACTTAAGTGCGGGTACCTACACGGTAAGCGTTTCGGACGATAAGGCGTGCCCCGCGACCTACGTCACCGGTTTAACCCAAACCCAAGTGGTGGGTCAGCCGTTGTTGCTGGTCGTATCGGCAATCACTAAAACGGATTTGAGCTGTAAAAATTCTCAAGACGGCCAAATTGTCGTATCGGCTTCAGGGGGCAATTCTAAGCGATACAGCTTGTCGGGCGGCACTAATCTGCAAACCAGTCCAACATTTACAGGCCTTAATGCGGGATTGAAGACGGTCACAGTAAGCGACGTCAAAAACTGTCCGGTTACGTACAACACTTCACAGAATGTAACCCTTACGGAGCCGGATTCTCTTCTGGTAACCTCTGTGGTGAAGACCGATGTATTGTGTAAGAATGCTCAAAACGGCACAATTACGGTCACGGCCACCGGCGGTAATGTGAAGACCTATAAAGTGGTGGCTTCATCTTCGGTATTCCAAAATTCCTCGTTATTCAATGGTTTGTCGCCCAATACGTACGAGGTGACCGTTAGGGATTCCAAGTTGTGTACGCCGAGGTACGTGGTGTCGCGAAATGTTACAATCACTGAGCCCGACAGCTTAATCGTTCACGAGGCTTTGTTGGACCAAGTGAGCTGTAAGAACTTTGGCGACGGATCGGTAGAGGTGACGGCCACCGGCGGTAATGTGAAGAACTACAAAATCCGTAACATCGCCACGGCGCAGCCGAGTCCACAATTCGAGAACCTGACTCCGGGTAACTACTTCTTAACCGTTTCCGATAACAACAATTGCCCGACCTACTACCGGGTTCCGCGGTCATTCCAAATCACCGAACCGGATTCGCTGTTCATTCGAAGCAAAAAGGTTACTCCTGTCTCATGCCATGGTTTTGGAGACGGGTCGGTACAACTGACTACCTCGGGCGGTACCCAGCCTCATCAGTTTTCTCTGGACTTCAGTGGCGTGGTAAGCACCCAAGAAAATAATCGATTTAACGGATTGGCCCCGGGAGCCTACGTGGTTTCATTGACGGACGCCAATGCATGCCCTTCCTATACGAAGACCGCGAACAGCTTTAATATTACCGAACCGGCGAAAATCCAGGTACAGTCAGTACAGGTAAATGACGTTACATGCCATAGCTACCGAAACGGAAGTGTACTGTTGAATGCCATTGGAGGTAATTCTCCATTGGAGTACACCTTGTACGGAGACACCCTGTTCAGTCAATCCAGTTCTGTACTTGATTCCTTATTCCCCGGGGCCTACACGTTTAAAGTGAGCGATTCCAACAGCTGCCCGATGGAAATGACTCCAGGTATGTTTGCACAACTTACCATCAGCCAGCCTAATCCGCTAGTGATTTATGAGATAAAGAGCAACGACATTACCTGCCATAATTTCAATGACGGCTCCATTGTGATCAATGCGACGGGCGGAACCGCGCCGTTGAGGTATTCGCTGAACTCGGGATTAGTGTACAGCTTTGCCAATACCTACACCGGCTTGGTGGACGGAATCTACTCGATCAAAGCCACGGACGTGAACAACTGTCCTGTGGTGAATACAGCCCAGTCCGTGTCGAGTTACATTGTCGACATAACTAATCCAGCTCCCCTGGCTAGTGCGGTTACCGTCGTCGACGCGCTTTGCCATGGAGCCCTTAATGGAACCGCAGAAGTGGCCGTTACTGGCGGTACGCTAGCCCAAGCAAGTTCCTACCAGCTGAAGTGGAAGGACGTGAACCAAAATGTGGTCGGGGTTCAAGCCCTTCTTGATTCCGTTTCTTCAGGACTTTATGTGATTGAAATTCGTGACGACAATCAGTGCTTACTGATTTCCCAAGCATTCATTGACCAGCCGGATTCTATAAAGGTGCAAGGCGTAGTAAGCAAGAATTCGCGCTGCTACCGATCTCAGGATGGAGAAATCGAAGTGTTGGCTACCGGTGGGACTGGGCTGATCTACAGTATTGACGGAGGCACGACCACGCAAATCCCCCCGTTGTTTACGGGACTTGACACGGGCATTTACGCCGTGGCAATTACCGACGTAAACGGCTGTGCTTCTTATCCGAATGGACCCTTCCAGGTGATCATCACGGAGCCGGATTCATTCTATGTCAGTGGAAGCGTTCTAAAGAATATCGACTGCTTTGGAAATGCCACGGGTAGCATTTCTATTGTGGCCTCTGGGGGAAATCTGCTCGAGTTCAGTATTGACGGCGGAACCAATTGGAGCTTAAGTCCGGAGTTTGATAGCTTGGTTGCGGGACCGTATTCATTGAGCGTACGGGATAGTGCTGGTTGTATCGGGGTGGGTACGGTAAACAATAGCGTCACGCTTACTGAGCCCACGTTGCTTCAGGCTAACGCTTTAGTGCTCCAAGGCGTTAAATGCGAGGTGGATAATTCAGGCTCAGCAGAAGTACAGCCGCTGGGAGGAACCCTTCCGTACTCCATTGAATGGGAAAACGGCGATACCAATTTCGTGGCCCTTGGTCTGCAAGGCTTCGAATATGAATTCACGGTGGTTGATTCCCACTTATGCAGCTATACGGGTACGGTTAAAATTCCGACAACGGATGCGGATTGTGATTCTATACCTGATTTTGATGATGGATTTGATGATTTTGACGGAGATGGTTTGCCAAACTTCCGAGATGAAGATGCGGATGGAGACTTACTGCCGGATATCATTGAGCGTGACTTAAACCGTGACGGTATTGTTTACGACGACTGCGACGACGACGGAATGCCCAATTTCTTGGACGTGGATTACTGTACCGTGTTTATTCCCTCCGTATTTACCCCTAATGGTGACGGGGCTAACGACAAGTTCATTATCCCGGGAATTGAAGAATACGAAGACAACTCGCTCATGATTTACGACCGGAACGGTAACCTCGTATTCACCAAGGCCCCGTATAAGAATGAATTTGACGGAATGACTAATGGAACGACGTTCCTTACGAGCCGAGACGGTCTTTTGCCCACGGGGACTTACTACTACGTTCTTAGCATCCCAAGCCTCGACGTTCGAGAGGTGGGCTATTTCTACATCCAGCGATAGTGATGAAGCGGATTATTCCTTACGTGCTTTGGGTAGCGTTCGCCTTCACGGCGGAGGCTCAGGAGAATCCGTCATTGTATGCGTACGTACACAATCCCTTAGTAATTGCGCCCTCGTTTGCCGGTATAAATTCGGGCACCCTGTCAGTGATTTCAGATTACCGTTTTGTGGGAATTCAGGGTGCGCCTCGAACGTCGATAACTAGTTTTGAATACAAACTGGTGGAGAAGAACCTTGGCTTGGCTGCATCGTTCACGACAGATCAGATAGGCCCGGTTCAAAACAATTCGTTCCATATTTCGACGGCGTACCACCTTCAAATTTCACGAGAAGAGTACTTTTCATTTGGGATGAGGCATGGCCTGCACACGTTCTTGATGAACCTCAATGAGGAGCGGTACATCGATTTAGTTGATGTGAGTATAAATACTGCGGTGTACAATACATGGTACTACAACCTGGATCTTTCAGGCCTCTACTATGGCAACGACCGGTATTTTGGAGCGAGTCTTTTTAATGTGGTTAATGGTCAATTCTTGATTGACAACTACACGGCTCGAAGTCTAGGAATTTTCGGTGGAGGAGAAAATCAATTCAATCGAAACGTCAAGCTAGCGTATTCTGGTGCCGTCTTTGCCACCGCCGGCAAGCCTTTGGTGGTTAATGTATATGCGCAGTACTTCCTGCGCCCCGAGTTGCGTGTGGGACTTCATCGCCACGACCGAGACTATGGTTTTAATGCACTTTTTGAGAACCGAGGGCTCAAAGTGTTTTACAAGTACTCATACCCCTCGAACATGCTCCGGTTTTTCTCCAAGCAATCCCACACGTTTGGGTTTTCCTACGACTTTGTGAAGGAAAAGCGACGCGTCGAATCCCCCGTTTTCTTCCTGAACTAGAATGCGAATCACCTTAGCCATCATATTGAGCATTGTTGCCCTCCGTGGAGCGTCGCAGGATGTCCCGATTTTTTTGCGTTCGAACTATGTGGAACGCCGAATCATTAAAACGAGTTCGGATGATTTCGGAGTAACGCGGCTCGCCAAAGGGTACTTTGTCTTTTGCTCGAACGGTAGGAAGGGTATTTCTCGAGCCTTTTCGAAGCCCAAGGTGGATTTGTTTCTCTACGATTTGAACACCAATAAGGTTTCTCCGTTTGATAAGTCCGGATTGTGCGACATCGAAAAATCCAAGTACAATATTGGGTCCATTTCGTTTTCGTCAGACTTGAAAAACGTCTTTCTATCCCGCAACCGGGACTTGAAAAACTACGAGGGGTACATCCCGTTTGAGTTGGTGCAAGTGGACATCGAAGAGCAAAAGTCCGAGTGTTCAATAATGTCCTTTGTCAACAGCGACTACTCCTACCAGCAGCCATTTTACGATACCAAAACAGAAACCTTGTTTTTCGTCAGCAACATGCCCGGGGGTAAGGGAGGGTACGACATTTACTTCACCCGAAGAATAGGAAAATTTGGTTGGTCGGCGGTCCAAAATCTGGAGTACGCCAATTCCCCCTACGATGATTTGTTTCCCACGCTTGATGCGGAAAGCAACCTTTATTTTTCTCGTCCAGTCGACGCTCGTGGACTGGAGATCTTTTGTTTGCCGAACGGCGCCCGAATTCCGGTTGCGCTGCCTGGCCCCTTCAATACGGTCGGTGACGATTTCAACTTTAGCGTAATCGACAAACGAAACATCGTCTTGGCACGCGTTTCAAAGCGAAATGGCAACAGCGATATTTTCTTGTACAGCCTAAAATGAGGAGCTTAAAGCGTGCTGCATTTCAGGTACTTGCGCTCTGCTCTGCGGCCAGCTGCAGCGGTGATTTTATCGATGTTTTAGATACGGACCTATCCATTTCGCCGTACTTGAACATTCCTGTTGGTCAGGTAAAGGTCACTATGGCTAATGTGGTTCCCGATACCGGATTGGTAAGCCAGGATTCTAATCGATTTTTTATTCGGTATTCGATTGATTCGGCACTAACGATTTATGCAGACTCGCTTCTGCCCGAAATACCGTCTATTGCGTTTAGTGACAGTTCAGACATTTCCAATGTCACCCTGCCCAATTTCAGTCAAGGCGCTGATTTAACACTGAGCGAATTTGGCCCTACGTCGACCCTTTCGGGAGGACTCATGGTTTTTCCGCCATTGGGTCCGGTGTACGGCGGGAGCCAGGCACTTCAAGGAAATTCTCCCATTTGTTCTGCCACAATTAGTCAGGGTAGCGTAGCTCTGACCGTGGGAAATTCATGGCCTGTACCTGTACAGTTAAGTGTGGCCCTAGTCAATAATGCCAACGGAACGACGGTGACGAATTTTGTATTCCCGTTGATCATGCCGGGGGGCAGCGCGTCCCAGACGAAAAGCTTGATTGGTAAGACGTTCAGTAACAACATGTCGTTTGAAATTGTCAACGTCCAGAGTCCGGGTTCGAGCGGTAGTCCCGTCCCCTACACCCCTAACGATCAGATAACTTTTCTTATTCAATCCAACAACTTAGACGTAAGCTCTGGTAGTGTGGTTTTTCCGCAAAGCCAACTTTTTGCGAGTTCCGACTTTTTTGATTTCAATCTTCCTACCGGCATTCGGCTTCAAGAAATTACGGTAAAGCGGGCCGTGCTTCGCTACGATTTGGCCATGCCGCTTAATGGACTCGTCAAAACAGACATTACCATTCCCTACTCTGATAACTTCGGCAGTGCATTTGGATTCAGTATCAACAGTGCTCCTGGCGTACCTGCAACGGGGAGGGTAGTGCTGCAAAACGTGCGCATTGATTTATCCAAGTCGCCCGGCACGCCATTCAATCGCTTGCCATTTGAAATTGAGTCAAACATTGTAGGTTCCACAAGCTGCGTAGGTTTTAATGCGAACGACGAATTAAGGTACCTTTTTGAACTTGACAGTATTGAATTAGATGCGGTAGTAGGCCAATTTGGGAGTTATGAGCTCACCCTAGAAGAGGAGTTTTCCTTGGATGATTTGAATGTCGGTTTGGAGTTTGATGAGCTTGTTTTCTATCACCCGAAATTGAAGATTGATTTCAAGAATAGCGTGGGAATCCCGGTCTTCGTGAATCTCGACCTGAAGAGCATTAATAAGTACGGAACCCACGTAGAATCTAATTCTAATTTCCCAGTCCCGTACCCAACACAAAACACGTTCCCGCTGCTCCGGGAGGGGAGTTTAGTTGTTCAGCCCGATTCTACCGTGCCCTTTATTGTTTTACCGAATCAAGACCTCACAGTGTCCGTAGAGGCAAAAGTGCGCTCCACGGGCAGTCCCGTGCCGCCTCATTTTGTGCAATTGGGCGAGAATCTAAACGTGGGGATCAGCCTCATTCAAGAAAGCCGGTTTAGTGTTTCTAACTTGAGGTACCGGGATACGGTCAATGTGGATGGCCCCGATTCGTCAGTAGTGGCTGATCTGCTGGAAGCATTTTGGGGTGTGAGCTACGTAAACTCTTTACCCCTTGACGTGGCTCTGGACTTGGTTGCCCTGGATGAAAACGGCTCCCAGCTGTTCACCAAGTCCATCTCCGTGGCGGGGAGTGAAGGCCAAACCAAGGTGGACCTCGATGCTACAGACATTCAAAAATTGACTCAGTTGAATCGGTTGGTTTGGTCTGTCCGATTCGACAGTTCGGGCGTAAGCGGTTTGGTGCTTAATGCGGACGACGGAATGATCCTGGACCTTAGTTTGGGAGGACGAATAAAACTGGAGGTACTTTGAGAACCATTGCAATCTTGTTGCTCGTTTTGGTTATCGTGGCCCCCCAGTCACATGCCCAAGAATCGTCGCACGCCCTGCTTTCCCCTTCGCGGAGGTTGTCGGCATATACCGCTACGGGCTTTCTTCCGCGGTATTTTGTTTCGGTGGCTAACGTGAATCCGCAATTAAACCTGAACTTCACGGTGGGTCAGTTGCTGGTTGGTGACCCATCCATAAACGTGAGAAACTTGGTTACCTCTAGGCTTTATTTAGGGGCTTCAAGCGAGACCGACGTGGATGTAGTTTCGCTCCTATGGAAGAACCGTAAAGGGCATCGAACGGGTGTTGGATTTAAGGTCACGGCCTCGGTTCTAGCGCAGCTTGATCGCGATTTTTTGCGCATTGCGACAGAGGGAATTTTACCCTCGGGATTTGGTGAAGAAGTGGTGGAGTCCAAAGGGGTGACCGTAAATGCCCATGTTTTTTCAGAATGGTATGTTCATAAGGTCCGAACGCTGGGCCGCACCAATTTTGGGTATCGGGTGCGATTGGTTACGCCCTTAGCCGGCGCCCAAGTAACGACTCCAGAATTCCAATTGGCACGCATCAATAACGGAACGTCCAACGAGCTTTCCCTGTCTTATGCCTTTGCTAGCGCATACTATGGTTTTGACCCGCAGGATCCTTCGGCCATAAGTATTACCCCTTCAAAGTTGTTTTCGAAAAACACCTCGCTGATGTTTGATTTGGGTATTGAGCAGGAAGTGAGTAGCAAGCTGCGGATTGGATTGGCCGCTCAGGCTTTGCCGGGCACTCTTCGCTTTGACGGCGCCAACCAGACCACGGTCAGCGGGTCCATTCGCTACGAAGGACCGCAATTTGAATTGGGTAAGGATTCATTAAGTGCGGTATTTAGCGAACTAGTCAACTTTAACTTAGATAGCCTCCTCCCTACGGTTACCAACAATCCACAAGCTCAAATTCAGATCCCGATACGACCGACGTTCCGTATATACGGTCATCGGTACTTGAGTGAAGAAAGTATGCTGTCCTTGGCCCTCACGTCTCGTCCCTCGCCCTACCGCAATGACCTGTGGACGTCGGCCTATGTTTACGCGCGGCCAAATAAGCTCTTTCACGTTGCATACGGGTTGAATTGGTGGACCAACAACAACACGGTGGAGGCCTCGGTTTCGGGAAGGTTGCTTCTTTTGCCGTACACGCGGCTAACGTTGGGAATGAGCAATCCTTTTCTTCTGCCTCGAATCGCGCCAAGCGGTGCAGTCCTTGTGCCCGAGAATTTTTCAGGATTCACACTCTCTGTAGGGCTATCCTTCGGACTTTATCGAGATGAATCGTTGTGAAGCAGTTGCTAATCCTCGTTTTTTCAGGTATTTCAATCTCGCTTTCGGCCCAGCTGGTGATGTCTACGTACTCTTCTACGATGGTGAATGCCAATTTCATCATCGAGAATCACAGTCAAAAGGATCGCCACCTTCAAGAGTGCATTTACTTGATCCAATTTGATACGCTAATGCCCCGCCTGGAACTGCACTTTTCCAACAAACGGGACTTGGATTACTTCAATAACTACCTGTTGTGCTTTGTATCGGAGTGCCATCGCGACCGCCAACCGCTATTACTTCCGGGGTTCCCCAAATTGATTTACCGCAAGGAAGTTCGAGGGTATACATTAGAACAAAACACCACCTGCTTGTTCAAGCGCCAACGATTTCTTCAGTTTGCTAAAGCCATTCGAAGAAACGCAAAAAAGAATGAGTATCAGGTGCGAATAGGTTGGCAACGCTTAAAAGTCCGTTTTTAATGAATCCCAAGTTTATCAATAGCCGCTTTGCTCAGGCCGAGCTGGTGACCTTGCCCAAAATGGTAGAATGGAAGGACCTTGAGTTTTTCATTTTTGGCACCTTTTTAATCAAAGAAAATCGTTTTAAAGACTCCAAGTATTCCGCAATACTTGAAACGATTGCTCGAACCGATTTTTCTTTGGATGCCTCAGAGTCAAAACTCTTGGTGGCTAGATACGTTTCTGAAATCGCCAGAGAAGAAGAAGCGTTTGAATTATTTAATCGCAAGCACGGCAACCAGTCCACCATCGCGCGGACTTTTGAGCTTTACACTTCGTACGGGCTTGAAGGGATGAAGCTTTTGGCAGAGCGCAAGTTCACGAATCGTCCAGTCCATGTGGTTCAGCGGCTCATCGAGTTGTACACTACCACCCAATTGAGTCCTGCAGCCAGTTTAAATGCCCGATTTGATGCATTGTCGTCCAATCGAGTTTATGCTGAAATGGGATTTTTGGTCGCAAAAAAGCGGGCCATCTTCGGGTCCGTCCTTTCCAAAGACATAATGTTCTTTCTTTGGTTTTTGTACATGGCGCTTGATCCTGAAGACTATGCCGTGCGCTACTTGTCAACGAAACAAATTGAAGATTTAGAGCGGACGTATCACGCATACATACGGTCCAATGGGGGTGTGCATCAAACGATGGTTAAATTGACACGAGAGGTAAAAGAGGGTTTGCGCCGCTTTGCTTGATTTGCCGTAGATTTGAATCAAATTAGAACCCAACATGAAGAAGTATTTACTTTTAACTATGGCTTTGCTGGCCTTTGGAGCAGCAGCACAAGATCAGTCTGCAGCTAAGCCCAAGGCTGAAAAGACGGCAAGCGCTGACACTTCGTCGAGCCCAGGCGTACTGGTAGGTGTTGGAATTCTCCCAGGTCACCAATTACGCCGCGACGGTTTTACCTCAACGCCGGTTCGCGTTCAGGTTATGGGAACACGGCTATACAAAGGGCTCGGTTTGTTTGCTGCCGTTGAGTTTGCCTCTGCAGACGCTCCTTTTGCGGACAACAGCTCAGATCCCAATGATCCTTCAACGTGGGCAAATTCCTACTTCCGCCACATGCTTGGGCTTCAGTACAGCTTTGGAAAGTTCGGAGTCTATGCAGGAATGGACATGTTCTCAAAGAACGGGTTTTTCCGCAGTGTGGGTGAAGGAGGTACAATCGGTTCTGGCCGTAAGACCTTGGGCGTTACGTACAATGCATACAAAGGACTCACGGTCAGCTTGGATTTTTCTGGGTACGCGGGTCCCGCAATTGGGGTGAATTACGCCATTCCGCTCAAGGGGCTTAACTAATTGCCAAATTTTCATTTGCGGGGGCATGCTTTATAGTGTGTCCCCGTTTATATTTGCACCCCATTTGCCACTTTAGCTCAGTTGGTAGAGCATCGCATTCGTAATGCGAGGGTCGTGGGTTCGAGTCCCATGAGTGGCTC
>JACCDW011091195.1_pt1 | contig 10267 bp, 1 predicted proteins | sample 7449781 | NCBI WGS metagenome assembly JACCDW01 (sample SAMN15323449, study PRJNA562643) | freshwater metagenome | isolation source: river surface water | place: USA:Blue River Watershed | collected 2017-08-18 | reverse complement strand
TTAGCGGATTCTGGATCCGCCTTAGATCTTTCTGCACAGCGCTTTACCACCCAGTTTTTGAATGTCGCAGATACAGTGACCGTTCAGCAAAACTCCTTTTTGTCTTCGATTAATCTGTGGGTAGCTGCGGGATCTAATCCCAGTATGACTGGATTGAAATACAGTGGCACGGGGGTCAACTGGAGTGATGCGGTTCTGATTCCTCCGATTCCCTTTTCGGGGCAAGCCGTTGGATTTGGAGGAGGAAGATGGTTAGCCTCAGATGGAACAGCACAGATCGTCACAAGTACAGATGGTATCAACTGGGCATTGAGTCTTCCGTTAGGCAAAACAAGTTTCGTCTACAATGGAACCTATTGGGTGGCAGGAGGGACTGCAGTCGATGACGATCCTCTTACCTCCATTCATGTGAGTTTGGATGGGGCGTCCTGGATTCAGATTCTGTCTGGAGGATTTTCTGGGGGCTGTCAAACTGTCGTTTGGGATTCCAATGCGTCTGTCTGGTATGCAGTGGGGTCCACAAAACCACTGACAGCCCAGATTCTTCAGACATCCGTTGACGGATTTTTCTGGACGCCACTGACAACAGGGATTTCTGGAGCGGCGGTTGGGACAGGAATGGCTCTGGGTTCCGTCCAGGGACCGGATCAGGCACCCTATTTTACAGTGACTCTGGAAACCCGAATGAATACACTTCTGTCTTCCTTGACAATGCGTGTCAGCACAGTTCAGGTAAGCTCAATTGAGAGTGGAGGCTTTTTTGGAAATGGGATTGGGATTTCAAATGTTACATCGTTTCGTGAAACAGTTTTCACCTCCAGTTTCTTAGCGGATTCTGGATCCGCCTTAGATCTTTCTGCACAGCGCTTTACCACCCAGTTTTTGAATGTCGCAGATACAGTGACCGTTCAGCAAAACTCTTTTTTGTCTTCGATTAATCTGTGGGTAGCAGGAGGAGCTGATTCGGAACCCAATGGATATATTCAGACAAGTTTCACAGGATCGAACTGGTTCCGTGGAACAGGTCCTACCTTTGAGTTTTATGCGAAAGGTGTCGCAGGAAATAGTAACTCGGCATCCCCTTTCTTTGTAGCGGTGGGAGGAGATACTCGAACGGACTATACGATTCAATGGAGTTTGGATGCTCGTACATGGTATCCAAGTCTCTCGGGTGCATTTACGATTCCAGATGATGGAGTGATTCAAGGGAATAGCATTGTCTACAGTCCTACAGCGTCTGTATGGGTTGCTGCAGGGAATGCAAAGGGAGCTTCTACAACCCTGTTGTATAGTTACGATGGCAAGATCTGGATCCCTGGAAGCAACGCCTTTGCCGATCGGGCCACCTTTGTTGCTGCGTCTCCCTCAGGATTGATTGCCTTAGGAGACACAGGGATCAAATACAGTTCGGATGGGATTTTCTGGCAAGATAGCTTCACACCCCTCACCTTGGACACAGTTGGGTATGGACAAGTTCAAATCGGTGTCTTAACTCTGACAGGATGGCTAGGAACTTCCAATACAGATGTCTATGCGAGTGAAACAGGAGGGCTTGCGTGGCTTCCTATTGGGACAAGTTTGAGAAAGATGACAAGTGTTATCTACAGTGTGGACCGTGGACTTTGGGTTGGCGTTGGATGCAATCAGATTCAATATAGTTCCAATGGTGCCTCGTGGACAAATGTGACAACAAGTTTTTCACCGGATACTCTTTTTAATGCAGTGGCGTACAACTCGAACCTTGTTCAATGGGTGGCGGGTGCAGTCTCCACAACAGCAGACAAGAGTCTTTGGACGAGTACTGATCTGCAGAACTGGCTTCCAGCCCAAAGTGGTGGATTTTCCACGACAGTGGAAGGGAGTGCGGCAGGATATGGCATCTTCACCTCCAGCCTCTACACCTATGCAGGAGGTCAAGGCTCTTTCAATGGAGTCACAGGTCTGCGGCAGCAGATCTTATCTGTGTCGACGAATGGCGCAGGAAGCTATTTGACCAGCAACTCGTTAACACAATCCAATGCGTCGAATGTTTTCCTGAGTCAGGTTCGTGGAATCTATGGGTCTGTGGGACAGCCCTATACCTATATTGCAGTAGGGGATGGAGAAGTTCCTCAGAAAACGATTGCGAGAAGTTTGAATGCTGCAGCAGACTCATGGATTCCAGCGATTACAGGAGGATTTTCTACAACAGGCTATGGAGTTACAGACTACAAAGGTCTCTGGTTAGCGGTTGGAGATGCGCAAGTCTCTACGAATACGATTCAGTATAGCTTGGATGGAGCGAACTGGTTTGGAACCAATACAGCAGCCGCAGTCCGAACAGGAGGTCGAGGGATTGGCTCAGGCCTTGGACCCTTGAGCAATACTGTTGTCGCAGTAGGAAAGGACCCTGCGAAGAGTACAATCGTGGTGAGTCAGACAGGATATACGTGGACACCTGGAACAGGATCCTATTTCCAGGGAGAAGGGCGAGGCGTTGCAGGAGGATCCAATGGTGCCTCCGCTAACTTTGTAGCTGTCGGCATTGATACTCGAGGATCAGCCAGTACGATCCTTCAGAGTGTAGATGGGTTGACATGGACCAATGTGAATGCGGGTGGCTTTTCAGGAGGAGGATATGGTGTGGCCTTTGGCTTAGGAAACACCTATGTTGCGGTTGGAGAAGATCCTGTTCAGACAAAAACCATTCAATACAGCGTCGATGGAGGGACAAGTTTCTTGGATATCAATACGGGAGGCTTTACAAAAGCTGGATATGCTGTTGGATACAATCATGACTCGAATCTCTTTTTTGCAGTCGGCGAAGATATAGGGGGTGAACGCTATGCGACAATCCAATACAGTGGTGACGGATACAACTGGTCCAATGTCTCAACGATTGCAGGCTTTCAATCCCAGATCACCTTGGGCGCTGCTTACAGCGTGTTCACACAAAATATTCTCGTGACAGAGATTATTCCGTATGTTGAACTCAAACATCTTGTGATCTATGAAAGAACAGAGCCTCTTGCCTATCCGAATCCAACGATTCGTCTCCAGTCTTCCTTTATGACTCTGAATGAAAGCCTGCTTGTGAACCTCTCGACACAACTCGTGATCAACAGTAATGCTCCCTATGACAATGCTGTTCTGACTGTGAATGGCGATCTTTATGCAAGTTCTTTCTTGTATGTGGGCTCTACGATATTTTCAGATCGTCTCTATGTCTCTTCCTTGATTGTCTCGACACTCTCGTCTGTAAACTATGTGGATGGAAAGTTTTTAGAGACGCCAGATCTGGCTTGGAATACCTATGATACGAAAGCCAACTTGATTTCCAGTTTCCTAGGGAACACTTATAGTTATACCCTCCAGTCTGAACTCTGCAATATTCTAATGCTGGGGATCAATCAAACCTTGTTCACAACAGCGTTGATTCCTGTTGTCCAACAAATCGGAATCGGCACCTCAAATCCTCTCTATGAACTGGATATTTCAGGGTCGTTTGGTGTCTCCTCCTTGTCTACAGGATATCTCTTCAGTCCTCTGCAGATTCAAGCGGCAAACTCAAATGGTGTAATCCTTCAAGATCCGTTCTTCGCACTGACAAGTTCTAGGGATACCACACTGCCTTTCTCCGCTTCGAATCGTATGGATGTGACACCCTCTTCTCTGACTTTTAACTCGATTCTCAGTCTGAATCTTTCCACACAACAAGTGGGAGCGTATACGCAGACTCCAAAGTTTTCGCTTGATGTACGCTCACACACACTCCTTCAGAGTCTAAGCAGTCCACAGGTTCAGACTTCGCTGTTTTTCCTCACCGTACAAAATGCATAACAGTAGAGAGAGACATGTCTCAGCCAACTGCAGTTTTTGTATCTCCCAGCACAACAGTTGTGCAGGTAGAGACTCTTCAAACTCCGTATACGCCGATTCTTCTTCAACCTGTTTCCTATGCGGGACAACTTGTGACAATCTTGACGAGCGTGAGTTCACCTGACATTCTCACTTCTTCGATTGTTGTGAGTACAACAAACACATCCTTCTTTCCTACAGGAACTTCGACTCTGATTCAACAGCCCCAAGGCTATGTGACTGTCCAATCTCAGCTTCCTAACCAATGGGCGTTTCTGAATAGTTATCCCTTTCGAGATCAATATATTTCTGCAGGGGTCTATTCTTTAGTCACATCTACCTTCTATACGGCAACACTGAGCACTGTCTATGATACCACAAGCTCGTTGCGTGTTGAAAATCTTGTTGTTTCCGGACGATTTTTTCAAAGTTCAGGACTGACTCTGAATACAACTGTCTCCTCGCTTGGAGCGGTAACAATCTTGTCTTCCTTGACTGTACTGGGGCCTACCCAGTTCTCTGTGGGAGGAAGCACAGTAGGTGTTGTGACACTCGGATCCACCGTTTCTGTTGGACTTGATTTTGTAAGCTTGTCGAGTCTGCGTTTGTTGTCAACGCTTCTCGGAGTCGGCTCTTTGTCTGCGGTGGGAAGTTTGTCTACGCCTTTGTTGCAGCTGGAGGGTGGGTTGCAGGGATCTCAGTTGGAAGTCCAATCCAGTTCACCCTTTGCGTTTCTTCAAGCGGGATCTTTCGTTGCAAAGGGACTGATCTCGACTCTCTCTTCTGTCAATGTGGGGGGTCATCTTCGTTTGCGAGAGCTTTCTGTAGGAGGAAATGTGAGTACACTCTCCAGCTTTGTCACAGACTCTGCAGTAGAGGTTCAACGATTCACAACACTTCAGGGATCTCTTACAGGTGCGTCTGCAGTTGGTGTAGGAGGTCCTTTCATCGTTCAGGGCGAACTCTTGGTCTCAGGAGATCTTCGTGCAAATGCAGATCTGACTGTGAAGCAGCGGACACAAATCGTGGGATCTGTCTCCACAGGGTCTCTTCTGGCTGAATCTCTAACTGTCTTCGGATCCTTGACGACTCGTGTTTCCACTGCGATTTCCACACAGTCCTTAACTGTCCTTGGGTCGCTTGGAACAGGATCTCTTCTCACTGTGAGTACAACAGTTGGACAGGGACTCTCAAGCTTCGAGAATCTTGTCCTTCTTTCGACAACGCAGATAGTTGATCAGCTCACAGTTGGAGGGACCCTGTCAACGCTTCAGTGGATGTCGATTGGGAAATCCTTGGAGATCCTGGGGTCTGCCTACATGGCTACTTCTCTTATGCTTTCTACAGCACTCGTTGTGGAGGATGACATGGATGTTCAAAGTACAACCAAGGGAGTCAATCCTGCAGGACAAAGCACTTTCCTTCAGGGAGATCTGTCTGTTCTGGGATTTGTCGAAGTCACAGACAGAGCAATCCTTCAAAGCATCACGCTGCCTCGTGCTGTTCTAGCAGAAAACTTTGAGGTGAGTACCCTTCGAGTTGGGTCTCAGGGGATCGCCTCAACAAGCCAGATCAGCTCTCTCTATGCAAGTACAGTTGGCACAGGGGGAGTTGAGATTCCCTCCTATACCATGGAGATGTCCAATCGTCTCCAGACGCAATGGCTCTCAACACAACTTCTTAGCACGCAAAGCCTTCAAGTTGGTGCAGCATTTGCTCCCTCCACTGTCTTTCAAATCACAAGTACGATAGCCGTTGGCACAGTTCCTGAGTTGAATACGCTACAGGCTGGACCCATTGTCTACACGACAGGTCCATTGTATGTCGATAAACAACTCTCTACACAACTGCTGAGCACAGGGACGATCCAGGGAATCTTTTATGGGGATGGAACTTTCCTTCGGAATGTAAACTTTCCTGAGCGTATTTCTACTCTCCTTCTGTCAACAACAACACTGATTGTAGAAAAAACTTTTATAAGCACAGCGTTTGCCTCCTCAGGAGTTGTGACAGATGTCTTTACAGCCTATTCAACACTCCAGGTGGGAACCTTTTCCTTGTATGGAGATGCGGAAGACTTTGCGATTCCCTCTTCCAATGTGATCATTGCCTCTGAGAAAAAGGGGACCTTACTTCTTTTAAATAACCTCTGGTGTTATGGAGATTTTGCAGCGACAGTTCCAAAGCAAGTGATTGTGAATGGAACTCCTACCTCTGAGTTGGCAAGCAACTTTGCCTTTGGAGTCTATGGGACTCTCCGTGCGAATCAGATAACCTCACCCAACTATGATTTGGAGATCAACACCTATTGGGCAGATATTCTGGTCGCAAATGGAATCGGCCGTTTGAATCAGACAACCTATTTTGTCTCGTCAGGTGTGATTGGATTTGACGAAGGGACCTTTTTCATTCCGAGTGACTCTCAGGTTTCCTTGGTCTCGACAAATATTGTTCAGCCTGTTTTCTCAACTCTGTCGTTTAACAGTACACTGTTTGTGTCTCGGGAAGCGGTTGGGATTAATACAAACCCTTTTTATACGCTGGATGTTGCCTCTGAGGCTCTTGTCAGAAAGAATGTGATTGTGACTCAAAGTACAAGTATCACAGGTGCGATCACCTCTGTTCTCAGCACTGACTCTCTCTGGTTGGCAGTGACCTCCAATGATGGGCTGTCAAATATTCTTGCAAGTTCCAATGAAGGAGTCTCGTGGTCCCCTTTCCCTCCCTTGAATCTGTTTGAGGGAGCTCCTTTGTTGAACATAGCAACCGATGGAGGTCCTCTTCAGATTACAACTTCCAATACAGTTGTATCGCAGCCAACCTGGGTTGCTGTGGGAGCACCCCAGGGAGAAGTCTATCGTCAGGGAAATGATTCCTGGACCTTCCTTGAGTTTACAAACAAACTTCCCAACTCGAACTATGGAATCGCTTACAATGGTCAGATTTGGGTGCTCACTGGAGTCAACTCCTCCAATGTTCCTCCCCAAACAGCTCCCACTCTTCACTGGAGTTTTGACGGCATCAACTGGACAGCTGCTTCCGCAGGAGGATTCACATGGGATGGGATCTCACGATGGTATGGTGGACGATCTGTAGCCTGGAACGGGTCGTTGTGGGTTGCGGTTGGCAAAGGAGCGAGCACAGCCAACTCGATTCTTTACAGCAAAGATGGACGGATCTGGCAGGATGCAAACACAGGTGGATTTGCCGATGCGGGATATGGAGTAGTTTGGAGTGGATCAAACTGGGTGGCAACAGGGGCCAATGGAAATCCAACCGCCAGTTTCGTGGTGAGTTCCGATGGCTCCAACTGGCTTGGTGTTCTCGGCTATGGATTTGATGGTCTCGTTGAAAAAGAAGGACGAGCGATTGCTTCTGATGGACGACTTCTTGTCGCTGTAGGAACCTATACCTCTGCTTCCTCAAATGCCTCGATCCAGGTGAGTGAAGACGGTGGGTATAGTTGGTCTAACGCTATAGGAACCTTATTTAACACAAACGGGGATGAAGGTGCATCCGTTGTCTGGAACGGGTCCTATTGGTTAGCAGGAGGGGCTTCAGGCGTTCGGAAAAGTCTTGATGGGCGCACATGGACGCAACCTCCAGGAACACCCACTCAACGCTTTCAAGGCATGGCCTATTTGTCAAATGCGAAGCCTCTTGCTGTGTTTGGGGAGTCGAACTACAGGAGTTCGATCCAGTCTACTGTCACTGTTCTCACTGTAGCTTGTGGTGTAGATGTCTCTACAGTGGACTCGAACTGTCTGCGGTATAGTGAAGATGGAAGCAACTGGTCAAACGCAGAGTCAGGATGGTTTACAGAGCAAGGCCGTGCTGCCTTGTTTAATGGAACGAATCTCTGGGTAGCCGCAGGAAAAGGTATGATGAGCAACTTCGTTTACAGTGGAGATGGAAAGAACTGGTCCAATGGTCTCTTTTCGAACTTTATCAGTGCGACGGGGATAGGGACAGGACTTGCCTATGGAGCGGGTGGTTGGGTAGGAACTGTGAATGCTGCAGGAGGAGGAGGAAAGACGCTTTGGTACAGCCAAGATGGAGTAAGTTGGAGCAATGCAACCGATGATGGACTTACCTTTACGAATGCAGGATTGGGTGTTGCGTATGGACCAAGTTTTTTCGTTGCGGTAGGAGATGATGCGGGATCGGGCAATACAATCCTCTATTCTACCTCACTCCCAGCGCAAACCTGGTCAGCCACGGGTGTGACCAATCCCTTTTCGAGCAAAGGAACAGCGATTGCGTATGGAGCCTCACTGTGGGTTGCCTCTGGATATGATGCAACTGCAACCCTCAAATATTCAGGAGATGGCTCGAACTGGTCAAATGGAACAGGCACATTCTCTTACAATGGAAATGGAGTTGCCTACAATGGATCCAACTTGTGGATTGCAGCTGGCAATGGAGGTGGAGTTCAATCCAACTTGTTGTATAGTGGGGATGGAATCAACTGGAGCAATACCACATCGGGCGCCTTTTTAACGGCAGGAGAAGGAGTCACTTATGTATCAGGCCGCTCCCTTTGGATTGCAGCGGGATGGGACGCAGCTGGCATCGGAACTCTCAAATACAGCGGGGACGGGTTGAACTGGTCCAATGCCTCAGGAGGCTTTGATTCCTTGGGATACGGTGTTGGATCTTCTGAAGTGACTGTTTCGTCCATCTCTCTCACCCTAAATCAACTGCGGTTGTACAATACACCAGGAACAGATGTACCCACACGAGATTCTGTGGCAAATCTCTCTTATACATCGACTTCACTTACACTCAACAATACTGTGACACTGGATCGGTTTGCGACGATAGGCATTCAAGGACTCTATCCAGGCCTTGTGAGTACCTTCTATGATGCAGGCTTGGCGCAGATCTCAAGTTTTGTGAGCAGTATGGCGGTTCAAGTCGGAGGGTTTTTCCTAAGCGGAACCTTTGTCTAGCCTTACTAGAATGTCGGCAACGACAGACATCTATATTACACCGAGTACAAGTTTGGTGTTGATTCGATCTCTTACAAAGCCAGTCAATGTCTATTTTCGTGACTATGCAACATCTCCCTTTTCTGTGACAGTTCGAGATGCAACAGGTCTTTCTTCCATTCAAACTACGCCTGTCCGTTTGTCCACGATTGAGGGAGCACGGTTTGCAGACGGCACCTCTTTCTATGCCTTAAACCAACCCTATGGGCTGGTCAGTCTAAGCCTCCGGACTTCAAATGTATGGCAGATTCAACACACATCAGGGCAGAGCCCTGCGACTTCTGCGGCTGATATTGGAACTCTAAGTGCTATGACAACCTATGTCACCGCATTAAGTAGTGTTCAAAAATATGTAAGCAGTTTGTTTGTGGAGAATCTGTTGACGCCAAACTCGATTTCTGTGACGGCTCCGTTTGTTGTAACAAACTTATCGACGCCAGGTTTCGTCTTGTTTGAACAATCCTTCAATGTCTATGGGCCCACTTTTGTGCAAGGTCGATTGTTTGTAAGCAGTCTTACAAACTTTGTCTCTTCCCTCTTTGCTATCGATCCGCAACCGATCCAAGATCCTGTTCGTGTCCTCAGCACGATTGGTATTGGAGGCTTCGTCCAAGTGGGTGAAACGATTCGCAGTGTAAGTACGCTCTCTGTACGCTCAACTGTTCAGGTTGAACAGTTGTTTGTGACGCTTTCCAGCACACAGGATCCTACAGTGATCGAAGGATCGGTTCAGATTGCGGGGCTTGTGAGTACTTTGGGAAATCTGATTGTGGCCAGCAATACAACTGTCTCACGAAATGTTCTTCTCGGATCCTTTGTCTCCTCGTTTGGAGGGACTGTAAGGACAGGAGAGTTGGTGGTTGGCGGTGCAACTTCTGTTGCGTTGAGCCTCTCAAGTTTGTCTACAACAGTCAGTGTTTCGTCTGTTCAGGGATCTAATGTCTTTGTAACGCAACGGCCCATCCAGATTCTCTCGACACTTGGTGTTGGACAGTCTGTTGCAGCGTCTTCGATGTCAAGTGGGACGATTTCCACCTTTGGATCGGTTTCGACGGGATCCTTAGAGTTGATCTCCACGGCAACCTTGGCTGGAACTCTCTCCACAGCAATCTTTCAGTCACTAGAAAGTCTTACAGTAGGAGGGAAGCTTGAGTCTGCTGCTACAGTATCCTCTCTGGGTCAAGCAATCTTCCGTGGAGAAGTCAGTGTCATAGGATCAGGGAATTTCAAGACGCTTACACTCTTCTCCTCGGTAGGTGTGGGGTCCACTCTGTCTGTTGTGGGTCCAACCTTTGTTCCTGCAGTTGTTTCTTTGAGTTCCCTCACGGTAGGATCTTCCTTGGAAACAAGTTCCTTTCAATGGATCGGTGGATCTGCTGGAGTTCGATCGAATGTTCTTGTGGAGGGAACTCTTCTTATTACAGGGACATCTGAGATTC
>JACCDW010880142.1_pt1 | contig 10267 bp, 6 predicted proteins | sample 7449781 | NCBI WGS metagenome assembly JACCDW01 (sample SAMN15323449, study PRJNA562643) | freshwater metagenome | isolation source: river surface water | place: USA:Blue River Watershed | collected 2017-08-18 | reverse complement strand
ATTGTCTTATTATCGGCTACGCTACCGATGCTCCGCTTATCGGTAGGGCCTTCGGCCCCTGTTCTTATATCGCTGACCCCCTTTAAACATGCTCTTCCCTTCCCATTACACTTCACCTAAAGTTCTCATGAGAAGTATAAAAAGAAATGGCAGAAGCAAAGATCTTTGAAAATCGAAAGGATATGTTACAAGCCTTTCTTCCAAAGGGTGGGAAGATTGCGGAGATTGGTATTTTTAAGGGAGATTTTTCGCAATGGATCAATGATACAATTCAACCAGAAGAGTTTGTCCTCATTGATCCCTTTGACGAAATTATCTTAGGCAGTGGAGATCAAGACGGATATAATATGGAATTCTACAATGGAAAAATGCTACATTGGTACAACACACTCCGCTTCCGTGCCTGTAAGAATGTCAAACTTGAACGAAAGCGGTCTGATGCGTATTTCGCAACTGTGGCAGATGGATATTTTGACGCGATCTATATTGACGGTGATCATAGTCCAGATGGAGTTCGTATTGATCTGGAAATTGCTCGCAAAAAGGTAAAAGAAAATGGTTGGATCTTTGGTCATGATTATGAACGTCATCCTACGCGTGGAAATCCAGATGTTCGCGGTAGTACAAAAGAAGTCGTGGATCAGTTCTGTAAAAAGTACAATTTAGAGATTGTAGCCTTTGCGCATGATGGTTTTATTAGTTACGCAATCCGCAATACAAAGAAGGCGCGTGTCTGTATCTGTAGTTTTAGTGATCGTAAAGAACTCTATAGTGTTACCTACCCACGCCTTGAAGAATATTCTAAGAAACATGGCTATACCTTCCGCCCATTTCACACACATCTGGTCAATACACAGACGCATCACCCTTCCTGGAATAAAATGTTTGTTCTCAAGGCAGTTATTGAGGAGAATGCGTATGACTATGTCTGGTGGATCGATGATGATATTTATATTACAGATATGGAAAAACCAGTCATGGACTTTCTGGAAAAATATGAATTTACCACCAACCAAAAACAGTTTCTGGTCTGCGAAGATTTGGACAATCGAAAGGTTGCTTTCAATTGCGGTATGATGCTCATGAAGGCCAATAAAGTTGTCTATGATATTCTGAATCTGATTTTACGAATCAGTGAGAATCAGCCTATGCTCCACAAAAACTTCTCCTGGGAACAGGAAGCCTTTGGTTTCTTTTACCGGTTTATTACATCGGATCCTTTCCAGATTATCCCCCATCGTACCCTCCAGTCGATGTGCCGTCCCTTTGACTGTGGAATTGACGAAGGCTGGAATGTAGGAGACTTTGCGGCCCACGTGAGTGCCGGCGAGGTGTCTCAACGTTTAAAGATTATCCATCTGCTAAAGGGCGTTTTAGGGGAATTGTAGGGCTGTCTGGATTTTGGGATTTTTGTAAATTTAAAAAACAATTTTGGATTTCGGATTTGGTCTGGGGGAAGGCCTCCCTGGGATCAATTTGGAATTTGAAAAATTGTTTTTTAAATTTGGTACATCTGGGTTTTCCAGATTTGAAAATAGAGTTCTTACATATGAGATGTTTAAAGAAAAAATATCATCTCTTTATAGAAATCAAAATGTCTCTTGATCTGGTATCTGGCGAACAGATTTTATTTCGTGCGAAACTCAACGATAAACGTTGGAAAAATCACCGTTGCTTTACATGTTCCATGTTATGCTTACGGTCCTATCTTGGAATTCCCTTCCTACCGTTCTATACACTTTTTGCGGATCCTTGCCGTCAAAAAGAGGCAGACTCCTTTGAACTTGTGGTGACAAATTATAATATTCATTTCAGCCAGAAAATATACCAGTGCGGTACCTGTTTTCAAGATACACACAATAAGATTATCCCCCTTGAAAAGATTCAAGATATTGTCCTTGTGAGTAATTGTTGCGGTGACACCTGTGGGTTTGTTGATAAACCTGGTGATGTATATCAGCTCCATTTTCAGACGGCTGGTCAAGGGACACCCATTCCTGAATTGAGCATTTTTTGTATCGAAAACCCTCGTGAATTTAAACGTATGGTCCTTGAAGCAAAACAGAAAATTGTATCCCAGACAACTCTGACTGGTCACGCAAAGACATCTGAAACACTCCCCCTTGTTCATATTGATCAAGGGCAACAAGAACGTCTCTTTCGCATTCTGGAAAAATTCGAATCACAGATGGATAAAGGGGATCCTCAGAATCATGGGGAAGAATTACGGAATCCCCTCCTTGTTTCTAAAGGGACAATTTAGAATGTCTGCGTTTCCAGATTTGGGGAATTTTAAAACACACTTTTTGGATTTCGGATTTGGTCTGGCTCGAGGCCTCCCTGGCTAGATTTTGGAATCTGGATTTTGTGTTTTCAAAATTGGACCATCTGCGTTTTCCAGACAATCTGGTTTTGGACTGGGTTGGGTCAAAAAATTGATTCCTTGAAGTTGTATTCTAGAAATCAATCAACAATCTGATAAAATGAAACCATCTGGTCAGAATCGAAATGTGGTACTGCCCACTGTGCAAACATGTATGTTTTGCCTTGAGAACTGTCCCTCCGTGGTCTATGTGAGCCCTGTGTGTGGCTGTCCTGCTTCCTACCACCTGCCCTGTAAGCAAACCTGGGATCGAGAACAGCCCCATACATGTCCCATTTGCCGAAACGTCTTGATTTATGTAGTCAATTCAAAAAATGAACTCAATACACAATTTGTTGGAAAACATCCAGATGAGGCCTATGTCAGTCTGCCTGGAAGTGTCACGCCGTCTGCTCCGCCCCCTAATGTTGAAGGCCGACCTGTGACTGCGGTACCTGCTTTACAGCCTTCAGAAGAACAACAACGATCTTCACGAAATCAACGGATCTTTGCCATGGTATTTACCGTGATCATGGTTGTCTTTATCATTATCATGCTCAAAGTGATGGCTGGTTGAACAGGGCTTCGATTTTTTCACGTGGAATCTCCATAACCTTGGTTGTACGGTCCCAAGTACTGTAGGAAAAGAGAACATTGGAAGGTTCCACAATCAGACCCAGACAATATTCGATCGCTTCCCCTTCAAAGGTAAAGAGATGGGTATTGCGCTTTAATGTATAGGTGGTCGCGTCCAGCGCAACAATCATATGGTAATAGTTGCGAGGAGATTCGTAGCTGACAACGTGGCAGACATACCAGATCTCATTACCAACCTGGAATCCTGGACTTGAACCACGTACCTGCTTCATAAATCCTGGCACCTTGGCATCTGTGATTTCCAGATTGTAGGGCTTTTCTGGATTGGTGGCAGGGTCGGTTGGAGTTAAAATGGTAAGAGGAGACCAGTCATAGACCATCTTCTCCGTACCTGGAATCATCTGCCAATTCTTTTCACAGCCACGGCCATTGGGAGAGGGAAGGGCGGTAGATGTAAGAGTGTCCTTATAAAGCCCCTTTCCTACCGTAAGATTCTTGGTAGATGGATCCTGGACGGTTCCTAAGAAACCAACTGTCTTATCTGGATTCAGATGAAGACGAACATCCTCGACTCCATCATAGCGCATGGATTCTGGGGATGGAATTTCTGGAAATACATCGTCTGACTTTTCTGCGATTGTCAGATCCGAACGATTGAGAATCACCTGGAGGTTACGAGTACAGATTTTTTCATCTGGATGTAGTACGTGATACCCACCGTCTGGCTTAATCTTATAATTGACATAACGGACATTCATGAGAATCTTGTCTGCGTCTTCTGGGTGCTGGAGAATGGATGGACTACTGCTACGAAAGTGAATTGTATGGTCCCCCACCTTGACTTCTCGTGTGTCTGAATATTCCTTTTTCTGCGTTGCGTGCTGAGACAAGACATATTTGTAGAACTTGTAGTTGGAAAGCACATTCTGGGTATTATAATTCTTTCCAATCAGATTCAGATACTTGTGCTGACTGACCGGCTTGCCAGTATAATAGTTAATAATGGACTCTTCATAGTCAAGCAGATAATCATATACTGGTGTCTGAATAAAAAGCTTGTCGTTTTCTGGGAAAGGGATCGATTTGCCCTTCTGAAGGAAAATGTCCGCAATCTTATTCTCATTCTGAATACGGAAGAGTTTGGTAATCTCATAAAAGTTTTCGGATCGGCCCTGGTGGAGCTGATACGCCTTTAGCCACCACCACACCGCATGTTCCTTCTGATTCATGGCATTATAACAATGGCCAATATTTACGGCTGACTGCCAGGTCTCCTCATACCACCCCCCAATCTCAACCCGTTCCTTATAATGTTTAATTGCTTCTTCAAACTTCCCACTATCCTTATACGTATTGGCCAGATAAAAATGAGTACGAGGATTCTTGGGATCACGTGCCAGATCCCCTGTTAAGAGTCGAATATCACGCTCAAACTTGTCTGCCTTCGCACCCCCATCCCCAATATCATCAATCCAGAGTGTCTTCAGACTTCCTTCCGACTTTCCATGTGGAATGTCATAATACTCATGCGTTACCCCTACACACTTGACTCCTGCTTCTGTTTTTACCAGACGAACATTGGAATACTCGATCGCAGCATTCTTTTGAACAATCGAATACACATCCTTGGTCAGATCTGACTTTTTGAAATCTGGGGAAATCTTCAGAATCATATCCGCATCCACCAGAAGGGCATACGTTGCCATCCCCTTTGCCTTTTCAAGGGCCACCGTACGATTGTACCCAAAATTCTGGAAAGGTTCCTTGAAGACTACCCCAGAAATATCATGGGCCTTAAAGAAATCATGAATCACCTGTTCTGTATTATCCGTACTCCCAGTATCACAGATACAATATGTATCAATAATTGGGAGGACTGCCTGGAGACAACGTGTAATAATCTTTGATTCATTCTTTACAATCATATTCAAACACAGGGTTGGGCTTGAGGGATTTAGAGTTGTGTTCATGGTTGTAGGAATCAGAGTTGTCTGGGAAACAGTCGTATCAAGAAGAATTGGTGTGGTAGAATCCATTGTATAATTACCTAAAATGTATATAGGTGAATAGTCTTTAAGATGCAAGCAAGTCAGTTACTCGCATTGCGGTCCGCCAGTAAATTAAATTGCGAAGTAAATCCTTGCGGTGTGACTGGGCCAGCTGGGATGACCGGTCGTGTTGGTCCAATTGGGCCTACTGGACCCCGAGGATATTCCACTGGGGCAGAGTATTATTTAAACTATAGCGTAAGCGGAGGCGTAGGGTCTTATAAGGACATGAACCGGACCCCCCATGAAGGGGCCTACGTGACTGCCTCGGCGACCTATATTCTGGGAAGCGGCCCAGATGTTCAAATTGCCGGTTTTATTACGCCTGCGATGGATCCAAATACGGATGAAATTCTCTTGGGGGCGTGGCATTTCCAGGTGTATACATCGATTGATGCCAGCGATACAAATCCAGAACTCTACGCTCGTGTCTATAAATATAGCGGTGGGGTGGAAACCCTTTTGGCCACGAGCGGTGTAGCTCTTGTCACCACTGTCGGTGTTGCACTGCCGTATCGCTTCTCCTGTGTGATTCCTGCGACGGATATGAATTACACAGATCGTATTGTTGTAAAACTCTTTTTTTCGAGTAGCGCACAACGTACCTGTACCGTGTATTTTGAAGGGGGGGTAGTCGCAACAGTAGATACAAATCTCAATGCGGTTCTCATGGGAAATACTGGTCATACCGGTCCGACTGGTATCACAGGTTATACTGGCCCCACTGGTATTGCTGGAACTACTGGTTTTACAGGTGTCACTGGGCCAACCGGTCATCAAGGAGAACAAGGACCCCAAGGAGATCAAGGACCCCAAGGTGAACAAGGCCCTCAAGGGGATATCGGTCCCACTGGTTATACCGGTCCACTTGGGACCGGCCCTACTGGACCAACCGGTGTCACTGGTTATATTGGCCCCACAGGTTATACTGGATGGACTGGTCGTGGAGATACTGGTGAAACAGGGGCAATTGGACCTACAGGTTTCACAGGCTGGACAGGTTATACCGGCCCCACTGGAAGTATCGGTCAAACAGGGGCAGCTGGTACAAGTTATCAAGTAAACGCCGCCGGTCCAACTGGCACAGGCCGTACGCAAGAACCTTTTACTCGTGATCAATATGATTCCGCGCCTGCCGGTTTTTCTTTCTTAGATCTCACAAATGGTGATTTGTATATCAAGTTGGCACAAAGTGTTGCTCCTACAGGATATTCAAGCATTTGGTCCGATCCTATTAAATTTGGTCGAGGGCCTACAGGTTTTACCGGTGTGACTGGAAATACTGGCCCAACCGGCCCTACTGGACGTACTGGTCCCACTGGTTTTATTGGACCAACTGGTTTTACCGGCCCAACTGGCCATACTGGTTTTACCGGCCCCACTGGTTTTATTGGACCAACTGGCTTTACCGGAGCAACCGGTCGGCAAGGCCCCACTGGGCCAATCGTGCCCTTTATTTTTGATGGCGGCACTCCTTTTACAAGTTTTTTTGTAGGCCCCGCATTTGATTGCGGTACCATCGTATAGATTTTCGTTATGATTTAGTAGGATGAGTACCCCAAACTTTATAACATTCCAATTTCGCCGTGGGATATCAACAGAATGGAGTAGCGTGAATCCCATCCTAGCAAGCGGAGAAATTGGGATTGAAACGGATACGGACTTATTTAAAATAGGAAATGGAATTGATCGTTGGAATGTTCGACCGTATGGTGGCATTCGTGGGGCCACTGGGTTTACCGGATTTACCGGTGCTACTGGCCTTACTGGTTTTACTGGATGGACAGGACCCACTGGACTTACAGGGCCGACTGGTATTCTTGGACCAACCGGTGTCACTGGTTTTACTGGTTGGACCGGTCCACAAGGAATTCAAGGGAATCAAGGAGAGTCCTATAACCCAAATGCTGTTGGACCGACTGGAACTGCTCGAGATGCCTATAATAGCCAAGCAGAAGGATTTTCATTCTTAGATATTACGAACGGTGTCCTTTATTTTCGTTTGACATCCACACCTGGAGTCTGGAGTAATGGAACCCTTTTTGGAAAGGGTGAAACAGGTCCGACTGGGATTCAAGGATCACAAGGTACCGTAGGAAATAGTGGAGATACCGGAGCAACCGGTCCCACTGGTCGTATGGGAAATACTGGTGATACAGGCCCCACTGGGGCCACTGGGATAATGGGTATGACTGGACCTCAAGGAACACCAGGAACTGCTGAAAATACCGGAGCAACTGGTCCTACCGGTTTTACTGGGCCTCTTGGAACCGGTCCTACTGGGGCGACTGGACGTACTGGCCCCACTGGAATTCAAGGTGCTACTGGACCCACCGGTGACCAAGGTCCGCGTGGATTGCCAGGGTTTGCGAGTTCGACCGGTGCCACTGGTCCCAGTGGAGTAACTGGGGCGACTGGACATACTGGGGCCACTGGATCAACTGGATTTACCGGTGCTACTGGCGTGACTGGCCCCCAAGGAACACCAGGAACTGCTGAAAATACCGGTGCGACCGGTCCCACTGGGATGACCGGACCCCTTGGAACTGGTCCTACTGGTTTTACCGGTTTTACTGGAGTAACAGGAGCTACAGGGGCTACAGGAGCAACCGGCCCACAGGGCTTCCAAGGGGAATTGGGTCCACAAGGTTCACAAGGACCAGATGGTGATACAGGTCCCACTGGTTTTACTGGATGGACTGGACCAACTGGAGAAACTGGAGCGACCGGTGTTACAGGAAATACTGGGGCTACCGGTTTTACCGGATGGACCGGACCCACTGGAAATACTGGGGCCACTGGTGTGACTGGAAATACCGGTTCAACTGGTTTTACTGGAAATACTGGACCGACTGGGGAAACAGGTCCCACAGGAAATACTGGGCCCACTGGGAATACAGGAAATACCGGTTTTACAGGACCGACTGGAAATACAGGTCCCACAGGAATTACTGGGCCGACCGGTCCCACTGGAGCACAAGGAGTCAAAGGAGATCAAGGAACTCCCTATAACGTCAATGGTCAAGGTCCCACTGGAACGGGTCAATCTGGCCCCACAGGGATTGGTCAATTTACACGTGATTATTATGATAATGAAATTGCTGGATTTGCGTTTTTAGATTTGACAAATGGTATCTTATATATCAAACGTACAGATACATCTGCGGATTGGTCCGCTGGTGTCCCTTTCGGTCGTGGTGAAACAGGTCCCACTGGAATTCAAGGGATTCAGGGCATTCAAGGGATTCAGGGGATTCAAGGGATTTCAGGAGACACTGGAAATACTGGACCCACTGGTCCAACTGGAAATACAGGGAATACTGGGGCCACTGGTGTGACTGGAAATACCGGATTTACCGGACCCACTGGGTTTACAGGGCCGACAGGGTTTACAGGTCCGACTGGAGATACTGGGGCGACTGGTGTCACAGGAAATACTGGGGCGACTGGTTTTACCGGCCCCACAGGAAATACTGGGCCAACCGGCGTGACTGGCGCAAGTGGACCCTCTGGATTTTCGAGCCCAGATATTTACTTTTTTGTGTCTCCAAGCAATGCTGGATCAGTTACATATACCAATACCGAAACAACCTTTACACAAACCTTGGCTGGAGCAGTCGGCCTGACTGGTCCCTTCCAAACTTCGAAAACAATCAGTACTCAGAATTCCTTTACCTTTAGCTTTGTTATACCCTCCTTTTCTTACACGCGTATTGAAGTATATCGTATTGCCAGCGACGGCACAAAATATCTACAGATTTCTCTAATTCGTACAACAAATACAACAGGAACTCTTGTTTTTAACCGTGAAGGATTGAGCCCAAATAGCTTTTCGGTTGGCTACACCGCAGGTCAAACAGTCAGCCTTGTCTATGATACATTTTCTGCGGTGAATACATCACTCTATATCAACGGTGTAGTCCAAAGTACAACAATTCTTCCAACCGTTGGAAGTGGGTATAGTTTTGCCTATCATCTTATTTCTGGAAGTTATCCAGTAAGTACCACAATTCAAAGTATCCTCTATGACGGTAATGGTTCAATTGGTCCAACAGGAAATACAGGGGCAACTGGATTTACTGGGGCGACTGGTCAAACCGGATTTACTGGTGTCACTGGCCCTTCTGGATCTACCGGTTTTACCGGCCCCACAGGGAATATTGGGCCGTCAGGAGACACAGGGAATACTGGAAATACCGGTCCCACAGGGAATACAGGGGCTACTGGTGTCACAGGAAATACTGGGCCCACAGGAAATACTGGACCGACTGGACCTACTGGAAATACAGGGGCAACTGGTCCTACTGGAAACACTGGGCCTACTGGTCGCACCGGTCCCACAGGACCTACCGGTGAAGTTGGTTTACGTGGCGCAACCGGTCCATTAGGAAATACCGGCGATACCGGTCCCCAAGGAATTGTGGGACCAGAAGGACCTCAAGGGGAGTCCTTTACACCAGATGAGTTTGGTCCAACTGGAACTGAAGGGCCAAACACGCGAGACAATTATGATGGCGAACCCCTTGGTTTCAGTTTCTTAGATGTAAACAACGGAAACCTCTATTTCAAGATTTCAGGCGATTACGCAGATTGGTCTGCTCCCTTTCAATTTGGTCGTGGAGCCACCGGTTCAACCGGCCCAGTCGGTCCTGTCGGCCCCCTTCCATCCTTCCAAGAAGTTGAAATATTCAATACTGGAAGTCTTCAGAATAATCAAGACTATACAATTACTGGCGGATATATCTGGGACGATATTGTGAATAACTTTCGATGGCTCTACTGGATTGCAATTCCAAGCGTTGATAGCGTACGCACAAATACCATGTTTATTCGTACTACGGATTTAGTATCAAATCGTGTCTTTGAAATTGGAAAACCGTCAAGTCAATTCTTTTCCTTTGGACTCCTGGCAACCAATTCTCCCACTTTTAATGTGAAATTTGCAATCACAAGTGGTACCGTGCGGTATATTTTCCGCGCAACAAATTATATTTAATTAGTATCTTTATTTATAAAAATAATTTTACTTCAGAAATTGTATTATAGTTTTTGAAATTATCATACAATTCTCATCCCGAGTGCGTGCGTGTCTAAAGAATTCTCGATCTTTTCTGTAGAGATGCCCTACGTACGTTTACAATTTCGGCGAGGTACCGCTGCAGAATGGACTGCTGCGAACCCTTTGCTCGCCGAAGGGGAAATGGGTATAGAAACAGATACAGATCTTTTTAAGATCGGTGATGGTATCCTTAATTGGATT
>JACCDW010466107.1_pt1 | contig 10267 bp, 10 predicted proteins | sample 7449781 | NCBI WGS metagenome assembly JACCDW01 (sample SAMN15323449, study PRJNA562643) | freshwater metagenome | isolation source: river surface water | place: USA:Blue River Watershed | collected 2017-08-18 | reverse complement strand
GGCATAGGTTGTCTAGATTTGTAATAAACGTTACATGTAGTTGGTGCTTGTCCTGTGCCTCTTCCTTCAATATCTCCAGAACCAGCACCACCTGGATCCGTCAATGCATCGCCATCAGCAGGAACTTGCCCTGAATCATCAGCACCTGCGCCATTTCTACATGCGGCGCTTTCAGATGATTCTTCTTCGGTATCATATGAAGTGTCGTCAGGTAATGAAGATGCACCACCAACACTATTACTACCACCTACAACCTGTGGACTGCTAGAAACTGAACGACTGACAGGTTTTTCAACTGTTTTAATTGTTGGTAGAGCAGCAGGTTCTGCGCAAACTGCTTCTGCTGCAGCAACAGGAGCAGTAACAGTTGCTGTCGTGTTACCCTTGATATTGGTCGTATCGTCAGGTGAATTATGAGTACCCTTGAGGTTTGTTGTTCCTGCATTCAGGGTTGTGATATTTGCAGTTGTAACATCAATTGTCGCTGTATCAATCGGCGACGAAGTTACAAGAGGTGCCTTGAGACTAATGTTTCCTGCACCCTCCACATTAACCCCAGCACCTGATTTAATCTCAGTCGCCGTAGCAGATTTGACCTTAATACCTGCATCTGTGCACACATTCGTGTCGCCAGTTGAGTGACTAAAGAATGCACCTGATGTCTTAATGTGCGTATCTTCCTTTGAAGTTACACTGATGCCTGTTTCGGCAGTAAGATTAAATTTGCCTACTATATCCGAAGTGACATCGCCCTTGGCATCAATATCAATATTACCAACATTCTCGAGAGACATAGGTCCACCATTTCTGGCATAGATTCCTTCGCCGACCGAGAGAGATAATCTTCCTGCAATGTTAACATCAACATCATTGTGAATGTCCATGCTAACTCGACCATGCATAGTCAAGTTGGTGTCGCTCATAATAATCACATTACAGTTTCCTGCAACATGAACATTTGCAATACCTTCAATCATGATAAAACCATTTTTGTCTAAGATGGTGTATCCATCTCCAACAATCTTGGTAACTTTAGTACCATCAGGACCAATTTCATCAAAAGTCCCAGATCGGTGAGCAAAGTTAAGACGTTCTGCACCTGGAGTGTCGTCGATTTCAATTGCGTGCCCTGCCTCCGATCCGAACACCTTGTTGAATGGATATTGTGCAGCATATGGCGATTCTGGTTGTGACCAAGTAGCACCATTTCTTCCTGCTGTTTGAACTTCTCTTCTTCTCGAAGCATTTCTAGCAGCAGGTGAAGCACCAGCACTTAGAGATTCTCTGTCACCTGCTGGCGTTTTAGGATTTGCAGCAACACCATTTGAGTTAACTCCCGTCGCCAGTGGATTGGTGTCTGGTCTATTTACAGAAGTTGCAAGTGGATATGTTTTACCAGGATCTTTAAATCCTTTGGTTTCATCTTGCTGGTCTGTAGGCAATGCGTCGGTGTTGAATGGTAGATTATTTGCTCGATATGTTTCAGTCGAGTTTGCAGCATTTACTGTCTCATCAGTTGCAGCATTAGGAACTTCTGCTGGTGATGGGTCAGTGACATCTACTTCTTGCGTTTTAGTTTCTAATACAACCCGCTCTTGTGTTGTTTCTCTATATCGATTTCCATCTGCGTCTACTGCTTCTACTACTGTGGTCGTAGTTCCATCAGGGTTTGTTGTTACTGAGGTTGTCGTTGTATTACCCGAAACGTCGGTATTAGTAACGACAACAGGATCGGTAACATTTAATTGCGTTTGTAATGGCGCAATAGATTCGTCGAAAGATGCAGATAGAATTTCTTTGAAAGACTGCAAAATTTGAAATTTATCTTGTGGTCCTGTAATTCGAGTTAACTGTATTACTTTATCTAATTGTCGCGTCAAACTATTGAGAGTGACAGGCATAGAGGTAGCAATTTCAACATTATCGTAGAAAATTTTACCTGTAATATTTTGACCAACAATTGAATATTGAACTTTGACTTTATCAACTACGGTTTCTGCAAACGACGCACCACCTGGAATTGTTGGTAAAGCAGGAACATCTGGTTTCGCGACACTGATTTTGAGTGGTCTTTCTGCAACAGAATTCCATCCAATATCATACCAATATTTTGAGGTAATACCATTAGTATCTTTTTTGATTATCCCGCGAGAATAACTCGACGCAGTATCATAATTGACTGCAAGCGCAACCGATAATAAACCTGCGACAATTTTGGGATCAGTTTGTGCAGTTATTACTCTTGCAGTAGTAAGCAAGTCATTGATGAATTTCAGGTAGTCATATGCAACAGAGTCCTGAACATAACCACTAAGTAAAATATCAGCACCAGTCAAAATATTATTCTTGGTCGCAATACCTTCCAACTGATTAGTAATGAAATAGTACTGCGCAGAATTTTTCGCTTCAATTCTAGACTCAGCAAAATCTAATACTTCACCTAAAGTTTCTTTTGCACTTTCGTAGTATGATTTACGATTCTCTAATTTTTCAGGACCCTCTGGATGATCCAAGAGTGTTCTGTTGATATATTCGATTGCCGACGGACTCAACCATCTTGCATCGACTAATTGCTGTATTGTTAGTCTATATGCTCCATACTCACCCTTATCATGAACCTTAGAAAAGATATCGTTCGCACCTGCAACTGGATATTGTTCATTGATCGCATTTTGGATAGCAATCAGTAACTTTGCGACTTCCTCGGCAGAAAGCATACCGATGCCATCATCAAATCTAGATGTGGTTGTTTCGTAAGAAATATTCGCCATAAATTATGCTACCTGATATTTGTTTTTGTAGTAAGCAAATTTGTTTGCTCTATCTGAAAGACCCAATGTACCACCATTAACAGATCTTGTTACCGCTCTAACATTATTCCATTGATTATTTCTAGGAACGCCAGATTGTGCCCCTTTCATTCTTGGATTCGAAAACCATTGAACTACAATTTCAGCAGCAACTTCTCTTTGTGCAACTTGTTCTGGATTATCAACAAAATTTCTGCCCATAGCAGTACCAATATCCCTATAATTATTTTTCCATGTCAATTGGATATAACCTCTACCTCTATACTTGGATCCATCTCCTGGTCTAGTATTGCCCATGCTTCTTGCTCTCGTCGGATTCGATCCTCTGACATCATACCCAGAATGGATTTTTCTGCCTCTGCTTGTACCATATGTAAAGTATTCTTCGTTACCTGCCTCTGCCATATAGACGAAACCACCTGTCTCGTGATTACACTGCGCCATGATGGCAGCCTTTGCCAATGGACCATAGTTAGGAATTCTACTTCTATTTTGATCCAAATAACGTTCTAGGAATTCTTCGTTTTCTCTTGCCTGCCCTCTAGTAGCACGAACAGAACTTGCGTCTCCTGATGGACCTTCTCCGCCATCGCTGGTAGCATTATCTGATGCAGATCCAGGACCAGATTCAGGTGGACAATCTCCTGCTCTCAATCCCCCTGGAATAGCACCAACAGTCCCGAAAAACATAGGATGCTGTCCGTTTTCGCCGTCCGCAAAGAAACCAACCACCCACGAACCAGCAACCGCTCCTGTTGGTGACCAACCTACGCCTGATGTTCCTGCTGAGTTTGCTGGCATAACAGGCATCGCCCATGGGAGATCTTCTGTCGGTAATACTTCGTTATCTTCAGTATGATACCCAATAATTCTAACCCTGCACCTACCAAGGCGCAATGGATCGTCTCTGTCTTCAACGACTCCAAACCACCAATAAAAATTTGCATTATTGTTTGATGTAATATTGTCCATCATTTTCTATTCACTCGTTAAGCTGTTGGGGTTGTTGTTGGTGGTGGTGTAGCAGCAGGTGCTGGTTCTGCTGCTGAGTTTAATGGTTGCGTTGGCGGTGGTGTTGGTTGTGTTCCTGTTGGGGTTGTTGCAGGTGCTGGTTCAGTAGTTGGCGTATCTGATGTACCGCCTGTTTCTTCAACATCATAAATTGGTTGTGCATATGAATCCTTTGAAATTTCCATATACATGGTATGTCTCAATGGAGTAATTTGATGATGAATCGCAGTTATCATATAGATACCCGTCAAAAATTTATCCCAAACAACTGCTTCTGAAGAATCCTGAGTTTTCTCTCCAACCGAAGGATAGAACAATTTAATTAATCTTCCAACTTCAGCGTCAGTTCTACCTGGAACAGTTATTTGCAATCTCAGGGTTGTTATGTCCATCAGTGCACTATTGCGCTGAGCAATAAAGTCCTCTGGACGCAAATCAATTGAATCTTCGGTAGAATCTAATACCCCTGGATTTACTGTTGCAACAAATGGTTTGTTGTCAGAAGAACGTAAAACGTTGATTGGGAAAATCATCTTATATGGTTTTTTGTTATCTGGAGTGTCTGTGGGTGCGGGCATAGAATACACGCCAGTAGCAGCATCGTATGTTCCGTCCTCCATATGGGTGTATTGTTTGTAGTTAAACCCATGGTCGTAATAATACGTCTTATAATCTTTCTTTACCATATCAAACGAGTGCACAGTGCTTGCAAAATGCCCAAGATCTTGCCCCTGAATAACATCAAGGTTAGTCAAAAATTGCAGCGCCTCAATTGTTTGAAACCCTTTGGTCAGTGCAGAGACAGTTGATAGATTATCAAGATTAGTATTATAAACGAACGAAGAATAGATGTCGTTATTTTCTAATTGTCTTCCTACTAACGATTCAATTGACGCAAAATAAAACGCTTTCGTTGTTTCGAAAAACATAAATGTAGGCGACTTAAACTTAGAACCAATAGATCTTTTTGCTAACCAATTGAGACATTGAATTGGAGTCCACATTGGTGCGACAAAAGTTATCATCGATTCATGTGGAGTGTCAGCGATAAAGAACTCAGTTTTCGCACCCTCGCTGAAGTTTTCAAAGACTTGCTTGTTAGTAAATATGCGAAGAGATTGCATGTTGTCTTCGAAAATCTTAGCAGCGATTTCGTCTGTCGTGCCCTCGTATTTTTGGCACAGTTTGACAACGTTATCTGTTGATGCTTCGAGGGAACAGAAAAATAACTGATAGTATTGCTCTCTATCATTATTGAGTTTTCTATCTTTGATCGCATAAACCGAGAATGATTTTTGAATCTTGTTGATTGGGTCAAACTTGCCGATATTGTTAGCATCGTATCCACCGAGTTCTCCCCATGGAGTTTGGATGTCTACAGTTAGAACTTCATCACCGACAATCGGCAATTTTCCAATCAAATTCAACGAGTCTCGAATAATGACAGAACCGCTCAATGTTGGTGAAAAAATATCTTCATAGAGATGGAATTCCATCAAAAACGGTTTTAGATCTAGTGGAGTGTCTGAAGATATTGTGTTGAGTAGTAACTGGTTGATTACAACATCACCAGGTTTGTTCATTCCCGTATCTAATGTATTTGATCTCTGCGTAGTTTGTTCCGCAGATGGTGTAGGTGGTGTTTCTGCCATTATTAATTACCGCCAATCATTCCCGCATAGATTGAGACAAACTCTCCCAAGTATTTGGATTCTAATATTTTAATTTCACGCTTACTGTTATTTAGACGCTCTTCGTATTGATAGTTACTAATTTCTTCGATTGAACCGTTAGCAAGACCTACTGCATCATAGTCAACAATTACATTACTTCCATCAGTCGCTTCATAGTGATGCGTTTCGTAAATTTGAGTGTCGCCGTATTTCTTTTTGGTATATTCTACTAAATCAGAATTGCTCAATGGCCATTCTTTTCTAATATCAACGATTTCGTTTATAATCATAATGACCCAGTGATACTCGGGACTATCATAAAATTTATCAGAAACTTGTTCTATTGTGAAACCGTCCGGAACAGTTATGGTTTGCAAAAATACCAAATTGCTCTTAAACTTATTCATTGATATTCTACGAAAAATATCAGTAACAATCGTAGAAGTATTTGGAGTTATTGTATTAACCAATAAACGAGGATACATAGAAAATAGCATAACTTAGAATCCTTTCTCAATTCTATTGGTCGTCAATGTTTCCAATTCTGTGAATTGTAATCTTACCGTCGCTTCAGTTGGACATCCATCTTCGAATGTGGTAAATCCTTCAGCGCCGTATTCAATTGCCATGTCAGTCAATGCGCAGTTTGAAATTCTGCGCACGAATTGGTTTTCTTCTCCATTGTGATAGTAAACAATCATAAACTCTGACGGATATGTTAGAAAGAGACCATTCTGACTGCTAGTAGGATGCATGTGCATGGCAAATAATTCTAGAATGCCACCCTTACCAAAAATTGTATTTGCTTCTTCTTGATTTCGTGGAGAAAACCTATAATCAAATCCGAATTTTCTGAACCCCATGGATCTGAAGAGTTGCTCTTTGTATGGGTTCTCAACCTTCTTCGATGTTGCTTGAATGACATTAGAGAACTGATCGAATCCTGCTACGTTTGCAACCCTTCCGAGTTTTCTAAGAGCATAATCGCCAAGTTCTCCGCCAGATTGTGCCATAGAATCCAAAGTTCCATTACCACCTGAAAATAGTGATTGTGCGGACATTTTCCCTGATGCAACTGCACCAACCAATGCACCCAAGTCCGCAGTTTCCCAGTTGGCACTATATGCAGTACCGATTCTTTCGGGTATGTGTAGTGCAATCTCTGCAGAACCAATAACTAATCTTTGTTGTCCTGCAACTGATGATGCAATTGCACCACCTGCTGCACCTGCACCAGCGCCAATGATTCCGCCCAGCAATCCAGCAGATAGTTTCGCAGTAATTGAAACTGGTCCACCAGTCGTATTAGGGTTTGGATTTACAGTTTTTCCGCCATTTTGGTTTAACCTTTCCCCCAAGGATGCTGCTTTACCAGCAGTAAATGCTGCACCCGCAGCTGCACCTATTACAGCACCTGCAGTCGCTGCTGCTGCCACTCCGTTCTCAGGATCTGCTCTGTTCTGATCAGTTTGATCAAAAATAGCACCCTGTCCAGATGCCAATAGAGATTTCCCTAACGCTGTGCCTTCACGAACAAGAGGATAAAACACTACATAGTGCGGATATTCTTCTTGCGAGACATTTTGCGGGTATCTGTGGATTTTGGTTTCATCAGAGCGAAAGATTTCGTTTTCGTCTTGTGGTTGAACAAGAGATCTACTAAATCTACTTTCATTTCTTGGTGTAGGTGCAGTTGTTGGCGCAGCTGGCGTAGTTGCACCTGGAGTTGCTGCTGGTGGCGGTGCTGGTGGAGCTTCGGTTGCCATGTTCGAATAAATATCCTATTAAGTAGAAAGCATTATGGAATATTTATATGAGTTATGGGAAGGAAGCATTAAGAGGTGTATATAAAATACACAATCCCAGCAAATACATAGGTAATCCGAACAATATTATTTATCGCTCCAGTTGGGAACTGAAGTTTATGAAGTGGTGCGATAATAACCCAAATATATTGGAGTGGGGTTCAGAAGAACTGCCGATCCCATATATCTCTCCTTTAGATAATCGAGTGCACAGATATTTCGTGGATTTTTATATCAAGGTTCAAGAAAAAAGTGGAGTTACAAAGAAGTATCTAGTGGAGGTGAAACCGCAGAAGTTTACACAGGAACCCAAGATTCCTACTAGGAAAACAAAGAAGTTTCTCCAAGAAGTTATGCAATGGGGTGTAAACCAAGCAAAGTGGAAATTTGCTACTGAATTTTGTGAAGATAGAGGATGGAAATTCATTATCCTGACTGAAAAAGAGTTGGGAATTAACAATAAATAACAAGGAGAATTTCTATGGCAAAGGCAAAATCGGGCGGTGGATCTAACAAGGGACAAAAGGTTTCTTTCACCGATCAGAAAAAGGGTAAGACAACCATTGGTAAGAACCCTTCTTCGATTAAGTTTTCCACAATGAACAAGCGCAAACGTGCGAACTATAAAGCATACAGAGGACAAGGTAGATAATTGGCAAATCCGTTTCAGAGACTTCGCGCCAAGGCAGGTGATGGACAAAAGTCCATGGATTGGTATATGAACAACGTGAAAAACCTTGTTGGCGCGAGGTTGTCTCAGAATAGCGTAATGAGATCTGATATTGGCGAATTAAAAACCAATATCGAGATCGGGTCAATGTATCTATATTTCTATGATCCGAAATTAAAGAACGAACTTCCGTTTTATGATACGTTTCCTCTAGTTCTACCATTTGGTCCAGCACCAGGAGGTTTCTACGGTATCAATCTTCACTATCTGCCGTATATGATCAGAGCGCAAGTTCTCGGAGAATTGCTGGATTATAAGACAACCAAAACATACTCAGAATCAACAAAGTTGAGAATGTCTTATAACCTATTAAACAACTTGAAAAATGCTAGTGAAGTCAAACCCTGCATCAAGCATTATTTGTCCAATCATGTGAATTCGCAATTCTTAAAAATTAATCCTGAAGACTGGCAAGCAGCGATCTTCCTACCGATTGAAGGTTTCGTCGGTGCCACCAAAGAGCAAGTATTCAGAGATTCTAGGAGCAAATTCTAATGGCACAGGCATATCATAATATAAACGATTTCGTTTCCCAGATTAAGAAAACAGATTTCGCGAGATCGAATAGGTTTGAGGCAATGTTCTTTCCTCCCCCATTCATGCGAAACCACAGAACAAGTCAAGGACCATCGCCGAAACTTATATCAATGATGGTCGAAGATGCAATGTTTCCTGGTATGATAGTCGGAACAAGACCATTTAGAATAAACAACCTAAATGAACAACGAGCAAATGTCATAGATTTCGGTGGAGATTCTATCACCTTTACTTTCTTGTGCGACGCTTCTTGGACAGCAAAGGATTTCTTTGGAGATTGGATGAGAAAAATCATCAACCCAGGATCCAGATATGTGAGTTATCCTGCAGATTACTACTCAGAAATTGATCTTGTTTCATTGAACAATGAAGATAAAGTAATTGCGCATTGGAAAATTCACGATGCGTTTCCGAGATCAATCGCACCAATAACTGTTTCCTCTACCAATGCACAGGTGTTGAGAATGCCAGTAACATTCGCATACAAGAGATGGGAAGTTATTGGAGGATTCGCACCAGACGGAACACCTATCGCATATAATTGATCAATATTAAAAACACTTGGAGTAAATTATGGCATTACCTACAATCGCAGTACCAACATTTGATGTTGAAGTTTTTTCAACAAAACAAACTGTTCAAATGAGACCCTTCTTAGTTAAAGAAGAAAAACTACTGATTATGGCATCAGAATCGGGCGAAAGAGAAAACATGATTCGTGCGATGCAGCAAGTAATCAATTCTTGTTCAGAAGGTAAAATTGATGTCGAGAAATTGCCATTTTTCGATCTACAAAATATTTTCTTGAAATTGAGATCTCAGTCTATCGGGAACGAATCTGAATTCAACCTTATTTGTGGTGAGTGTGGTCACAAAACACCAACCACCTTAAATTTGGATGAAATCAAACTCCAGACAGCACCAGGACATACAAACAAGATTATGCTTACTGATGAAATTGGTGTGCTAATGAAGTATCCAACATCAGAAGTGTTAATCAATGAAGGCATGCCAGTTTTCGATCTGGTTGTTTCTTGTGTGGATAAGATCTTTGACAAAGAAGAGGTTCACGATTCTTCTGATTACACAAAGGAAGAGATCGAAGAATATATCGACAGACTTACCAACGAGCAGTTTGAGAAAATTGTGGAATTTTTCGCAACTACTCCAAAGGTATTTCACAATATCGATTATATTTGCCCGAAATGCGAAACAGAAAATAGTGTAGTCGTGGACGGTGTTGAAAATTTTTTCGGATAACCCTTTCTCATGATAACTTAATGAATTTCTATAAAGTTAATTTCATTTTGATGCATGAGCATAAATATAGTTTAACCGAATTAGAAAATATGATGCCGTGGGAAAGGGAAGTATACATTGGGATGCTAATTACGCATCTTAAAAAGAAAGCAGAGAACCAAGACTAAATGGAACAGCAGCAAACAAACAAAGGTGCCGGAAAAGAAAGTCAACTTTCTAGGATTGCTGCTGCAGTAAATCCAGGTTCCAACGCAGAAGCGAACCCAGAATCCACAAAAACAATGATCCAGACATTTATCAAACATTTTGATAGTGTCGCACTAGAATTAATCAACGAGATGGACGACGATCAAAAAGATCTAGTCAAAAACATGGTTGACGAAATTACCAAACTCCAAACTAAAAACATGCAGGAGTTTGAAAAAGCAATCGGTAAAATTG
>JACCDW010234416.1_pt1 | contig 10267 bp, 14 predicted proteins | sample 7449781 | NCBI WGS metagenome assembly JACCDW01 (sample SAMN15323449, study PRJNA562643) | freshwater metagenome | isolation source: river surface water | place: USA:Blue River Watershed | collected 2017-08-18 | reverse complement strand
CAGGCATTAGATGGACTGTATCTAGTAAAGAACAACTAGACCTTCACGAAGAACTTCCTGCAGGCAACTACGTCATTAAACAAAATGAAATGACTGGACAACTGTATCTCGAACAAATCGAAAGTTTTGAAGTTACGGGTAAGCTCTATGGTGATACTGTAAAAAATACACAGCGTATTCTATCAACTTTTGAAGATAGAAATTCTGGTACAGGTGTAATGCTAGCCGGTGAAAAAGGTTCTGGCAAATCATTGCTTGCTAAGAATATTAGTTACGAAGCATACAAGCAAGGTATTCCTACCATTGTCATTAACTCGCCATGGTGCGGTGATAAATTTAATGCATTTATTCAGTCAATCGAACAACCATGCATTATCATGTTTGACGAGTACGAGAAGATTTATGATAATGACGATCAAGAAAAAATGCTGACTCTACTGGACGGTGTATTCCCAAGCAAGAAACTTTTCATTCTTACTTGTAACGACAAATGGCGTGTTAATCAACACATGCGCAATCGTCCAGGCCGAATTTTCTATATGTTGGACTTCAAAGGATTGTCTGCAGAATTTATCAGAGAGTATTGCCAAGATAAACTTAATAACAAAGAATATATCGAACGCATTGTACAGATTGCAGGAACGTTTGATCAGTTTAACTTTGACATGCTCAAGGCACTTGTTGAAGAAATGAATCGTTACAATGAAACACCGCAAGAATCTATGCGTATGCTCAACACTAAACCTGAGTTTAGTAACGAATCTAAGTACAATATTAAGATTCTAATTAACGGAAATGAGATTGAGGAAAATAAACTTGACTCCAAAGAGTGGAGAGGCAATCCTCTTCAAAGTGGTTTCGCTGTTGATTATAAATGCGATGCAGATTCCGACGACGATGACGACGACTGGCACTGGGAAAGAGTAGCTTTTACTTCACAAGACTTGAAGAAAATTGAAATGGATGGCACTAGATACATTTTTGTCGACGACGAAGGCAATAAAGCTGTATTAAATAAAATTAAAGAAAAAGATTATCGTTATTGGGATGCTTTCTAATATGAGTTACGAATTACCTATCGAAATGAGTTCAAGTCTTTCTTCAGATTTAGTTAAAAAAATCATAACAGATTCTGTTGAAGAAAAAACCGGTATGCTAGTAGAAAATATAATTGAACTATATGATGACGGAAAATTTACAGGATTTCAAGTTAACTTCCAAGTTCAAAAAAATACTGGCAGCAAAACTTGGCGCCCTCAAATCTGGAAATAAATACTTAGGCAGACCTGTAACCAAATTCTGCCTCCGCTGACGCGAAAACAGGATGGGCTGCGCTCACGGGGTTTGGTGGTTTCCTGACACAAAAATAACTACCTTTTAAGGAAACTGTTATGCGCTATTTGATAGTTTTTTTATTGTTGGCAGGTTGTTCTAATAAGTACGACGAGTGTATAGAGCAACAAAAAACTGAATATAGAGAAAGAAATCCTAAGGCTAGCTACGGCCAGGTACAAGGTCGCCAACAAGACTTTGAATTAATGTGTAGCAAATTTAAAGGAAAATAAAATGTCATAGATTGAATTTGCATGTAAGGATGTAGTGTTCCATTTTAATAAAAAACACTTAGAAGATCAGACCATTCCTATGTGGGTCTTAAAATTTCATGGGGAAACGTATTATGTCAATCACGTGGATTGCGAACTTCCTTGGAGCACTAAGGAAACACCGGATAATTCACACACAAAAGGCAGTATCAAAGTCAAAGATGCACTATTGCAAATTGATGGAGATAACAACGCACGTCTATCTAAATTATCAATAATCGATAAAGTAAGACTTCGTAATCAGAAGTTGGGCATCACTCGCATTATTGTCAAAGAAGGAAAAGATTTTTGGAACTTTAAAGAATCTTTGAAGCAATTAAAAATCAAGCACGGTCCAATCAAAAGTATTGGAGGAGCCTGTAGTAGTACATTTTATATAACTGATATTTTGGATAAGAAGCACTTCAGTATGTTAGGAATAGCTATGGCCGATAGTCCTAGTTTTAGGATTCTCATGCCAAATGAAGGTTATTATAAAACATATGATGATCCAAAATATAGTTTAAGAGAACATATATGGGAGGAAGAATTATATGACGACGAAGACGATTAAAGTTGCATTTAAGCAACTTAGTGAATTCAGCGACGATAAACAACGGTGGAATTTGAAACACGGTCCTTATCGAAGAGATTATGACGGATATTGGATACCAATTTACGATAATCCCAAAATGTCCTTCCTGTTGTTAAAATACAACATTGACAAATGAGTGGAATAGCCGTATAATAGTTTCATAGCGTAACACATTCCATTCAATTCACACAGCGAGGAGCATTACATGATTATTAATAACGCACCGCAGAATGAAGCGGTTCTTTCCAACGTCGGCGAAATTGGTGAGTTTCGTATTCGTAACAGTGCTAAGGCTTTTAGCATCCTGTCTAGCGGCTTGTATGCTAACAAAATTCGCGCAATTATTCGTGAACTGTCCTGTAATGCGGTAGACAGTCATGTTGCTGCAGGTAAAACTGGTGTACCGTTTGATGTACACCTTCCTAATCAATTTGAGCCGTGGTTTGCTATTCGTGATTACGGTACTGGACTGAACCATGAGCAAGTTACAAATATTTACACGACTTATTTCGATTCTACTAAAACTGCAAGTAATGATTTTATTGGCGCTTTGGGGTTGGGTAGTAAGTCTCCTTTCTCGTATACTGATAACTTTTCAATAACTGCTATTAAAGATGGTCGGAAAGGTATCTATACTGCATTCATTAACGAGCAAGGTGTTCCTTCTATTGCACTAATGATGGAGGAAGAAACTACCGAAGCTAACGGTGTCGAAGTAAAATTCAGCGTTAATGATTACTACGACTATGATAAATTCAAGCAAGAAGCACGTAGTGTTTATCGTTACTTCGAGCTAAAGCCTGTTATTAGTGATTCTAACTTTGAATTTCAAAATCTCGATTACGATGTTAAAGATATTGCACCAGGCGTTCATTCTTATAAAAATGCACACAATCGGTCAATAGCTGTTATGGGTAATATTGCTTATCCTATTGAACTTCCTAGTAGTGAATCGATTGGCCCACTAGCAGAATTGTTGCACTGCGGACTAGAGATGCACTTTGGTATTGGAGAACTGGACTTTCAAGCATCTCGTGAAGGCTTGTCATACATACCGCAGACTATTAACGCAATTAAAAACAAATTGCTACAAGTTAACGAAAAGTTAACCGAGCGTCTTGCAGAAGAAGCAGATAAAATCGAAAATATCTGGGACCGTGCAACGTTTTTGATGAAGAAGGCTAATAGTAGTCTTTGGAATAATGCTGTTATAAAGTACATTGCAGATACGCAATTTCCGGTGCTAGTATCGAACGGCAGATATGTGTCGTATAAGTCTGTTAAATTTAGTGTTAAGGCGCTTGCACGTCGATGGAATATTTCAATTCGTGCATTTAACAAATCTAGTTATTATACGACTTGCACGGCACAACATCCAACATCTAATCGTAAATTACATGCTGCTGGATCAATGGTGAAAGATCGATTTGTTTGGGAGATTCGTCCAGAGACAGGCGTTTATTTTGTTGTCCAGGATATTAAGCGTGGTGCATTGGAACGTGCTAAGTATCACTGGAGGAAAGAATACTCTAACCAGCATTCTTTGGTTTATGTACTAAGTCCTGAAGACTCAGACAAGCCAATGAAGTTGGATGAATTTTATGCTCATCTGAACAATCCTCCAGCGGACCGTATCTTTAATGCTAGTTCATTGATTGAAAAAGAACGTGCCAAAGGTGGTAACAACATTGGCAAGAATGTTAGCATTCTTCGATTGGAAATTAAAAACAGTCATGGTGGCTGGAGAGGTAATGACTATGTGTGGGCTGATGCTGGAAAAGCTGACCAATTCGATAAAAATCGAATGTACTATTATCTTCCACTGTCTGGTTATCAAGTTCAAAGCACTACAGGTAAAGATATTGATGCTAAATTATTGATAAACTATTTGCATCGTTCTGGTGTTACTGAATTTGCAAATATTGAAGTGTATGGTGTGCGTAAAGGTGATATTGAGTTTATTAAAACTCAAAAGAACTGGATTAATTTGGAAAAACGTATCAAAGACGTTCTATCCAATATTAGCAGCAAAACTTTAATGGCTTATGTTGTCGCAAAGCTTGACAGAGATGAGCACATCAAGTATAATGAAAAAATCATTAATACTATTAATAACATAGATAGTCCGTATGTTAAATTTGTTTCGCAGTTTAAAGGCCACGAAAAGCTCGACTGTGATCAGAAAGCATTAAATAATCTGATTAAAGATTATGCACAAGGATCTGCGATTGATCCTAATGTAATAGTAGAAAAGTTTATGGACGAACGCTCTGCAGTCTATAAACGATATCCGTTGCTTGAGAATCTTCAATACTATACGGATAGTGAAAAGATTGTAGAGTATATTAACATGGTTGATACATTGAAAGGCATTTAAAATGGCATATCCGTTTATAATTCAAGGCAATAATATTGTCGTAGTAATTGGTAATAATAGTCATACAATCAGTAAGACTCATATTAGTTACCAAAAAGTTCTAGATGCTATTAAAGCTGGAGATTGGGACACTGTTAAAGACGTAATTGAGCCCAAGAAAGTTGTGCTCAACTATGGCAAAGGACATGTTTCTATCCAGGGCGATAAACTATTCTGGAAAAATGAAGAACTGCATAGTAGTCTAGCAGTACGTATGATTACAATGCTACAAGAAGGGTTCCCAGTTGAACCTATGGTTAACTTTATGGAAAATCTTATGGAGAATCCTAGTAAGCGAGCAGTCACTGAACTGTATCGTTTCCTAGAGAAGAATAATCTTCCGATTACTCCAGACGGACACTTCCTTGCATATAAAAAAGTTCGTGAGAACTTCTTTGATGTGCATAGCGGTACAATGGATAATAGCGTTGGTAAAATCGTCGAAATGGAACGTAACAAAGTTGATGACGACAAAGATAACACTTGTTCGTCAGGGCTACATTTCTGCGGTATGAGTTATCTAAGCCATTTTGGTGGAGAACGTACTGTTATTGTTAAAATTAATCCGAGGGATGTCGTAAGCATTCCTACCGATTACAATGATGCAAAAGGTCGTTGCTGCCGTTACGAAGTTATTGGCGAACTTGGAGTTGATCCCGAAGAAGCATTTGACAAGCCTGTGCAGGAAAATGCAAATGATCGACAAAAGATCGAAGAAATGTTTACTGGAAATGCTACCGGCAGTGCTTGGCCTCAACCGGCACAGTCGTAAGCTAGTTGTAAACTAAAAGGACCTTCGGGTCCTTTTTTTTATTTTGATATTAGATTTTTTTATTAAAGCCATTGAAAAATACCATTGAAAAAACCTATGAAAAATAATAGACAATAGGTTTTTTTAGGATATATAATAATAGCAAGAACAAGGCGTTCTAGTTTTCAAACACACACAAAGGAGATAAAATGAAAACAGTAGGAAACAAAATTGAAAAATTTGCAGTAACTGGTGTTAACCCTGGTAAAGATGATTTCTTTACTATCACTGACGAATCATTCGCTGGTAAGTGGAAAGTAATCGTTTACTATCCAAAAGACTTTACTTTCGTTTGCCCAACTGAAATCGTGGCATACGATAAACTATTCCAAGACTTCTCTGATCGCGATGCAGTACTACTAACTGGTTCAACAGACAATGAGTTCTGTAAGCTAGCGTGGCAAGCCGCACACGAAGATCTTAAAAAGATTAAGCACATTCAATTTGCTGACACACAGCGCGGCGAATTAAGCCTGATCGAGCAGCTAGGCGTATTCTATGCTCCAGCAGGTGCAGCACTTCGCGCAACATTTATTGTTGACCCAGACAATGTTATCCAACATGTCACTGTTAACAACTTGAACGTTGGTCGTAGCCCAGAAGAAACTCTACGTGTATTAGACGCACTTCAAACTGGCGAATTATGTGCATGTAATCGCACAGTTGGTGGCGAAACACTATAAAAGGAAAAATATGTTAGATTGCCTTATTCTTGGAGATAGTATTGCTAAAGGTATCAGTGATGTACGAAAAGAATGTGTAGCATATGTACAAAGCGGCATTAATAGCGCAGATTGGAATGACAAATTTATAAAAAAAGTTAAGCCATCAAAAGCTACAATTATTAGTTTAGGCAGTAATGATTACAAAAAACTTAATACTGAGATTGAGTTAGTTGCATTAAGGACTCATGTAAATTCAGACAAAGTTTTTTGGATTGTTCCTGCTATTAAACCAGAAAAACAAGAACTAGTTAGAAAGATCGCTAGACATTTTGGAGATACTTTTGTAGTTATACCTGAACTATCTCCAGATAAGGTGCATCCAACTTATAGAGGTTATAAGCAATTAGGAGAATTAACAAAATGAATTGGATAATAGTACAACTAGGTCTAGTTCTGGTTTTAATTTACAGTAGTTCAGCCTTAGCCAACGACGGCGAAGCACTAGCCAAACAACGTGCCTGTTTAGGATGCCACAGTGTTGAACACATTGGTATTAGTTATCCTCCTGCTTTTGTGCGAGTAGCGGAAAAACATCGTGATAATCCTGAATATATTAAAAACGTGATTAGAAATGGTAAGAGTAAAATGCCTGCTCATCCAACGTTGACTGATGCAGAAATATTAATTTTAACTAATTGGATATTAGGTTTAAAGGAAACAACAAAATGAGTTATAAAGAGTTATTTGATTACTTAAAGAACAATCATTGTCCAAAATGTAAAGGAAAATAAAATGAGTTGGGTTGATACAATAAAAGAAGGACTACCAGATTATGCAAAAGACACTAAGCTTAACTTGGACGGTGTTATTAATCGTAGCAGTCTTAACATTTCTGAAGCTAATGGTTGTGCTCTTGCAGCAGCCATGGCCACAGGTAATGGAAAACTCGTTACATTTATACAGTCAAGTATGGAAGATGCCACTGAGCGAGATGCGGCACTAACCGCAGCAGCAATTATGGCACAAAATAACGTATGGTATCCTTATGTTGAAATGGCCGATGATAGCAATCTTACCGGATTACCTGCGCAGTTGCGTATGAACGCAATTGCTTCGCATGGTGGAACTACTAAGGCTAGATTTGAAGCATACAGCCTTGCAGCTAGTATTGTAGGCAAATGTCACTTCTGTGTAAAAGCACATTATGAGACATTAAAGAAAGAAGGATATACTGTTGAACAATTAAGAGATATTGGACGCATAGCCGCAGTAATAAATAGTGTGGCAAAAGTGTTAAACAGTTAACGCAAGCCCCGAAAGGGGCTTTTTTATGAAAGGTAAAAAATGACAGAAACACACAAGAGAACAATAGTAAGAGCAATCACTTGGCGCATAGTAGCAACACTGGTAACAGCAGCATGGACAGGTTTAAGTGGTGCAATCATAATTAATATTTTTATGACTGTTGCACATTACGTTCACGAACGTTTATGGCTGAAAATCAATTGGGGCAAAGAATAAATCTAAAAACTTTTATGATTAAAATCCACGAACAACTTACAAAATTTTCTATCAATGCAATCGTCCCTCGTGAAAATAATGTTAATAATAGGACACTAATTACAGAAAAGAGTTTTGAAAACTTTTGGAAAATTATTTTATTCTATCTCGATGATTTTCAAAATATATTTACAGATGAGTTAGTTAATTTTAACAATGTCGTTGACGAATTGGAAAAAAATAATGTAATATTATTGATTGGATCTTCGGATTCTAATTTTTCTAAACAAGCTTTTGAATCTATTAGTAAACATAATTTAGTACCTGCAATATATTTGTTTTCTGATAATATTGATAAAGAGTTAAGTTTACGTGAACAATTGCGTTTAAATAAAAATAATTTACAACATACTAGAATATGTTGTATTGTTAATGAAAAAAATATGGTTTGCTATGGTTCACAAGATGACTTAGGTGTTGTAAATAGTAACAAAACAATGCTAGGAAATCTTATAAGTACACTAGGGCAAATAAAAAATTAAAAATTATAAAATATAGTAATTCAATGACTTAATACCTTTTAATGATTTTGCGTATGTGTTTTTACCATTTTTTATGTTATTTTAATGATACATACTAATGCAGTATGTTAACAAAAAGGAAAACATTATGAAATGGACTACACCAGCAGCAACTGACATGCGTTTCGGTTTCGAAATCACCATGTACATTGCAAATCGTTAATTAACATATATACACACAATAACCCACCTTTTTGGTGGGTTTTTATTTGACTTTAAATCAGTTAGGCTATATACTAGCTATATGAAACGTCAAACTATTAAAGAAGCATTTGGCGGTGAAGTTCCATTTACTAAATTCATTTCTCAGGACCTGGAAACTAGCCGAAGACTAATTAACGCTATTAGTGCAGATTATGATGATGATTATGTAATTCAGCCCGAAGATCCTACAGTTGATAGTAAGCGTGTAGATCTTGTAGTTCGAGATAGTGAAAACGTTGTAGCTTATGTAATCGAAAGTCAGGACTGTACAGGATGGCTTGACAGCATACATGCAAGTAAGATACTATACTACATGTATGAAAAGGAGTGTTTTGAAGGCATCTTGCTATGTGAGGATGCAGACGAGCACATTAAAGGATTTGTGCGTTGGTGTAATGAAAATACTCCTGTGCAAATTTGGTTAATGAGTGTACTATCCTTTGAAGGAAAATATGTAGAGTTTGTTCCTTTAATTCGTCCTAGTGCATTTAAAGATAAGAAGATTCGTAGAGTTAAATCCGAAACTGCAAGTTATGCACCAGATTTTACAGAATTTTTAGAACAAAAAGCTGAGGAAAATCCTGGACTTTTTACTAATGTAAGATCCAGATATCTTAGCACTAACGGAGTTGGCGGATCGGGTATTAATGTAGGAATTAGCCCACGTAAAAGTGGATACTACATGGTTACAATTTGGCATGCCGGCAAATGGAATAATGACAAATTTAGAAATTCTTTTAATGAATATGTTAAAAGTGAAACTAGTTTAGAACCAAAATGGCAAGATAGGCAAGCTTATGTAAATGTAGATTCTTGGGACGAGGGTTTAGAAATTTATAAGAAATTTATAAATGGCTTAAAAACCAAGAAAATTGCAGGATAAATAACTAGAGACATAAATAACTAGACAACCAAATTAGGTTGACTTTAAGGAAAATAAGTAGTATACTTTAAACACTATGAAAACAACGATACATTTTAGACAATTTGAATGTGTGGCCAAACAAGGGGGCTCAATGCCTGTCTATTGGTCTGCGATTAGTCTATCAAATAATGATCGTACACCAGAGAGTTCGGGGTCCACGGAGAGGACTGTGTAAATTAAAAACACAATAACTTCCAAGGACCCCAGGATTAAAAACCCTGGGGTTTTTGTTTATAAGAATTATGGAAACAGAAAATAGAAAAATTGAAACAAACTCGGAAAATATATTAACACAGGAACAATTTGAACAACTGATGTTTGAAAAGTTCGAACGTGTTAAAGCACTGTTTCTAGCTAATAATAAAGTTTTAAGGTTAGACACAGACGAGTAGTAAAAGTGAATGCGAAACGAGGTCGCAGCCACACTTAAAAAGGTAAACGGGCGGACAGTATACATGAAAAATACGGCGGCAACGTATTAGTAAGACTACTGGTTAGGACGCTGATCCTAACATAATGCGAGGAAACTCGCATTATTCTAAAACACACTAGGGCAAAGGCCAAGCCCGGCGGTGTCGCAGCCCTGCACCAGACGGAGCAGAGGTGGACTGTTAAACTCAGTCAGTGTGTTTTAGAATACACTCTTCATTCAGCAATCACTGCTGTCTAAAAGCATAGCGGAGAGTGTTATTAATTATGGGTGTGTAGGAAAATTGGTAACCCCAGTGGACTGTAAATCCGCCGCTTCGGCACTGCTGGTTCGACTCCAGCCGCACCCACCAATTTTGCGCTGGATTGATATTACGAGTTGGATTTGAAGCCAAACGTAGACAGGTTTGATTCCTGTTAGGTGCACCAAGAATGCACAGTGTCGCTTTACGCTGTGGCAGGATGTGCCTCTCGATACTAGTTACGAAGCCTCTCAAACTGCAACTAGAGTCTTACTTGCAAGGTTAGACATAGCACGAACAGACCCCGCATATCAGT
>JACCDW011869749.1_pt1 | contig 10270 bp, 8 predicted proteins | sample 7449781 | NCBI WGS metagenome assembly JACCDW01 (sample SAMN15323449, study PRJNA562643) | freshwater metagenome | isolation source: river surface water | place: USA:Blue River Watershed | collected 2017-08-18 | reverse complement strand
CTGCCCACTCCAAGAATTCATCATCAGCAATAGCTCTATCAAAATCCTCATTTGAATAAAAGTAGTAATCAACTCCATCGATTTCATTAAATCGAGGTGCACGGGTTGTTGCAGAAACGCTGACCCAGAACCCCGGTGTGTCACGAAGCGCCTTTGCAACTGTGCTCTTGCCTACTCCCCCTGGACCAGAGAGAACTAAGAGTCGTCCACGTTCTGCAATAGCTGGAATTTCAAACTCCCTTAATAATGCATCTCTTTGATGACGACCTAAACCACGAACACGTCGAGTGGGTGAGATATTGAGCCTCTCCATCAGAGCGTGTGCCCGAATCTTGCCATACCCAGGAAGAGATTCCAGCAATTCAGCGATTCTCATCTTTGCGATCGGTTCACTATTGAGAGAATCTTCAAAGACTTTGTGAAAAGAAATCTCGCCTTTAGCTATACGTGATTTGTACAACGCTCTTTCCTGTCTTGCCGCCTTCGCCAATTCCAGCGCTTTGTTTCGCTCCTCGGCAGAGAGTTGAGGCGGAAGTGGCATGGCGTAATCCTAACCTGCGATCTCCCCCGCAATAGATTTCGCGCGCTCGGTCATCGCAGCCGGACCTTCGCTCCACGCACCCGTGATAGGTCTTCCGATAACAACAAAATTTGCACCCGCATCGATAGCTTGGCGAGGAGTCATTGTGCGAACCTGATCGTCACTGCCTGCAGAGCCCGCTGGGCGAACTCCAGGGGTAATGATTGTTGGAGCTGGACCAACCGCATTCCTGATGGCCTCAATCTCGAGCGGGGAAGAAACAATAGCCTTGGCACCTGATCGAACGGAAAGCTCGGCGAGTACCACAACGCTCTCTAGTGAACTTTGCGCGAATCCAATCTGGAAGAGATCGTCCTCGGAGAGTGAAGTTAAAATTGTGACCGCGGTGATATCGATATGAGGAACTGCATCAACTGCGGCTCTCACCATTGCTGGTCCACCAGATGCATGCACGGTGAGGAAACGCGGATTGATGGATGAGATTGCCTTTGCTGCTGATGAGACTGTGTTGGGGATATCGTGCAATTTCAGATCGAGGAAAATCTCAACTTCAAATTCATTCTTGAGTGTGTTGACGCCATCTGCACCAAACGTGAGAAAGAATTCAAGCCCTAGTTTGTAGAGACCAACATGATCGCGAGTTGCCTCTATCCATTTGCGCGCAGTATCAAGATCTTTGGTATCAACTGCCAAAATAATGGGAGAACTCATTTACAGAACCTCTCTATCGATGCGCATATCCAACTGCCTGCTTGAGCGAAGTAAATCCACGCTGAGTAAGTAATTCGCTTAACTGCTGTTGAATTGAAATGAGGGCGGTTGGATTGCCAAAACTTGCGGTACCAACAGAGACACCAGATGCTCCAGCGAGAATAAGTTCTAACGCATCACGTCCGGTGGACACGCCACCCATTCCAAGGATCGGTAAATCAGGCAGCGCCTCATGTACCTGATAGATGGCTCGCACTGCGATAGGACGGATAGCTGGACCTGAGAGACCGCCAGTCTTTCCGCCAAGATGTGGTTTCATCGTGTCTAGATTGATGACCATTCCAAGAACAGTATTGATCAGTGCAACTCCATCAGCGCCAGCATTGGCCACCGAACGCGCAACATCTGCAATATTCGTGACATCTGGCGTGAGTTTGGCCAAGATTGGAATCTCCCCACCAATAACTTTTCGAACACCTTCAACCACACGTGCAGATGTCTCACAGTCCGTCGCAAAGACCAATCCACGATTTTCGACATTAGGACACGAGATATTGACTTCAACTGCGGAAATCCCTGGTGTGGAGCGGATCTTGCGAGCAAGTACTGAATATTCATCGATCGTCTCACCAGCGATTGAAACAATAACTCTCGAACCTTGAGCTAGTAGCCACGGAACATCGTTGGCAAGAAACGCATCAATGCCAGGGCCTTGTAAGCCGATTGAGTTGAGCATTCCCGAAGGAGTCTCTGCCATTCGCGGAGTTGGCCGACCATGTCGTGGTTTGTTCATGACCGACTTAGTAACGATGGCGCCGATATCCTTCAGCGGGAAGAACTGAGCAAGTTCTTTACCGCTGCTGGCACAACCAGAGGCGGTGAAGAGAGGTGATGGAAACCAGGCGTTTCCAAGTGTGGTTGAGAGATCTACTTGATGAGCCATCTAGAAGTTCTCCGTACTTTTGCCCACGAGGTCCCAACAGACAGAGGCACCATCCATCACTGGGCCATCAATACAAGAACGCTTCATCGAGATTGCACCAGACTCATCCTGGACTGGAAGAACACACGTCATACAGATTCCGATTCCGCAGGCCATCGCCTCTTCAACGGAAGCCTGATGAACAATTTGATGTGCAGAGGCGATTTCAGTAATTGCCTTAAGCATTGCCATCGGCCCACATGAGTAGATGATCTCGATGTTTCGTTCCTCAATAATCTCAGAGAGTTGGGATGTAACGCGCCCTGACTCTCCCATCGAACCATCCTCTGTAAAAATCTTCAACGAGTTTACGGAACGCTTACCCTCCATAGGTGCATATATCTTGCTTCCATTACTTGCACCAAGAACCATATCTACTTTGCACCCTCTGGACTTCAATAAATCTGCAAGTCCAAATAGCGGAGCAGAACCATAACCACCACCAATTAAGAGTGCATTGGCGGGTTCTGTAGGAATTCCAAAAGCTTTACCTAATGGCGTGATGACATCAACCTCAGCGCCTTCTGCTTGAGCGCAGAGCCACTTTGAACCACTGCCATGAGGGGCCACGATGAGTTCCACCGTCCCTCCATACTGCGCATTCTCAGAAGTACGAGATATTGCAAAAGCTCTTCTCAGAACCATTCGTGAAGATTCGCCACCCACCTGAATTGCAATGAAGTTTCCTGGCCGACAATTGCGAACCACTTCGCCCACGCTGAGAATCAACTGATGATAAGCACCGATTCTCTTGTTGGCGATAACAATGGCAGTTACTTGAACAGCCGATTTGTTAATGGTGCTCATGCAAGCCACTCCTGAATTGATTTAACGCCTAGCTCGCCTTGTCGAAGGACCTTGATGCCTTCTACCGCCGCGCTAAATCCTGGAGTCGTAGTGATGATTGGAATACTGCGTTGTACTGCAGCAGTTCTAATTGCCCAACCATCTGCTCGAGTACCTCTGCCTACTGGCGTATTGATGACGAGATCAATCTCACCCGAGTTGAGTAAATCAACAATTGTTGGCTCACCAAGCGGGCCGCGACCTTCTGAATTTTTACGTACCTGCGTGGTAATCACTCCGTGTTGCCCCATAAAATTCGATGTACCCGCCGTTGTTAAGACGCGGAAACCAAGATCAATTAAGGCGCGAGCTGAATCAATTCCGGCAGCCTTATCTTTATCTGCCAATGAAAGAAAAACTGTTCCCGACTTAGGTAGCGGTCCAAATGAGCTGATTTGGCTCTTTGCATAGGCGCCGCCAAAGCTTTCAGAGATACCCATGACTTCACCGGTAGAACGCATTTCAGGGCCAAGTACTGCATCAACTCCACGACCATCAGTACGTCGGAAGCGATTCCATGGAAGAACCGCCTCTTTAACGCTGATTCCACGAGCGATCTCATGGTCGCTCTCTGGGAGAAGGCCTTCAGATTTGAGATCTGCAATCGTTGCACCAACGGAGATTCGCGCTGCAGCTTTTGCTAGAGGCACTCCTGTCGCCTTACTAACAAATGGGACGGTGCGCGATGCACGAGGATTTGCCTCAAGAACGTAGAGAGTCTCCCCCGACATTGCGAATTGAATATTAATCAATCCTCGAACTCCAACGCCTTCGGCGATAGCTAGGGTTGCTTTGCGTACCTCTTCACGTGACTTCTGTGAAATTGTCATTGCTGGAAGGACGCATGCAGAGTCACCTGAGTGAATACCTGCCTCTTCAATGTGCTCCATAATTCCACCTAAGAAAAGTTCAATACCGTCATAGAGCGCATCAACATCCAACTCAATCGCAGAATCCAAGAATCTATCTACGAGCACGGGGTGATCTGGCGTGATCTCTGTTGCACGTGAGATAAAGCCAGAGAGAGATAGATCGTCATAGACAATTTCCATGCCTCGTCCTCCAAGTACAAAGGATGGACGAACAAGTACGGGATAACCGATGCGCTGAGCGATGGCTATCGCTTCACTTTCAGAGGAGGCCATGCCAAATTCCGGAGCAGTAAGGTTCTTCGCTTTAAGAACATCACCGAAAGCACCGCGTTCCTCAGCTAAATTAATTGCTTCCGGACTGGTGCCAAGAATTGTTACACCTGCAGTTTTCAATCCAGCGGCAAGGCCGAGCGGAGTTTGTCCACCAAGTTGAGTTATCACTCCCAATACCGGTCCAGCGAGAGTTTCGGCATGAATCACCTCTAGAACATCTTCTAGCGTCAATGGCTCAAAATAAAGACGATCACTTGTGTCGTAATCAGTCGAAACTGTTTCAGGATTGCAATTAATCATGACCGTCTCAAAATCTGCCTCACGTAGCGTGAAGGCAGCGTGCACACATGAGTAATCGAATTCAATTCCTTGGCCGATGCGGTTTGGACCCGAACCCAAGATAATGACTGCAGGACGAGTGCGAGGACGGACCTCACTCTCTTCTTCATAGCTTGAGTAATGGTATGGAGTGTGTGCCTCAAACTCGGCGGCGCATGTATCTACCGTTTTATAGACGGGATGGAGATTGAGATGGTGTCTTGCCTTTCGGACATCATCTTCTGTTAATCCACGAAGTTCAGCTATCTGCTTATCAGAGAAGCCAAATGATTTTGCAAACTTGAGCGAATCAAACGTTAATTCCCCTGGCATAGCAATCTCTCGGGCCGCAGAATTAATCTCTAATAATTGCTTTAAATACCAACGGTCAATCTTGGTCGATGCGAAGACATCATCGATATCTGCACCTGCCCACAGGGCACGATGCACCTGCTGAAGACGATACTCGGTAGGCATCTTCATCACCTCTAAAAGTTCTGGAATATTGATATCTGAAGTGTCAGCAGGGAAGGCGAAGATTGCCTCCTTGCGTTCGAGTGAGCGGAGCGCTTTCATCAACGCTTCTGGGAAGGATCGCCCAATAGCCATTGCCTCGCCAACGCTCTTCATTGTCGTAGTAAGTCGAGGGTCGGCATCAGCAAACTTTTCGAAGGCAAAACGAGGAGCTTTGACCACAATGTAATCAAGTGTCGGCTCGAAAGAAGCCGGAGTCACCTGGGTAATATCATTCTTGATTTCATCGAGCGTGTATCCGATTGCTAATTTTGTAGCAATCTTGGCGATTGGAAAACCTGTCGCCTTGGAAGCTAGAGCCGATGAGCGAGACACACGTGGATTCATCTCAATCACAATGATCCTGCCATTATCAGGATTCACTGCAAATTGGATATTGCAGCCTCCGGTATCGACTCCTACTTCACGAATAATCGAGATCGATAGGTTACGGAGCTTTTGATACTCAACATCAGTCAGAGTGAGCGCTGGAGCAACTGTAATCGAATCTCCCGTATGCACACCCATTGGATCAATATTCTCAATAGAGCAAACAATCACAACGTTATCTACGCGATCGCGCATGACCTCTAATTCGTACTCTTTCCAACCGATAATCGACTCTTCAATAAGTACTTCAGAAGTTGGAGAGTGTCGAAGGCCAGCCCCCGCAATCTGTCGGAGCGTATCCTCGTCGTAAGCGATTCCTGATCCAAGTCCACCCATCGTAAATGATGGACGGACAACGCATGGGTAGTTGAGTTCCCCTGCTGCAACTAAGACCTCATCCATAGAGTGACAGATAATTGACTTCGCTGATTCGCCGCCGACCTTTTCCACAATCGCACGGAACAATTCGCGGTTCTCTCCGCGTTGAATAGCATCAACATCGGCACCGATAAGTTTTACGTTATATCGATCAAGAATTCCAGCCTCGAACATGCCGATAGCTGCATTGAGGGCAGTCTGACCACCTAACGTTGCAAGAACAGCATCCGGCTTCTCTTTTGCGATGATTCGCTCTATAAATTCAGGAGTTATTGGCTCGATATATGTGGCATCGGCAAATTCTGGATCAGTCATAATCGTTGCTGGGTTCGAGTTAACCAAGATGACTCGAATTCCTTCGGCCTTTAAAACACGACACGCTTGAGTTCCTGAGTAGTCGAATTCGCATGCCTGCCCGATAACAATCGGTCCAGAGCCAATCACTAACACGCTCTTAATGGATGTATCAACAGGCATTATGCCTTCACCGCCTTTCGTGGATATCGATCCATCAGATCGGTGAAACGGTCAAAGAGATAACTTGCATCATGAGGACCCGCTGCCGCTTCGGGGTGGTACTGCACGCTGAATGCGGCACGTTCTAACAGTTCAATACCCTCAACCACTCCATCATTGAGACAGATGTGAGTTACTTGACCTGGACCAAAGACGGTAGAGAATATGGAGTCAACGGGAGCCTTAAGTGCGAATCCATGATTATGGGCAGTAATTTCAACTTTTCCACTCTTGCGGTCTAAGACTGGTTGATTGATTCCGCGATGTCCAAATTGAAGCTTATAAGTTTCAAATCCAAGAGCACGACCTAATATTTGCTGACCAAAGCAAATTCCAAAGATAGGAATTTCCTGAGTAAGGATCTCTCGCACCAGGGCGATCGTGTCGGTCATAGTAGATGGATCACCTGGGCCGTTAGAGAGAAATACTCCATCAGGATTGAAAGCAAGTATCTGTTCTAGTGTTGAGTTGTAAGGAACGACGTGTACTTCAATTCCACGTTCTGCCATATTGCGTGGAGTTGCCGCCTTTATTCCCAAATCCAGGGCAACTACCGTGTATTTCCGTTCGCCAATTGCTGGCACAAGATAGGGCTTCTCTGTTGATACATCACTCGATAAGTACGACCCTGACATTGGGCTCTGCTTTCGAACTTCAACAACCATCTCTTCTCGAGACAACTGTGAATCAGAGAAGATACCGACTCTCATTGCACCGCGATCGCGTAGATGGCGAGTAATGGCACGAGTATCAACGCCAGATATACCGACAATCCCCTGTTTGATGAGTTCGGCTTCTAGGTCAGAGGTGCTTCGCCAATTACTGGTAATTGTTGAGGGGTTACGTACAACGAAACCAGCGACCCAAATGCGTCCAGATTCATTATCTTCAAGATTGACCCCAGTGTTTCCGATATGAGGTGATGTCATCACAACAACTTGGCGGTGATATGAGGGATCTGTAAGAGTCTCTTGATATCCGGTCATACCAGTCTGAAAAACTGCTTCACCAAAGGTCTTTCCAATTGCGCCCCAAGAGCGACCTTCAAAGATTCGCCCATCGTCTAGGACTAGAAATGCTTTACTCATTATTTACCGACCTTATGGGTTAGGTGACCATTAAATACAGTAGCGGCCACAGTTCCTTGGAACTCCATGCCGTGAAAGGGTGTGTTCTTGCTCTTAGAGGCTAATTGAGCGCGATCGACGACCATGCTCCCACTTGGGTCGATGAGGACAATCTGAGCAGGTGAACCGGCCTTTAGCTCTTGTCCGTGGTTTTTGTAGCCACCAATCTCGGCTGGCGTAGAGCTCATTACTTCGGCTGCTCTCTTCCAACTCATGGCACCGGTAGAGATTAAGGTCGTATAGAGAATTGGAAAAGCCGTTTCTAACCCAACCATTCCGAAGGCGGCGTTCTGCCATTCACATTCTTTATTCTCAACAGGATGGGGGGCGTGGTCCGTTCCAATGATGTCGATCGTTCCATCGATCAATGCGGCTCTCAGCGCGCTCACATCTGCTGAAGTACGGAGCGGTGGGTTTACCTTATAAATTGGGTCATAACTTTGAGCAAGTTTGTCGGAGAGTAACAAGTGGTGTGGTGTCACTTCTGCTGTGACCTTCATACCTTGCGCCTTGGCCCAGCGAATGATCTCAACACCACCCGCAGTTGTCACGTGACAGATATGCAGACGAGCGCCAACCATATTGGCGAGCAGGATATCTCGCGCAATGATTGATTCTTCCGCTACCGCTGGCCATCCTTTGAGGCCAAGTGTTGAAGCAATCACTCCCTCGTTCATCTGTGAACCTTCAGTAAGTCGCGGATCCTGTGCGTGCTGAGCAATCACGCCATCAAACTGCTTCACATATTCCAAAGCCCGTCGCATCAAAAGTGGATCTGAAACGCAATTTCCATCATCGCTAAAGATGCGTACAGCAGCCTTCGACTGTGCCATAGAACCTAGGTCAGCTAACTCATGACCTTCGAGTCCCTTTGTGACAGCGCCGATAGGAAAGACATCGACCAAACCTACGCTCTTTCCAATAGCGGAAACCTGCTCAACAATCGCAGCTGTATCAGCGACTGGCAGTGTATTCGCCATAGCACTTACCGCTGTATACCCACCTCGAGCTGCTGCTAAAGATCCAGTTGCAATAGTTTCAGAGTTCTCTCGTCCAGGTTCACGTAGATGTGTATGAAGGTCAACAAAGCCAGGAAGCGCGATCAAACCTGTTGCATCGAGAGTTTCGTCTGCGGAACTGGTAATTGCGGTACCAACCTGTGTGATGACGCCGTCCTGAATCAGAATATCCTCTGGCTTCGCTCCGAGAATCGAAGCGCTCTTTATTAATAGTGTGTTACTCATTATGTGCCTCCTGGCCGCCGGCGATAAAGAGATAGAGAATTGCCATTCGAATAGAAACACCATTTGCTACCTGCTCAATAACAACAGATTGCGGACTATCAGCAGCTTCGGCGCTAATCTCAAGCCCTCGATTCATTGGGCCTGGATGCATCAAAATTGTTGAAGCCTTAGTCAAAGCCAAACGCTCAGCATCAATTCCGAAGAGTGTTGAATATTCTCGCTCAGATGGAAAGAAGAGATCTGACATTCGCTCTTGCTGAATCCGAAGCATGATTACTGCATCGACGGTTGGAAGAACTGCATTAAAATCATAAGAAACCCGAACTGGCCACTGTTCGACTTGATGGGGCAAGAGAGTTGGTGGCGCTACCAAAGTAACACTGGCACCAAGCTTGTTGAGTAAGAGGATATTGGAACGGGCAACACGCGAGTGGAGAATGTCTCCCACAATCGCAATATGAAGACCGGAGAGATCTCCTTTGCCATCCTTGAGGTGTTTACGAATTGTGTATGCATCAAGAAGTGCCTGACTTGGATGTTCATGAGTGCCATCACCAGCATTAATAACGGTCCCATTCATCCAACGACCTTGTGCCAGACGATGTGCTGCTCCGGATGCAGGATGACGAATCACAACTGCATCCGCACCAAGCGCCTGCAGAGTTTGAGCTGTGTCTTTGAGAGATTCACCCTTGCTGATACTCGAACCCTTCGCGGTGAAGTTGATGACATCTGCTGACAACCGTTTTGCAGCGGCCTCAAAAGAGATACGGGTGCGCGTTGAATCCTCCGCGAAGAGATTGACAACAGTTTTCCCGCGCAGCGTTGGTAACTTCTTTACTGGACCTTCTGATACACGAGCCATCTCTGTCGCCGTATCAAGAATGGTGATCGCATAATCTTTATCTATGTCGTTAATGGAGAGTAGATGCTTCACGCAGACTCCCCCTCAATCGTCACTTCATCGCTGCCATCATGTTCAACAAGTTTGACTTTGACGCTCTGATTCAGTGAAGTTGGAAGATTCTTACCGACAAAGTCTGCCTTTATTGGAAGCTCGCGCTGGCCACGATCGACTAAAACAGCGAGTTGAACCCTCGCCGGACGACCTATTTCCCCACGTGCATCGAGGGCAGAGCGAATAGTTCGACCAGAGAAAAGAACATCATCGACCAAGATCACTGTACGACCTTCAACGCCCAGCGCTGGAATACTTGTCTCCATCAAAGCACGCGGGGCTCGCAATCTGAGATCATCACGATGAAGGGTAATATCAAGGGTTCCAACCTGGATGGGATCTCCCTCGATCCCCTCAATGATCTTCGCCAGACGGTAGGCAAGGTGTGCACCACGAGTGGGTATGCCAAGAATCGTTATCCCTGAGGAACCAGAATTTCGCTCAAGAATCTCATGTGAAATCCGAGTCAATGCCCGAGAAATATCGGCATCGGTAAGAGCAGCGCTCATCTACTTCTCCTTTCCTGCCTCTCTGGACAGGTCGTTAAAGGAACGTGGCGTTACCTTACCACCTCAGCCTCCCCCTGTGGATAGCCACGCCT
>JACCDW011575839.1_pt1 | contig 10272 bp, 10 predicted proteins | sample 7449781 | NCBI WGS metagenome assembly JACCDW01 (sample SAMN15323449, study PRJNA562643) | freshwater metagenome | isolation source: river surface water | place: USA:Blue River Watershed | collected 2017-08-18 | reverse complement strand
CAAAACCGATTTGTTTGTGTCGTTCACCGTGCTGGCCTTGCAAGGCTTTGGCGGCGTGCTGGCCGTTGTGCAACGGGAATTGGTGGACAAAAAACAATGGCTCACCACCGATGAATTTGTCGAAGACTGGGCTGTTGCGCAAATTTTGCCGGGCCCCAATGTGGTCAACCTCTCGCTCATGATTGGTGGCCGACACTTTGGCATTGCGGGCGCATTGGCGGCACTCAGTGGTTTGTTGATTGCACCTACCGTGCTGGTGCTGCTACTCGCTGCCGCCGTGGCAGGTGTGGCAGAGACCCCCGTGGCACAAGGCATGTTGCGCGGCATGGGCGCCGTGTCCGCAGGACTTATTGCGGCAGTGGGCATCAAGCTCATGGGTGCTTTGAAAAACAACCCCATGGGCATGCTGACCTGCATTGGCATTGGTGCACTCACCTTCGTGGCCATTGGCCTGCTGCGTTTGCCTTTGGCTTGGGTGCTGCTCAGCCTCGGCCCTCTGGCCAGCGTGTGGGCCGCGCATTGCATCAAACAGCGAGGTGTGGCATGAGCATCACCATGACCTTGGCCGATTGGGGTTCGCTGTTTTTGCACTTCATCTCGCTCTCACTCTTGGCCGTGGGTGGCGCCATCACTACTGCACCCGATATCCACCGCTACTTGGTGGACGAAACACATTGGCTCAGCGACACGCAGTTCACCTCGTCCATCGCTTTGGCCCAAGGTGCACCGGGCCCCAACGTGATGTTCATCGCCTTGATGGGCTGGAACGTCGGGCTCAACGCAGGTGGTGGTCTAGCTGCAGGTTGGCCTGCCGTGGCCTTGGCCCTGTGGGGCGTGCTCATCACCATGGTGGGCATCATGATTCCGTCCTGCACCCTCACCTTTGTGGCCACGCAATGGGCGCACCGCAACCGCGAGATGCTGGCTGTCAAAGCCTTCAAAAGCGGCATGGCCCCCATTGTGATTGCGCTGCTGATTGCCACGGGATGGTTGCTCACAGGCAACCACGAAAACCCTGCGCATGATTGGCCGCTGTGGGTCTTGGCCGGTTCCACCACACTCATTGTGTGGAAGACCAAAACACACCTGTTGTTGCTTTTAGGTTTCGGTGCTTTACTGGGTGCTTTGGGATGGATTTAAAAATCCCTGCCCTGTATCAACAGCGCATTGCGCATTTACTGAGCAGCGGCGAGCGTCGCATTCTGGGCTTGGTCGGCGCACCAGGCGCTGGCAAATCCACGCTGGCTCATGCCTTGGCGATGCAATGGCCCCAAGACATTCAAATAGTCCCCATGGATGGGTTTCATTTGGCCAATGTCGAGCTAGAACGCTTGAACCGAAAAAGCCGCAAAGGCGCACCTGATACTTTTGATGCGTTTGGCTTCATCGCTTTGCTCAAACGCCTGCGCATACCAGCAGCAGATGAAGTGGTTTACGCACCCAGCTACGAGCGCAGCCTAGAAGAAGGCGTGGCTGGTGCAATAGCCGTGAAGCCATCGACACCGCTCATCGTGGTGGAAGGTAATTACTTGTTGTTCAGTGATTCACCGTGGAACCAAGTGCAAGCGCTGTTAGATGAAACATGGTTTGTCGATGTGCCGCAAGACTTACGCGTGGGCCGTTTGACCCAACGCCATCAGCAGTTTGGTCGCAGCGCACAAGACGCTGCCGATTGGGTGAAACACACCGACGAGCCCAATGCGCGACGCATTGAGGCCGAACGGGCTAAAGCCGATGTGATGTTTCGCTGGGACGCTTAAAGAAGCGACTTAACCAACCGTGCGTTGACGGCGAGCTTCGTACAAGCAAACGCCACTGGCCACCGACACGTTCAAGCTCTCGACCGCACCAGACATTGGAATGCTAATGAGCTCATCACACGTCTTACGCGTGAGCTGACGCATGCCGTCACCCTCTGCGCCCAACACCAATGCGGTAGGGCCTTTGAGATCGACTTGGTACAACGTTTTAGGTGCATCGTCGCTGGTGCCGATGATCCAAATGTTGCGCTCTTTCAGCTCGTTCAAAGTGCGCGCCAAGTTGGTCACCATGAAATAAGGCACTGTCTCAGCTGCCCCGCTGGCCACTTTGGCCACCGTGGCGTTGATGCCCACAGCGTGGTCTTTGGGTGCGATCACCGCATGCGCACCCGCGCCATCGGCCACGCGCAAACACGCGCCTAGGTTGTGCGGATCGGTCACGCCGTCCAGTACCAAGATCAAAGGTGATTCGATTTTTTCGATGCCTTCCAGCAACTCGTCTAACGAGTGAACCATCTTGATTTCGCTCACACGCGCTGCCACACCTTGATGGCCGTGACCGCCTGAGAGTTTGGCCAAACGCGGGCCATCTGCCTCTATCAAACGGATGCCAGCTTCGGTGGCACGGTCTACAAATTGACGCATACGCGCATCGCGACGTGTGGGGTCGAAATAGATTTCGATGACGGATTGCGGCGCTGTTTTAACGCGCACGCCAACGGCGTGAAAGCCGAAGAGAACTTTAGGGGCTGAAGACATATGACCTGATTATCCCTTGACCTGCCCCGCCTCAATCGTGATGGCTTGATCGCACTTGGCGGCCAGCTTTAAATCATGTGTGACCAACACCAACGTGGTACCCAGTTCTTTGTTGAGTTCAAACATCAAATCCATGATGCGCTCGCCACTGGCGTGATCCAAGCTGCCTGTGGGTTCATCGGCTAACAGCAACGTGGGCTTGACCACAAAGGCACGTGCCAAGGCCACGCGTTGCTGTTCGCCACCCGACAGCACTTTGGGGTAATGGCCCAAACGCTCGCCTAAGCCCACGCGCACCAGCATGTCTTTGGCAGCGGCACGCGGGTTGGGCAAGCCTGCCAGCTCTAGCGGCAACATGACGTTTTCTAGCGCGGTCATATTGCCCAAGAGCTGAAAGCTTTGGAACACAAAGCCCACTTGGCGGGCACGCACTGCGGCGCGTGCGTCTTCGTCCATCGCAAACATGTCCACGCCGCCCAGCCACACGGTGCCCTGCGTGGGGGTATCCAAACCGGCCATGATGGACAACAAGGTGCTTTTGCCCGAGCCCGAAGCGCCCACGATGGCCAACGATTGTTGCGGCGCGAGATGGAAGTCGATATCGCGGAGAATGTGCAGTGTGCCGCTGGCGTCTTGCACCGATTTGGACAAATGCGAGACGACCATCAAAGGTGAAGGCAATGTGGATGAATTTTCAAATGAAGGCTGGGTCATGAAGCGCAATGGGTGGTTAAGACGTGACTTTAACTTGGGCGCACTGGGCGCCGCTTTGCTAGGGGCTTTGGGCGTGAGCCAAGTCTCGGCCCAACAAAGCGTCATCACATCCACTGGCCAAGGCATGGAGGGCGACATCACCTCCACCGGCCCACGCCGCCGCCGTGGCCAGCCTCTACAAAACAACGTACCACCGCCCGGCTCTGCACCCGCGCCAGGCACCATGCCTGCAGCCACTATCTTGGTGTTGGGCGATTCGCTCAGCGCTGAATACGGCATCCCACGCGGCAAAGGCTGGGTGGCGCTGCTGGCCGACAAGCTGCAAGCCGAACGTCCCGATGTCCGTGTGGTCAACGCCAGCATCAGCGGCGACACCACTGCAGGTGGCCGCTCTCGCCTGCCCGCCATGCTCGACCAAGTGCGCCCCGTGCAAGTGGTGATTGAACTCGGCGGCAACGATGCCTTGCGCGGCCTCGATTTGGACAGCACCCAAAACAACCTTGAAGCCATGATTCAAGCCTGCCGCGCTGTCAACGCGCGCGTGGTGTTGGTGGGCATGCAGATACCACCCAACTATGGCCCCGACTACAGCGCCAAGTTCACCGTGATGTTTGCCAACCTCGCCAAGAAATACCGCACGGGCTTGGTGCCGTTTTTCCTCAAAGGCATTGCCGATGCGCCCGATGCCACCGCGCAATTTCAACCCGACCGCATCCACCCCAAAGCCGAGGCGCACCTGCGCATGTTGGCCAATGTGTGGCCTGAAATTAAAAAGAATTTATAAATCGTGAGCGTTACCTTTATTTCAGCGCAAGACGCGCTCAGCCGCATGGCTATTCCACTGTGCACGCCCGGCGGCTTCAGCACCATCATCGACGCACGCAGCGAGGGCGAATACGCACTCGACCACCTGCCCCATGCCGTCAATTGGCCCTCGCTCAACAACGAAGAACGCATCTTCGTGGGCACCATGTACAAGCAGCAAGGCGCGTTTGAAGCCCAGAAGCATGGCGCAGCGATGGTAGCGGCCAACATTGCTCGCCACATCCAGCGCGAAGTGCTGGAGCTACCCAAAAACTGGCAGCCTCTCATTTACTGCTGGCGTGGCGGCAAACGCAGTGGCTCGCTGTCGTTGGTGCTGGGGCAAATTGGCTTCAAGGTGAACTTGATCGAAGGTGGCTACAAAGCCTTTCGTGCGGCCATGGTGGAAGATATTCCTAAGCGCGTGGCCCCGCTGCAATTCAAAGTCATCTCTGGCCCCACGGGCTCTGGCAAAACTCGTTTGCTTTATGCACTCGCTGCCGAAGGCGCGCAGGTACTGGACCTAGAGGACCTCGCCAGCCACCGCAGCTCGGTGCTCGGCCATATCCCAGGCCAACCGCAGCCAAGCCAAAAACGCTTTGACACCTTGGTGTGGCAAGCCCTGCGCAGCTTTGACCCCGCGCGCCCTGTGTTTGTGGAATCTGAAAGCCGCAAAGTGGGCAATCTGTCCATCCCCGAATCGTTGATGCTGGCCATGCGCGACAGCCCCTGCTTTGAGCTGCAGCTCAGCCTCGATGAACGCGTGGCCTTGCTGATGGAAGACTACAACTTCTTCGTCGATGACCAAGACTTGTTTTGCCGACGCCTAGATGCGCTGGTGGCCATTCGCGGCAAAGCGGTGGTGGATGCGTGGAAAGAACAAATTCACACCGGCCACATCGACCAAGTTGTGCGTGACTTGCTGGTGATTCACTACGACCCAACCTATGCTGCATCCATGGTGCGCAACTTCGCGCAAACAGGACAGGCCACGGCTTGTGTGGCAGACAACCGACATGCGGAGAGTCTGCGTCAGGTGGCACAAGCCTTGTGCCACCAAGTAGGCGCTTGAGGTTTAGCTCGCCTGTGCTGCCGTCACACGCACGGCAGCCCGGTAAGCGTGCCAACTGGCAAAGCCCAGCCAAGGCCCGACCACCAGCAAACCCGCCGCTGACGGCAACATCGCCAACACTACCAAGGCTGTGATGAGCGCCCCCCAAAACACCGACACGGCGGTGTGATCCACAAAGACACGCAAGCTGGTGATGCAGGCGGTGATGGCATCGGTGTCACGGTCCAAAATCATCGGAATAGACACCATCATGCTGGCGAAGACCAGCCCAGCAAAGAAGCCCCCCACGCATAGGTAGGCGGCAATGAACTCCCAGTTCTGCGGGTTGAACACGGCCTCTAGCACGGTGGCCGTGGTGGGCATACCGCCCGTGTTGAAAAACACCGCAAACACCACCAACGATGCGCGCCCCCACAGCAGCTCCATCACCACCATCACCATGATGAGCATGCTCATGCTGCGGATGTGCGACTCCCAACAGGTCAACGAACTACCCATGCTTGGCGGTTCACCGCGCTCCATGTGCATGCTGACGTCATACAGACCCATGGCCAAGAAGGGGCCAATCAGCAAACACCCCGACACGGCCGACAAGGTGTACTCGGGATTGCTTTTGAACACGGCCAACAAGATCAACGCCATGAGCCAAAAGCAGATGCCGTAAAACAAAGAAATCAGAGGTTGCGAAACCAGATCTCGCAAGCCCAGCCAAAGCCAACGCAACGGATCGCTAAAGCCAATCGGGTTGATGTCAATTCGGTCATGCGCCTCGTCTGGTACCAATTGCTGCATGTATCTCCCCTCTTGTGAGTTTGGTTTTATAAGTTGGCGACTTTCAAAGCTCGCTCTAGGTCATTTTGTAAATCGATCACATTCTCTAGCCCAATACAAAAACGCACCACGCGCCCGCGTTGCCTATGCGACACCGAGCGTGCGCGGCTAGAGGCCATGTTGTAGGGCATCACCAAACTCATGGGGCCGCCCCAGCTGTAACCAATTTTGAACAACTGCAAGGCATCGCAAAACGCATCCACTTGTTTGGATGTGAAACGCTCGTCCATCACCACGCTGAAAATACCCGCAGCCAAACCGTCGGGCTCTTGCTGTGTCACACACAGTTGCTGCCAATGTGCATGACCGGGTGAATTGCTCAGTGCAGGATGCAGCACTTGGCTGAATGCAGGCTGAGATACGCACCATGCAGCCAGTGTGCGTGCTGCCATGTCTTGTGCTTTGTAGCGCAGCGGCATGTTGGGCAATGAGCGCAACACCATCTCGGCATCGTTCGCGCCCACGCCAGTACCCAAACGCATGTGGCTGAGCTTCAACACGCGCGCCAATTCATCGTTGCGCGTGACGATGCTGCCCATCAACACATCGCCACCGCCACTGGGGTATTTGGTGAGCGCGTGGATAGTCAAGTCCACCCCAAGCTCGCCCTGCCCTGGCGTCAGGTCAAACGCGTTGAAGGCCAAGCCTGCACCCCAAGTGTTGTCGAGTGCGCACAGCACACCGCGGGCCTTGCACAACTGCACCAAAGCCACGAGATCGGGAAACTCCATCGTCACCGAGCCCGCCGCTTCGAGCCACACCAAACGTGTGCGCGGTGTGATGCGTGCGGCCAAGTCGTTCACATCCAGTGCGTCGTATATCTGATGCGTGATGCCAAACTGAGCTAACTCGCCTTCGGCCAGCGACTTGTTGGGCGCATAGGCGTTATCCGGAATCAACACCTCGTCGCCAGTTTTGAGTAACGCAAAATCCACATGCGCAATCGCCGCCAAACCACTGGGCGTGAGGATGCAATGCGTGCCGCCCTCTAACGTGGCCAAGCGTTCTTCGAGTGTGAACGTGGTGGGCGTGCCATGCAAGCCGTAGGTGTAAGCCGACTTGTCCATCCACTCACGCGTGCGCATGGCGGCCACATTCGGAAAGATGACCGTCGAGGCTTTGAACACGCCCACTTGCGGTGCTTCAAATTCAGACGGGGGAAGATAAGCGTGGTGAATGAGGTCGGTGCTGCGGGTCATGCACTGATATTAACCAGCCGAGAAACGAAAAACTCCGCCGAAGCGGAGTTCTTAAAACCAACAAGGGGAAAGTTAAACCTTCCACTTCTCCAACAAAGCTGCAGGACGCATGCTGTCATACGGCTCGAAGGGCTGGTGAATCCATGGGTTCGTGGCCAAATAGTCCATCGAGTAATCAGGTTTGAATTCGGACACACCCTTGGTCCAAATCACGGCGGTGCGCAATTCGGTGATGGGTGCGTAGTTGTTTTTGAGTTGGTCCACCACCGCCTTCAAGGTGTGGCCGGTGTCAGCCAAGTCGTCCACCAACAACACACGTCCAGCGATTTCGCCTTTGGGTGTGGTGATGAAGCGGGCGATGTCCAAGTGGCCTTGCACGGTGCCTGCATCAGCGCGGTACGAGCTGGTAGACATGATGGCCAAAGGCTTGTCGAAGATGCGCGACAAGATGTCGCCTGGGCGCATACCGCCACGGGCCAAGCAAAGGATGGTGTCGAATTCCCAGCCCGATTGGTGAATCTTGATGGCGAGTTTTTCGATGAGGTTGTGGTACTCGTCGTAAGACACGTACAGGTGTTTGCCGTCTTCAGTCAACATGGTTTGATCCTTTAAAAAATTAAGCGATGTAGGGGTGTGTCAGCAAAATCGTGTGGTCACGGTCTGGGCTGGTGGACACCATGTGAATCGGCACGCCGGTGGTTTCGGCAATGCGATTCAGGTAATGCTGAGCGGCCTTGGGCAGCTTGTTGTAATCGGTCACGCCCACGGTGGTGTCGCTCCAACCTGGGATGGTTTCGTAGATGGGTTTGCAACGCGAAATCTCGTCTGCGCCCATGGGCAAGATGTCGATGGTTTCGCCGTCCAATTCGTAGCCGATGCACAACAACAACTCGGTCAAGCCGTCGAGCACATCGAGCTTGGTGATGCACAAACCAGTGAGGCCGTTGACTTGCGCACTGCGTTTAAGCAACGCGGCATCAAACCAACCGCAGCGGCGTGAACGGCCCGTGGTCGTGCCCTTCTCTGCGCCAATGGTGGCCATGTGGTAGCCGGGGGTGCCCTCGACTTCCCAATCGAGTTCGGTGGGGAATGGACCGCCGCCCACGCGTGTGCAGTACGCCTTGGTGATGCCCAAGATGTAGTGCAGCATGCCAGGGCCAACGCCTGCGCCTGCAGCGGCGTTACCGGCCACGCAGTTGCTAGAGGTGACGAAGGGGTAAGTGCCATGGTCCACGTCGAGCAAGGTGCCTTGTGCGCCTTCAAACAACAGGTTGGCACCGGCTTTGTGGGCTTCGTTCAACTCGCGTGACACGTCGGCCACCATGGGCAAAATTTCTTTGGCATAAGCCATAGCTTCGTTGTAGACGGTGTCGTAGTCCACAGCGGGTGCGTGCAAGATGTCGGTCAACACATGGTTGTGCAGCTCCAAGTTCTCGCGCAGTTTGGTGGCGAAGCGCTCGGGGTGCTTCAAGTCTTGCACACGCAAAGCACGGCGTGCAATTTTGTCTTCGTAGGCGGGGCCAATGCCGCGGCCTGTGGTGCCGATCTTGGCCGTACCAGCCTTTTCTTTGGCGGCTTCACGCGCGATGTCGATGGCGGCGTGGTAGGGCAAGATCAAGGGGCAAGCTTCGCTGATGCGCAAGCGAGAGCGCACTTCCACGCCAGCTTTTTCAAGTCCCGCGATTTCTTCGAGCAGCTTTGGTGCAGACAACACCACGCCATTGCCGATGTAGCACTTGACACCTGGGCGCATGATTCCGCTAGGAATCAAATGCAAGGCGGTTTTCACGCCGTTGATGACCAAGGTGTGGCCTGCGTTGTGGCCACCTTGAAAGCGCACCACGCCAGTGGCGGTTTCGGTCAACCAATCGACCAATTTGCCTTTGCCTTCGTCACCCCATTGGGTGCCGACCACGACGACGTTACGGCCTTTGGTTGCAGCCACGGTTTGTCCTTGGGTAGTGCTCATATCCACTCGATTACTTAAAAAATTAAAGGGCTTGACCAGCGGGAACAGCTTGCACTGCCCACTGGCCGGCGACTTCGATCAGTTCACGATCGCAGTCAAATTCATCGACTTCGCTTTCGTGGCCTGGCAACACGCAGACCACGGTTTCACCATTGGCACGCAAGGTGGCAATGGCTTCGCGCAAACCTTTGGCGGTTCCCCAGGGCGCACGAATGGCGGCTTTGAGGGCGCGCTCTGGCACCACGCTGACCAACTCTTTCAAGTCCAAACTGAATCCGACGGCGGGACGCTTACGGCCAAACACCGCCCCCACTTCGTCGTAGCGGCCACCGCGCACCAAGGCGTCGCTGGCACCGCGCACAAAGATGGCAAAGCGCACGCCGCTGTAGTAGGCGTAGCCGCGCAAATCGGCCAAGTCAAACGTCACGGCCACACCGCTCAAGTCCGCAGCAATTTGGCGCAGCTCAGCCAAGGCTTGCATGACCACAGGCCATGCAGCAAATGCTTTTTCGGCTTGGGCCAACACGGACACATCGCCATACATGCCGACCAAAGCGACCAAGGCCATGCGCACATTGGCAGGCAAGTCTTTGGAGAGAGCTTGAACGCCTGAAGTGTCTTTGGCGGCCAAGGCGCTGTGCAAGGCATCGCGCGCGTCAGCCGTCAAGGTCACACCATTCAGCAACGCGGGCACGATGCGCGCATCGCTCAAGTCCACCGTGAATTGGTGGATGGACACGGCTATGAGGGTGTCCAACGCCAAGTGCAGCACTTCAAGATCGGCCTCGATACCTGCATGGCCATAAATTTCGGCACCAAACTGCAAAGGCTCACGGGTGGCGAATGGGCGGTCTGGGCGTGTATGCAGCACAGGGCCGCAGTAGCACAGGCGCGTCACGCCAGTACGGTTGAGCAAATGGGCGTCAATGCGGGCGACTTGCGGCGTGGTGTCGGCGCGCAGGCCCAAGGTACGACCAGAGAGTTGGTCGACCAGTTTGAAGGTTTGCAAATCGAGTGCGCGGCCTGTGCCCGACAGCAATGATTCGAGGTACTCGAGCAATGGCGGCATGACCAGCTCGTAGCCATAGCCTCTAGCTGTGTCGAGATACAAGCGACGCAGCTCTTCGATGTGCCGGGCCTCAGAAGGCAGAACATCGGCGATGTGAT
>JACCDW010534783.1_pt1 | contig 10272 bp, 7 predicted proteins | sample 7449781 | NCBI WGS metagenome assembly JACCDW01 (sample SAMN15323449, study PRJNA562643) | freshwater metagenome | isolation source: river surface water | place: USA:Blue River Watershed | collected 2017-08-18 | reverse complement strand
TCCATTATCTTTTCCAATTCTCCTCCGTCTACTCCCGAAGGAAAACCTATTGCTGCATTTCATTGAACTTTACCGTTTATTAGTGCTGGATATACCACTTTTTTTATTTCAGTTGTAGTTTTTTCTGTAATCTGTTCTCTATCGCGATAATCGCTATTCCTCTCTATTGAATCTTTAATTCTCTCATTAAGACCTCCTAATCCCTTTCCCAATATTGGTGCTACTTTACTTTCTGACGCACTCGTAGGAGATTTATCATAAGCTAGTCTAGCTGCATCGAATCCTTTCTTAGCATCAGCATCTAGAAATGAGCTATTTGAACTAAGGAAAGATTTAAAGTCCATAGGGGCCTCTGCTGCTTCATTAACGAATTTAACAAAAGAACTAAAACTTTCAAAAACCGGTTTGCTATTTTTCATGTTGTTTTATTTTTATTTTTCAAACTGTAAACTATATATCCAGATAAATTACATTTTTTTGGAATTTTAATCAGGATAGATCCGATAAAATTTTTTTCCAACGAGAAATATTATTAACTTTGTACTGTACAATTAATCACAACAAAAAGGTCCCGTAGCTCAGCTGGATAGAGCAACTGCCTTCTAAGCAGTAGGTCGCACGTTCGAATCGTGCCGGGATCACTAAAAGAAGTTCTTTTAAATTTTATTTGCTTCCTTGGTGGAATCGGTAGACACGATAGATTTAGGATCTATTGCCGAGAGGTGTGAGAGTTCGAGTCTCTCAGGAAGTACTTAGGTCCCTTAGCTCAGTAGGTTAGAGCAACTGACTCATAATCAGTAGGTCCACGGTTCGAGCCCGTGAGGGACCACAAGATTTTTTAACGTCTATTAGAGATCTATTATTTTTTTATCCCGGAATAGAACTTTACATTTAAGGATTATTAATTATTAATTATTAAACCTTTAAAAATGCAACTAGAAAATCTAAATCAGGTAACTACTGAATTTAAGGATGGTCTAAACCGGGTAACAATCAAAGTTAAACACACGAATCCAGATGCTGAAGTCAACTTCACCGCTATTGGAATTGGTAGAGACAGGAAAGAAGCCGCTATCTTTGGATTAGGTATGTTCTTTACCGTCATGGACGGGCAAACTGAGGAGGGTGAGATAACGAGAGTGGATGATGCAATTAGTATTATTAACGAGTACTCAGGTATGGAAGACGTTGAAAAGATAATCTCTAACAATTTAGAAGTGAATCAGCTTTTCAATTTCTACGAATCAACAGATATAGAGTACCAATGGGACGTAATAGAAAACTCTAAAACAGGAGGACACATCTCAGAAATGGAGGTATTGGAAGAAAATTTTGAATAATTTCTGAAAAAATTTTTTTATTCAAAAAAAATCATCTAAATTAGCGAAACTAAAAAATAGAGTTGATATATAAAACTCGAAACAAAAGAAAAATGAAAACACAATTCGGAAATATCGTTAAACCGTTTATGCCTCAGGCTAACGCACCGATTTCACAGGTGGGGTTTGCTAAGTGGTATAATGGCAACGCAAAAAATCCGGATTTGATTAGATGATTAAGTAAATAAATCACCATAACTAAGAAACTCCGGATCCACAAGATTCGGAGTTTTTTTTTTGCGGTGCGGTAGCTCAGATGGTAGAGCACGGGACTGAAAATCCCGGTGTCGGCGGTTCGATCCCGCCCCGCACCACTGAACTTTTAAGTTCTTTGAAATAAACATAGGGTAGTTGGCCAATTGGTAGGCCGCCTCATTTGGGATGAGGACATAGTGTCGGTTCGAGTCCGGTCTACCCTACCATGGGGGGTTAGCTCAGTTGGCTAGAGCACTTGCCTTGCACGCAAGGGGTCATCGGTTCGAGTCCGATACTCTCCACTAAACACGTCGGTAGCTCAGTTGGTAGAGCACTGGTCTCCAAAACCAGGTGTCGGAGGTTCGAGTCCTCCCCGGCGTGCAAACTACAGTGTCCTGTAGTGAAATGGCATCACACGGCGTTTTGGCCGCTGGGTTAGAGGTTCGAATCCTCTCGGGACAACTAAAGGTTCTTTGACATATTGGCGTAAACTGTCACGTAGCTCAGTTGGTTAGAGCATCTGACTGATACTCAGAAGGCCGGTGGTTCAAATCCACCCGTGACAACTTAAAAATAAAATAGTTAACTATGGAAAGTGACAAGAGCGACAAGAGTCGCAAGAGAATGATCTCGTAGCTCAGTTGGTTTAGAGCACCGCACTTTTAATGCGGGAGTCGTGGGTTCGAGTCCCACCGGGATCACTTAAGGGCAGGGCGCCTACTGGACCGATGCCGGGAGGTCGTTTGGGAGTGGTTGGAGGCCACAATTCATCTTTATCGGGGATGTCTGTTTGTAAAAGTCCAAGCGCTTGGTTCTGCCCCCGGTAACTATAAGGACTAGTAGCTCAGCTGGTTAGAGCACATGACTGTTAATCATGGGGTCGTAGGTTCGAAACCTACCTAGTCCGCAATAAGCAGGTATCGTATAACGGTTATTACTTCTGACTTCCAATCAGAAGATCTCGGTTCGATTCCGGGTACCTGCTCCACCCCCATTTCGTACCTTTGTTTAGATATACATGCCGGGTGATCCTCCCGTTGAATCACGGGAGCCGGCTCCATAGCGAATTAGCTCAGAGGAAGAGCGTCCGGCTCATATCCGGAAGGACGGGATCTCGGAATTCCCATTCGCTACTAGAAATAAAAAAATGGTTTTTATACTTGATTAAGAGTGATGTCCCATTTGCTTGTAGCTAGAAGCATAAATCCTTGCAAGACGCTGCTAATTTCACCTAATATGGTGTCGTATGCTAGAAGACAAACATTTACTCTATCTTTTGCTATATCCTCCGGAGTTAATTCTTTGTCGTTTTTACACTGTGAGTGGACCATTAGCAAAACGCAAAGGACTAGGAATCTGTTTATTACTCGGGCCTCTCCTTTGAGTACAACTGCCTTCTCCCTTTTTATTTTAAAATCGATTAAGGCCTTTTCTAATGTTTTATAGTCTGGATATTTGGCTTTAAATCTTAAGTTTCCTCTCTTTGCTATTGCAGGATATACTTTATCACGGAGAAGCTCAGGATATCTAAGTTCGTTTGAGTTCTCTTTAAATATAAAATCTAGCATCATCGGAAATTCTGGAATTTGCTTACCCCAAACCCAGCTTTCATTGATAAAATCGTCGAATCCTAATAAATTTTTATCCATGACTATAATTTTTTTCAGATTATATATTTAATTATTTTTTTATCACGAGTTTGGTACTTATCTTTGTATCAAATTAAGTCAGTCTCTTAGCTCAGTTGGTAGAGCATCTGGTTTACATCCAGAGTGTCGTAGGTTCGAATCCTACAGGGACTACGAAATTTTAAACGGGTAGGTTGAGCAATTGGTTGGCTCGCCGGACTGTAAATCCGGTTCCGTAAGGACGTGCAGGTTCGAGCCCTGCCCTACCCACTAACAATTAAAAACCAAAAAAATGAATCAAGAGAAAATCTCTGAAATGATCATGAAGCTGGAACTAATTCCTTCCAAGATCGCAAAGCATTCAGTTGAGATCCTAGATCTTAACGAGAAACTTCAAGAATCTATAACTGAGATCAATCAGTTGGAGTCTGCAATTAAGTCTGGTGTCAATTCTGCAGAAGACGGTAACGGTAAAAAACTTTACACGAATGCAGAATCAAGAGAGGCAGCTTTCTTACAGATCGCATTTGATGATGAGGATCTAAAGAAAGCAAAAGAGGTTCAAGCAGAGCTACAGAGAAAAATCTCGTTAGAAAGAATCCAAGTTGAAGCTCTTTCTAATGAACAGAGAAACGTTCGAACTATTGTTCAGTACTTCTCTTCTCTTCAAGAGGCATAAATACGCCAATAAAAAAGAATAAGTTCTTTGAAATTAAAATATTATCAGGTAGCAACGTAAGGGATACTTCGTAGCTCATTAGGTAGAGCATTTGACTGAAACTCAGAATGTAGCGGGTTCGATTCCCGTCGATATAAAAATGCCCTTGCAAATTTCTCCTGATATAACCATTAAACTGATAGTAAAGGATAAGGTTACTTCGTAAAATAGCTCAATTGGATGAGCGTTTGTATTCAGAACAAAAGGATGCGGGTTCAACTCCCGCTTTTACAACCAAAAATACCTTTCCTGTTTTCTTCAGTTTATCTTTTGTGGATCAGTCTTCTTGGTGATTCTAGACGGGTTCGATTCCTGTATCCACAACAAAACCAGTAGTAATGATAAAGTTACTTCGATTGCATTGAAAGCACGGTGTCGTTGGTTCGAATCCAACTCCCTCCACTAGTAAAAAAATTGATTAAAAAGGAGGGATAGCTCAGCTGGTAGAGCACGTAAAAGAAAAAATGCTTTGTCAACTTTCTCTGGTTTATTTTGTAATTTATTGTTTAACTATATAAAAACCTGTACTAATGTCAAAGTTCAGAAATCAGAATCTCAGAAGTTCGCTAGCTAATATGCAGCCAAAATCTGAGTTGGTTGAGGCTATTGCAATACCAAAGCCAGACACCAAAAATCGTCAGGGACATGCAGCTTATTCTTTGGATAAGTGGCTGAAGTTGTTAACTATGCTTAACACTCTAAAACTAGAAAATCAGTTCTATCGTTCTGAGAATGAAACGATGCGTGAATTGAAATTGGTAGTTGATGAGTGTGCGAAGGAAGACACTTACCTAGTAGCTCAATGTATCGTTTATTCACGTTGTGTTGGAGAAGGAATGCGTTCGATTAATCATCTTGCAGCTTCTTATTTAGCTCCTCATTGTGCTGGACAAGAATGGGCTAAAAGATTCTACGGACTTTGGAACAAGAGAACAAAATCAGGAGGTACAATTTTCCGTCCAGATGACATGGCAGAAATCATTGCATGCTTCTCCGCAATGAATAAGACCAAGGTAACTAACTCGATGAAAAAAGGATTTGCTTCCGCTATCGAGAACCTTGACGCTTACTCTCTATTGAAGTACAAGAATCCAATGATCGACGTCATCAATCTTGTTCACCCTAGACCTGAAAAATCTTCTGCGATTGTAGAAGTTAACGGAGAGAGAATCTCTGCTATTGATTCGATCATGAAAGGACTATCAGTTTCTGCAGATACCTGGGAGGTTGCTCAATCAGATGCTGGCCAGGAGGTTGCAAAAGCTGTTAAAGAAGGAAAGATTGATAAGAATGAGGCTGAAAAAATCCTGAAAGAAGCTAAGGCAGAAAACTGGGATTCTTTGCTAAACGAAGGTAAACTCGGTATTCTTGCCGCACTTCGTAATATCAGAAACATTCTTAAGACCAGCGCTAAAGAATCGACTATCGATTCTCTATGTAAACTTCTTTCCGATTCAGAAGCTATCAGAAAAGGTAAGATCATGCCATACCAAATGGATTTGGCTCATGAGGTTACAATTTCTGAATTCAGCAACTCCGATTCTAGAAAGGTGGCTCAGGCTCTATTGAAAGGATTTGAGGCAGCAGTTCCAAATCTTGCTGAAATGCTACCAGGAAGAACACTAGTAATGGTTGACTTCTCTGGATCGATGGGAACACCGATGACTGACGGATCTAGATCCGGAAAGAGATACAAAAGTACCTGTATGGATAAAGCGGCTTTAATAGCAGCAACTATCGCAAAGGGAACTAATGCAGATGTTATCCGATTCGGTTCTTCAGCAGAATATGTTAAATGGAACGCCAATTCCGATGTATTTAGCATTGCTAAGAACATGCGAAGAGATATGGGCGGAACTTCATTAGCTTCGGCTTGGAGAGAAGCTCAAAACTCAGGACGTAAATACGATCGGGTTTTCATCCTTTCGGATAACGAATGTAACAGAGGATCTAGCTACAGCTCTTACATGAACTATGTGAAGTCAGTAGGAAGTCCATATGTTTACTCAGTAGACTTGGCTGCTTACGGAACTACCCAATTAGCTGGAGATAAAGTTAGATACTACTACGGCTACGGATATAGTATGTTTGATGATATCGCTAAGAGTGAGTTCAACCCAAACTATCACCTTGAAAAAGTGAAACAAATCGTTATCTAACGATAGAAAAATAAAGACTGGAGAGATTGGTTTCCCTCCAGTTTTCAAAAAAGAGTTCTTTGAAATTAAAATATTATCAGGTAGTAACGTAAGGGTTACTTCTTAGCTCATTGGTAGAGCATTTAATTTTGGTTTAAACGGTAGTGGGTTCAACTCCCACAGAAGCGCGAAAGCGTACACCCTTGCAATTTTCTCCTGATAAACTTATTAAAGCAATAGTAATCTAAATCGTTACTTCGGCTGTTAACCGAGAGGTCATGGGTTCGAGTCCCATCCGGAACCCCAATTTTTAAAAGCATATGGTTCCGGTAGCTCAGCTGGTAGAGCGCTTTTTACGATTGGAAATTTTCTTTGCTTTTAACATTAGAACGTAGCAAGACAAGAGTTACTTCGCATACATAGGTTCGAATCCTATATTTGCCTTCTGGCAGATTAGACAAGTGGATAAGTCAATCGTCTCATAAACGATTATACAATGATTACACTCTTATCAAAATTCTCGTTCTATTATTTGGTTAGGTGGTGTAATGGGCAACACCCTTCATTATCAGGATAGAAATATCTGGAAGGACGACGCAGGTTCGAATCCTGTCCTAATCTCTAAAGACCCCACGATTGACAGAAATATCCGTCTGTCATGGTGTGTGAACCTGACTTGAAGGCTTCAAGGCTATGGGGGAGGCTACACATGTTAGATAAGGATTCCTCATTATGGATTGAGAGGGTAAGGGGCTTTAATTAGTCGTGTCGTAATCCACAAGTCGTAGAAATACTGGACAATTCTACGATACACACTCACGCTTCCGAGTGAGACCGGCCACGTAACTTTGGCGGTAGGGTGAAGAAGTCCTGAGGACAGCACTGAACGCTTAACAGTAAAAACCATGACACTCTTGATTGGTAGAATAGGTTAAGACGGAGTGTGATGGTAGAGACCTCTGGTGGATGGTTACTATGCTCCTATACTTCTAGGGGATATTCAGAGGGATATAGATAGGGAATACTATATTGATTTACAGTAGGGCAGGTCCGGGTATCCCTCCGGTTGAAGTACCTGCCCTTCTTTATGATCCATAAACTAGTCTTGTGGTTTAATTGGATAACACGTATCACTACGGATGATAAATTGAGGGTTCGAATCCTTCCAAGACTACATAATGCTTGCTGAAATATATACATCAAAAGATATAGCAAGTGCCAACTCCAAACGTAATAAAATACAGTGTTTCGAACGTATCGAATACCATCGGTAGAAATAATATGCACCTTGGTATCAGTAACAGTGTGGGATATGGCCCTACTGCTACTACTGATTTCTGGAATGGCTACACTCCAGGAGCAAGCGGATACACAATTTACGTAAACAAAGCTTCAAACGGTCCATCCATATTTTCACCTGCCAATGATACAGAACTTATAAATACTGCAAAATATATTGCAACCTCAATTAATCTAAATCCAACTATTAACACATCTTCAGATGCACTTTCATGGATCGACTCACAAAGTAATATGATTTGTGTTAATTATAATTATCCAAGTATTGTTACCGACGGGCTGGTATCTTTACTAGATGCTTCTTTTACAACTTCATATCCTAAAGGTGGAACCGGATGGAAAGATCTATCAGATACACAGGCTACCGCAACTTTAATAAATGGGGTTTCTTATGTCACCAATAATAATGGATCTTTAAATTACTCATCATCATCATTACAGTATGCAGAATTACCTGATCTTGGTAGTCTAAGCAACTTTACTGTATCTTGCTGGTTTAAATTAAACACCCTTCCTACCACATCCGGTGCAGCAGCTGTTGTAACTAATGTTTATGATCTTTCATCGAAACTCAATTTCTCAATCGGATTAAATAGATCTCCTACTTCTGCTAATATCTGCGGAGGGTTTTTTAATGGGGCTTGGAGAACGACCAATGGATTTACTCCAGCAACAGGATCTTGGTACAGTGTTGATGTAACCTATGACGGAAGCCAAATAATTCAATATTTAAATGGCGCATCACAATCCACTTTAACTTACAGCGGAACATCTCAGTCTTCGGGATTAGGCGTTAGAATAGGAAGAAGATGGGATAATGCTCCAAATTCAGTAGATTTTATTAATGGTGAAATCCCATTTGTCAGTATCTACAATAGAGCTTTAAGTCCTTCTGAAATAGCTTCTAACTATAATGCAACTTCTGGTAGATTCGTAACAGTCTCTCCTATAGTAACAGATAGCTTATTCATGGAGCTGGATGCCTCCAATTATACCAGCGGAACATGGACAGATGAAACAGGTAATGGTAATAATGCAACTATAAACGGAGCAACTTGGGAATCGACTGATGGCGGAATATTCGATTTTGATGGAATAAATGATACAATTAGCATCCCACATAATTCATCTCTATCACTATCTACTTCACAACAAAGAACCATACAGGTCTGGGTTAAATTTGATACACTGCCTTCACTAAACACACAGGGACAACCTGTTTTCGGTAAACTTTCATCCAGTTCTGGTTTTGATGGATATTGGGGTGGATTATATTCTACCGGAAGTAAAACTAGGGTGGTAACAAATGGTACGGCGGTACAGAAAATAACTGACTCGACACTAAACGTCACTACAGGTACCTGGTATCTTTACACATTCATATCTCAGATAACATCAACTGCAAACACTACTAAGGTTTATATCAATGAGACCGAGTATATCTCAACAGCACATGGTTCTGATAGTTACTCTGAAACCAATCCTCTTTATCTAGGTTATATTGGTGCGGGAGTAAGTTCACCTTATCTAAACGGTAAGATTGGAGCTTGCTATTTCTACACTAAGGGTCTCAGCGCTGCAGAGGTAAGTCAGAATTTTAATGCAACAAAATCAAAATATTCTTTATAAATTTTTTTTAATTCGAAACTTTTCTTTAATTTTGCATAGAAATTAAAATCCGATAGGATATATAAAAACGCAAATGAAAAATTTATTCCATATAGACCTAAGTTTACTCACATCGTTATCGTCGTTGACATGTGATGAAACTAACTGTGCTATGCTAAGGGATAAATAACCATATTAATAATTAAATTTAAAAGGTCCCTTAGATTCTAAGGGACCTTTTTTATTTTGTGCGGTCTTTGACATGTTGGAACTAGAAAGGAGGAGTAATTAAGCTGGCGCTTGACCTAGTCTTGAAAACTAGTGGTACCTTCGGGTATGGGGATCGATACCTCACTCCTCCGCAAAAGGAAAGTTGTCCGAGTGGTTTATGGAGCACGCTTGGAAAGCGTGTGCACCCGGAAGGGTGCCATAGGTTCGAATCCTATACTTTCCGCAAAAGCCGGGGTAGCTCAATTGGTAGAGCTCTTGATTTGTAATCAAGTGGTTGTCAGTTCGATTCTGACCTCCGGAGCAAATACGTCACTGTGGCCGAGACGGTTTAGGCGGGGGTCTGCAAAACCTCACACACAGGTTCGAATCCTGTCAGTGATTCTAAAAAATGGGAAATTATGGAAAAGGAAGAAAAGATCGAGCACATTAAAAATGCGGTCGCTGCCGAAAAGGCTGAAAGAGAGAAAAAAAGAAAAGAGTACTGGTGTAATCTTCCTAAATTTGAGAAGGCACATGATGTACCAGCTATACCTAGAGTGGACGAAGAAGAATACAGAAATTTCTACGTGCCCAAACTGATAGATGCAGGTGCTATTCCAAAGAAAGATCTTATTGACGGTCAGCTCTACTATGGGGATTATAGAAATGCAGAAGTCGGTAAATGGAATGCTAAAGAAAATGTTTTTGATCATTGGAGATACAAATTCGGATTTAGAAAAGACACGTGCAATCACTTCGAGGATGATGACGGGTTTGCATTATTCGTTCCTATTAGATTAGCGAATGAAGATGAGATAGAAGAATATCTCAATACAAAATAATACATGGTGTGCGTAGCTCAGTTGGTTAGAGCGTCTGATTGTGGTTCAGAAGGTCGGCAGTTCGATTCTGCTCGTGCACCCCATGCCTCGATAGCTCAAGGGTAGAGCACCGCTTTGGTATAGCGGGGATATGGGTTCGACCCCCATTTGAGGATCTTGATTAATGTTCCCGTAGCCCAACAGGCAGAGGCAATGGACTTAAAATCCATACAGTAACGGTTCGAATCCGTTCGGGAATACTAAATAGGTGTGTAT
>JACCDW010278850.1_pt1 | contig 10272 bp, 14 predicted proteins | sample 7449781 | NCBI WGS metagenome assembly JACCDW01 (sample SAMN15323449, study PRJNA562643) | freshwater metagenome | isolation source: river surface water | place: USA:Blue River Watershed | collected 2017-08-18 | reverse complement strand
TGTCTACGTGCTGTTTTAATCTTTGTTTACCTTTAGTGATAAAAGATTGTGGTACAGCGAAACCAATCGTGTTGATTGAAATTCTTCTGTTCATTTCCTTATATTTTTTTGTATTTGAACCCGAATTCGTTGGTATCAATTCCAACTCAAATGCCTCAAGGACACTTCCGATTCAACCACAAGGTCTATTATAAGTATATCGAAGAATTAATAAAATGTAAAGTAAAAACCTTATAAAGTGTAAACTGGAACATGAATGGACTCAATAAAAATTTCACCATTTTCGTTGTTAGCCAATTTGATTGTTATTTCACTTCCTATTGTGATGAGACCTTCACCTTCTTCTGTTTCATGTTCAACATTACTCCAATCAAAAGGTAAAGAGAGTGATACCTCTTCACCATCCTCAACCTGTGGGGTTACTTCAATTTCTATTTCAGATGGACCCTGAATATCATATAATGAAATACCTTTTATACCCCAACTTCTATGTTCCATTTCAATAAGATAATTTAATGTCATATCACCACAAGTTGCCCAATCAATATCATTCCCATTTACTTTAACACCATAGGTTTCAACATATACTGATACCCTATTTTCATATCTGTCATTACCAACCGCACCCTCGTTTATGTGTTTTTGAATCATATTTAATTGATTTTCAGTAAGAAGTATAGTTTTCATTGTAGAATCTTTTTTAATATAAATACCATACAAAAATAATAAAAAAATTTGGTATATCAAAAAATATCATTAGTTTTGTATTCAAAATACAACAAAATGAGAAGTCTATTCTTTTTATTTCTGATTTTTATGGTGACAATGTCATCATGTGCTGTTAAGAAAAAATTCACCACAAAAAAAACACATATGTGGGAAAATAGAATGGTCACAAAAAAAGAATACGATTCTTTACTTCGTGACCACACATATAAGTTTGTTATGAATTACGAACAAAAAGATTAACTTTTTGCTGTTTGTGCAGGATTACCACATAAATCTGTTGTTAATAAGATTGTTTCTTGTGTTGAACCTCTTCTCATACCAACATTCGGTTCTCCATCAAACAATGGTTGTTGTGATTTTTTACTTTTAATTGTCACCCACGGTGTGTCTGCATGTGAACCCCTCTCATAAAATATTTTGTATTTTCCCGATTTAGATACCAATGGTACAATCGATAACACAATTTTATCTGAAGGAGCATTATCAATAATTGATTTTGCTTTTGCACCATCTAAAACAAAACTTTGTGAACGTGAACCACCATTTTGATTGTTTGATTGTCTTCCGTAAGATTTAAATGCATCGTTAATCACTGTTAAATCACTCATAAACTGATTAACATCTGAGTAACCAGCATTTTTAGCCTTGTCACTCATCCAATCAGGAATTGTCATGGTCTCAGGTTTTTCACCGGCCATATCTTGCATATACTTTCTTTTTTCTCTTTCGGTATTTTTCTCAACCCCTAATTTTACCAGTTCATCCCATTTTTTAAGTGCTCTCTCTACAGTCTTATTATAGTTTGCTTCTGACTTTGCGTTATAATTTTTAACTTTATCTAAAGTAGTGTCTAATACGGAATTATTTAAATTTACTTCACCTATAGGAACTCCGTTCATCCTTAATTCAAATATTGCCTCATCACAAACATGTGATGATTTATTTTTATTTGGATAATAACCAATTGTTACTTCCATACCAACAATACACTCATAATTTTTACTAGCACTAATAACCGCTCTCACGAATTGTTCTGACTGATATTGTGCTAATTTTGTTTTGTCTTTTAGATCTGCTGGACCGGAATAACTAGTTTGACCAATAATTGTTTTAGGTTCAGGAATTTCAGGTAAATCATTTTCAGATAATGTTTTACCAACTAATGATTTAAAGTAGTTATCTAAAAATATTTTTAATGATTCACCTCTTTTTTGTGATAATACTCCTGGTTGTAATGCTACTGGTGGATTAACTTCATTATCTTTATTTGTTACCTTACTTTCACCCGCCTCTAATTGAATTGTTATCTTACTCCCTTTATGTTGGTTGATAAAATTAACAATTTTAACTAATTCATCTGTGATTTGAGAAGATTGTTGTGGAGTTAATTTCCACTTACCCATTGGCCATATTGCACCAAAATTAACAGTAATGGTCTCGGTTTTATTTTCGTTTTGTTCGTTTATAACCCCATCAATTAGGTTCTTTATTTGTCCTTCTGTTAATATTACTGTTTTCATTAAAAATTTAGATTCTTTATGTATTATAAATACTTTAATAAAGTATATCAGGTATTTATAAATAAATAAACAAAAAAACAATTAAAATATGGTACTTAAATTAGGTTCTGAAGGAGAAGAAGTAAAAAAACTCCAAGTCAAATTAGGTGTTGATCCTATTGGTAAATTTGGACCAAAAACAGATGCAGCAGTAAAAGCGTGGCAATCTGCTAATGGATTAACTCCCGATGGTGTAGTTGGTCCCGCAACATGGTCTAAATTAATGGGTGAATCAATTACAAGTGCACCAACAATCATAACTGAACCAGCACCCGTTGCAAGTGTTGGTGGATTAAAATTAGAAAAATTAAGAGGTCACGTTCCTGATGCAGTAATTGCACAAATACCTGATACCGCATCAAAATTCAACATCAATACACCATTAAGACTTGCACATTTCTTAGCACAATGTGGACACGAAAGTGGTGGATTTAAAGTGACATCTGAAAACTTAAACTATTCGGCAAAGGGTTTGAACGGTATCTTTAAAAAATACTTCCCAACCGAAGCAGCTGCAACACCTTATGCAAGACAACCACAAAAAATTGCAAATAAAGTTTATGCAAATCGCATGGATAATGGTAGTGAGGCATCTGGTGACGGATTTAAATTTCGTGGCCGCGGATATATCCAATTGACCGGTCGTGCAAACTACACATTATTTGGTAAAGCAATTAATGAAGATATTGCAAACAATCCTGATATTGTTAGTGGAAAATATGCATTATTATCTGCTGCATGGTTTTGGTCAAAGAATGGTTTGAACACATTGGCGGATGGAGGTTCATCCGATCAAGTTGTAACATCAATTACAAAAAGAGTAAATGGTGGAACAATTGGTTTACCTGATCGTATAAAACACTTCAAAGAATATTATCAATTGTTATCATAAAAAAAGGGAGTTTAAACTCCCTTTTTAATTTGTGTTCTTTTTAAATCTAATTAAACTTTCAAATAATTTATAGTTGGTTAAAAATGATACTAAGCTATCAACTTTAACTTCACTTACTCCGCCGTTAATAATTTCACCGTCAGATTTACGATTATATTGAACTTTGACTGTTCCTTTATCACAATTAATTTCGGTGGATTGTAATTTTACTTTTAAAAAATCATTTTCATATGTCTTATAATAGTTGTTAAAATATTTTTGAATGATTTGATTTAATGTTTCTCTCAATTTCATACAACTATTACTACGTTCTACATCTTCTAAAACATATTCAAAGAATTTATTTGTTTCTTTTGTTAATTGATTAGATTCACCATATTTTGGATAAGTTAAGTTAAAATCATAATTTCTCTCAAACTCACCCGCGTGTCCACAATAATCAACAAATTGATTAAACATTTCATTTAAATTATCTTCATCCGGCATCTCCTCATAAACATTCTTTAATAGGAATTGAACAAATTTTACAACGTTTAAACTAATATCATAACTACTATATTGTTCTACTATATCTATATCTTTTTTAATGTCATCAATCATTGCAGCGTTTCCATTTTCATAACTTTCATATGATAAATCTGCAATGTCTGACCAAAATGCTTCTTGTACTTCATCTTTTTCTTTAAACGTGTGAAAAAAACTACTTAAGAAACCTTTAAAATCTTTTATTGAAAACTTTTGAGAAAATTCTTGTTTATTTTCTTCGTAGTATGGTTTCAAAAACTCTTCTAATCTTTCTTCTTCATATTCATCTATACCCCTATCTCTCATGTCATCATAAACAAATTCCCATCCGTGGTTCGCCTCATATTCATACCAAGAAATATTTTGATTTAATTGTTCTAAATCTTCAACAATAGTATCTACAGTTATCTCGATTCTTCCCCCATCAATTGAAACATTAGCATTATTTAGTAAACTTGATACCACATCTTCGTCACCCGATAATATACCATTGACCAATGGATTATTTATTTTACCAATTGATTTTTCAAATAATTTTAAACCGAGTTCATTTGGTAATATATCAAGTCTTTTAAGTTCTAACTTGATTTCATCACCATTAACCTCTCTTGTAAAAGACGGAAAGAAATAATTAAATATTTCTTTATTTTCAGGTTTCATTATAAAATCAGAAACATTGATTCTTTTATCGTCTCTGTCCATATATTGACTAGACTCAAAATGGAATTGGTATTTGTGATCAGGATTTTGTTTATCAATCATAATAAACAAAGGACCTTGTGGTGAATATCTACTAAACATATTACCTCTGTCCTTATGTTTTTTATTTAAAGAATATGGTCCCCACGTTGTACACCATTCAGTATTAACACCCAGATAACAAGATGCCTTTTCAGTTAATGGTTGAAATATATACCAATTTTCTCCACTATGTAAAACCTTAAATTCTTCTTTAGAAAGTACTTTTAAAATTTCACCAAGACTTTTGGTGTCTTTTGCGATGTAATCTTTAACAACATTATACAAATCACCGAGTTCTTTAATTTTACCTAAATCTAACGGTATTTTGTGTTGATAAACGTATTCGAGATATTCTTTAGCTTTGTCTAAGTCTTCTATTTGTAAACCACCCTTTTGATATAATGCAATAAGTAATTTTGCATACTTACCCATTCTTTGGATTTTACCATTATCGACAAGGGTTTGTGGATCAGAAGAAATAATATTGATGAAATCTACAAAAGGTATTTTATTATAATACTTTTGATAAATTTCTTCGCCAGACAGCTCGTTCAATAAATCTTCTAATAGAACACTGAATTTCATTATGTGTGATGTTTATTATAGATTAAATACTGATTTAATAATTGCATAAACAAATACTGAAACAGTACCAATTAATAATATACCAACACCGATTGCAAAAATACTTACAACGGTTTCTGCTACTTTTTCTATATTAACTTTCATATATCTATTTTTTTGTGGAATTTACCCATTCCATAATCCAATTCTCTTTAACTTCTTTTGAAATTGCAACTGGTGAAAATCTAATGTCTTTTTGAGGTTCTTTAGCCGGTTCCTTTCTTGTATCTACTTTAGTTGCATGATTAGGAACTTGATCATATCTAATATACTCATCTATTGACCAACCAAAATCACCATAGAATGTTTTTTCTTCCCATTGTCTTTTAGATGTTAAGAATACTGTTTTGGCAACATTTCTATCAATAATCATTACCATGTACTCCGCCCTATAATCATTTGATAATTCACTACCGATTTTACTCTTATCTTTTTCTTCGTAACCTGTTAATGAAAGAGATGCAGACATTAAATCTTTCTTTTTCATTACCTCTTTAACTTTATTTTTCACTGTATCATCTTCAGGTTCTCCAATATAAATAATTTTATCGTTTATAACATTTTTACTGGTTAAAATGAAATCATATATTAATACTGCATAACTTTTAAACTTTGGAAAAATATAAGAGTATATCTCGTCTAATCTTTGGTTGATAAGTTGGGTAACATCTGATTTCATAAGGTACTTACCAATAATTTCGGTCTGTGGTTTACCTGTTGTTACCGGAACATTTATTTTGTTCACCAATCTCATTTCTCTTGGGGTCCATTCCATTACAACATTAACACCAGACTCTAATCTCCCCATTCTAAGTTTTCTTTGGTCTATATCATGATTATCGGGATGGTGTTGTAGTTCCATCACTAATTTTTCATATTGAGCTTCTGAGATAAGAATTTTCATAACAATAAATATTTCTAAAAATAAATAAAAAAACCCAACAATTCAAGTTGGGTCATCCAGTATATACTAGTATTATTTATATCTAGTTTTCTAGTACTAGACTAGTTCTAGAATAAATACTGGAGAAAAATAAAAAAGGTCCCCAAATGAGGACCTTTTAATATAAAAAAATTTAAGTTTAAAAAAATCTTTTAAAGTTTGCTCTGATTTTTTCAACTGATTCGTTTACCATTGGTTCTTCTTCAACATCAATCTTTTCTTTGTCATCATCTTTCAATTGATCAAGAGCTTCGAATTCTTCTTCATTAGTTTGCTCAGCATATGAATGTTTTCTCTCCATAATCATTTTAAGCTGACTTTCGGTAATTTTTATTTTCTTTGACATGTCTAATTGTTTTTATATAAATATCACAAATTTTATAATATTTTATTTTATCTCTCTTCCACCACCATTAAACCATTCCATGAAGGAAGTCCAACCTCCCATCTTATTTACAACCCCTACAATGTCATTTAAGGAACTTTGTGGTGTTATACCATACTTTCCCTTCAATCGGACCGTATAAGAGATCTGAGGTACCTTTCTGACGAAATCTAACACCTTTGAGATGATTGCAAACTTCTGTTCACTATTAAATCCATCACCATTACTAAGAACACCAGGATTTGAGGATATAAAATCTTGGTACTGTTTATAATAATCCTTCTTAGATTGTCTATCCAACGGATCACCATCTCTATCATAAGATAAGGATAAGAAATTCTTATTTTCTAATGCTCTTTGTTTTGCATCAATTGCATCCTGTCTTTGTGCTTCTTTATCAAGTGCTCGACATTCTTTATCATAAGATTTATCGTTACCACCTTTAGTTATCCCACATTTTTGTGGACCAGACGCCGCTTTCACTGGATCAGTCCATCCTTGTTCCATGATTACAGACTCATCCAAATTCTTAACATATTTCACATCCTTATTTGGTACAACAATACATTTGGCCGTTTTCTTACCCATTTGTCTAAGTGCTGTCCATCTGTGATGACCATCAACAATCTTGTATCCTTTTTTCAACTTATGAACAACAATTGGCATAAGTGATTTATTCTTTTTGTACTTAAGGATTATATCATCAACTTTATCCTGATACTCCTTTTCTTTTTCGTCTTCGATAGGTTGATTAGGTTTTAATGCTTTAAGGGGAACATTAACCTTAGGGTACTTACTGATATCACCTTCTTCCCAATTAAATTCTGCACCCAAACCTTTTTGGATGTTTACTTTTATCTTTTCATTAAGTGATTTAAATTGGTCTTCCGAGATAAGAATTTTCATAACAATAAATATAATTTATAAACCAAATAGGAACTTATATAAACTTTCGAAGAATAATAGGACTATTCTTGGTTTTATATTTGAAAAGTGTTATTTATATTAAAAAAACACAATATGTTAAATTTAGTAATAGGATTATTTTTAGTTTGTACAAGCTTGGGAGTAAGTTTGTCCAAGTATTCAAAGCCAACCAATATTAGGGGGGAGAGAAAACACATCAAGCCGTTGGTATTGGACAAGGATGTTTTTTAAATGATGGGGGTAAAATTTATTTTATCCTCATATTCTTTTACCTTGGATTCAAGGAATCTCATTCGATCAGTTTCACCCATAATGGAATCATATCTTCCATAACGTTTAACAAATGATTCAAGACCGTCTCTATCGATTTCTTTTTGCATCGATTCAATGGAGGGTAATATGCAACCGTTAAATCCCATCGTTATTTATATCTTTATTATTTTTATTAATCCATTTATCCAAAAAGAAATTACCAATCGACCATCCCAATAATATTCCTACAACAATTACTACTACTAACATATGTTATATAAATAGTTTATAATTTCTGTATCCACCACTGTTTCTGACTACCCAGACTCTTCACATTGCCTTCACCAAATATTTCGTTAACAGCATCATACACACCAATCCAACTGGTACAATAATCATCACCACAAATGTACCCCCCTTTTTTAACTTTGGGCAACCAGGCATGGATATCTTTTTTAACTGATTCATAGTCATGGGATGCATCGATATACACAATATCGAAATACTCATCATTAAAAAGTTGTGATTGTGAAATGGAGTCATTTCTGTGGATGGTAATATGGTCCTTTAACGGGGTTAAATTATTTCTGGTGATAGATTCATAATCAACATTCTTTTTGTGTTCCATAGACCCGTTAAAATGATCAATGGCATGGTATTCAAAGTCGATTCCCTTATTAATTAATTCAACACATATCAAAGCGGTACTTCTACCCTGGTACACACCGATTTCGGCAATGATTAGTTTATCATTAACGTTTTCGGTAAGAGTGTTAAATAATTCACCTTGTTCATATAACTGACCCCAACCTTCAATAGTGTTATAAAAATGTTCCATACATTAAATACCCATCCAATAATATAAAAAAACCCCTTCAGAATATGAAGAGGTTTTCCGTCCCGGTTCCGGTGGGGAGAACATTAACCGTTTAGATAGTTCTGATAGAATTCCTTAAGGAACTTATCTTTCAACTTTTCTTTCTTGGCAACCTTCTCGTCCTTCATAAACATATCGAAACCATAAAGAATCTTACTGATTAACAGGAATGAATTACTAAAACCAGTCTGGGTCCAAACATCTGTGCTCTTAGGGTAAACATCATTAAAGACATAATTTACACCATCCACATAAGATGCGGTATTGTATGTGGTAAGAGATTCTTTAAAGTTGTTAAACAACTCATCAAATCTCTCATTCTTCAAACCATACTTCTTTAACACCAGTAGAAACGCAGTAACAACATTACCACTATACTTCGTCAACTCATCCAAAGGATAGGTATCCAATTTCACCAACTCTTTCCAAAAGTATTCCAACTTAATGTCAAACTTATTGTTGAACTCCTTACCATTGAGATATACACCGTTCTCATCGTGGGCATATCTACAAGCATTGTTAACGGCAGTCTTGAAACTTCCCTTTCTGATTCTATAGTTCTTTGCTTTGAACTTTCTCTCTCTAAGGTACCCCGTAACTTTATCAGTTGAATTTTCTACTGAATCACTACTATCGAACGAATCGTACAACGCTCTTGCATACTCCTTACTATCTACTTCGTAGATTTTCACATCCAAGTTAGTATCAGGGATTAATTCAGGACGAATGGTCCATGCGTCACAACGTGTATTACCGTTTAAACGGAAATGGTCATTTTTCTTATAGGGACCAAATGGTTTGGTAACTTTACCCACAGCAACCTCCAATTGGGTTGGGAGTGGTGTGGTTGATAAGATCTTAACAATCTTGGCAATACGTGGTTCGGTATCACGGTTTTGATTGTAAGGTGGTAATGACATAAACCACTTTGCGGTTTTCTCTACTCTGTAGGATTTTTGGGGATTGTAATTTTGTACTGACATATTATTTGTTTTTAATGAACGATAAAAGATTTTTATAATTTGTTCCCTTGAGGACACTTACTTTCTTAAACAACCAATCAATATCATCGGAAGATATACTGGCACGCATACCGACATAACGATTATATTGGTTTATCTTGGATTGATTATTCATACCCGTAAGATGAACTCGGGGATTATTGGTAATTGCGTCTTTGGGAACACAATAGAAATGTGGTTTGAAGTTATCTTCAGTATCCACAAAACATAGGATGAAATAGTTTAACTCCTGCCAAGGACGAATGTTGGTAATGGAATATTTTCCATTGATGTTCTTATAGGAAATCTTCCCCTCGAAAAACTTTTTTAAATTCATATGGAGATCCCCTCTATCTAACTTGGGAGACAACTCTTTAATTTTTCCATTTGAATCATGAATAATTTTTTTTGTGAAGACCTCACCATATTTGTTCGGTGTACAGGTTTCATAACATTCCATAAGGAATTCCCATATAGGGAGTTCGAAAGTTTCATACGTAACCTTGTTACGTTTTTCTTTCATTTTTTTTACACGGGTTAATAATTTTGACATAAAAAAGTTTTGTTTACATAACAAAAGTAGATAGGGTTTTTTATAGTGCCAAATTTTTGAAAAATTTTCTGGAAATTTTTTTTTAGATTTAGGGGTATAAATTTTTTCCACTAAGTTTTTTCCCCCGAAAATATTTTCCACTAAAAGTCCCTTTTTTACAAAAATTTTCCGGAAAAATTTCTGTTACGACATTGTCCCCCTTTTTAGACCTACTAAAAAGGGGGTATATAAGGGGGGATACGGGAGGGGGGAGGGGTATATAGG
>JACCDW010187269.1_pt1 | contig 10273 bp, 12 predicted proteins | sample 7449781 | NCBI WGS metagenome assembly JACCDW01 (sample SAMN15323449, study PRJNA562643) | freshwater metagenome | isolation source: river surface water | place: USA:Blue River Watershed | collected 2017-08-18 | reverse complement strand
CCTACTGTAAGTGCAGTACTAGAAGTTGCATTAGCAAATACAACACGAACATTGGATCTAAATCCTAGATCATATGTTCCACCACCTGGCAATATACCACCTGGTGTGGCACTACTGTCTAAGTTATATACACCTGGTTCAACACCTTCTAAATTATAATATTGAGTTGCAATATTTGAAAATACGCTACTATTAGCAACATTAGTAAATATGCCTGCTTCAACAAATTGTCCGCCTGCGCCAAATGCACCCATTTGCTTGTTATCAATAATATTTTCAACGTTGATATGAATAGGAGGTGTAGTAACAACGTTACTACGTGTACCACTCATACTATCTTCCAAATGGACCTGGAATCTAAAGTCATCACCACCGTTTAGGTTTGTAAATTCACGCAGGTCACGCACAAAGTTAAATGTGCCGCCTGGGTTAAAGTATGGGAATCCACCTGGTGGTGTAATAATTGTTGTTGTTGTACCGTTTGTGGTATTAGCATTACTGGTACTGTTATTGATAACTTCAACTACTGCGGTATCAAACGTTGTGTTTGAAGGCACAGTGATAGGAATGTTTACCCAAGGTGAAGTATTACCAAAGTTAATATTAGCATTAGCAATTGCGCTATCAATATTGATGTTAGCAACTACGTTACCTGTATTTGGATTGTAGATGTTTGCGTTACTGCCATAAACAACGTTGCTGGCAATGGTAATGTTGCCTAAACTGATGTTGGCATTTGCGTTCCATGCCCACCAGTTTGGAATACCGCTATAGTCTGGTGGCGTGCTACTGTTTTCTACTGTTTCAGTGTAAACACTATCATCATATTCTAATAACAATATGTCAACACTGAGCATACCATCTGGATCTTCTACTTCAGTGGTACGCATCACGCGGAACAGTTTGTTTGTAAAGCCATATATTTCGTTGGTAACTTTTACAACATCACCAACGTCTACTTGTAGTGCTTGATAGTCTGCTCTAAACTGTAATACTGTGCTGAAGCGACTTTGTCTCAAGTCAATGTTTGCAAGGTTAATTGCTCGCGCACGATCATTGACTAAATCTAATCTAACATTTAGTTTGTTGTCTGGCTCGTTGATGTTTCTACTGCCACTGGGTACTTCTAAGAATACTGTGTCAGTTTGATCCTTTTGTACATAACTTGGAAATTCTACTTCCATTTGATTATATAAGTTAAACAAGTCAGTGTTGGTTAGTGTTATCTTGCTGATGATGTTGTTATCATTGAACACATATGCATTGGCTTTTTCACCAGTGGTTGCTGCACGGTTAACCACAACGCCAAACTTACCTGTCTTGTTGTTGTAGGTAAAGAATGAACCACTGTTGCGACAAATTTTATCAATGTTGTCTTTGCAGTTGTTGAATGTGCTGATGATGCCATCAATGCTGTAACGCGGATGGCTCTGCAACACGTTTGCACTATCATAATAATTTACACTGGTGTTTGCATAAGTGAAGAATGCATTGAAACTGTCAGTGTCAATATATGTGTTAGCAAGGTCACAACCATAACGATCATTGCGTAGATAATCCAACATAACGTTTGCTGGATTGCTTAGACTGTTTTGAATATCAAAACTAATTGTGTCTAAGTTAACAAGATTGTTCTCTGGATCGTAATCAATTTCAAAGATAGCAAACACAAGGTTTGCCATAGTGTTGCTGGCACTCCAGTTGCTAAATTGACCTGTGCCACTGCCATAGGCATTTACTTTGTTTGTAGTTGGGAAAATTTGATAGGTGCTGCCACTACCACCAGCATACACACGACAACGAATCTTACCATTAGGGAAATTCTTTTGAATGCCTACGCTGTTTGTTGCTGTAGCATTACTGTCAATGATACTGCTTACAATATGATTTTGTGTACTGGTATAACCAAACAGTAATTCATTGTCACCGCGATAGATTTTGTTTACACTCCAAGTTTCGCCTGGTGTGTATTCGCTGATGACCAATGCGTAAGTCATTGTTTTGTTTTGATTTTTAATTTCTGCGTCTATGATAATGCCACTCATAAAGTTGCGACCATATAATTTTGCAACCTTATTGTCTGTGCCTGGTGGCAACTGTACCTTAGCACCTGGATCTTCAGGCTTAGGTACTTTACCTACACCAAGTATCTTAGCAGTACCATATGCAAGGCCAGCGGCAACTGTACTAGCAACAATTGTACCAGCAATACTGAGGCCAGCAAAAATACCAGCACCAAATGTACCTGTTAAACCGATTGCACCTGCAATTGCTGCGCCTATCGCTGAAAATACTGCCATTTACTCACCCTCATAAACATAATTTTTTTCTACTGGACGCCAGCCAAAACGTTCTAAGTCTCTGACTGGGCTGTCCATTAGTGTTGTAATTGTAAAATTACTTATTGCACCTGTGTCTTGCCCCAATTTACCTACCCTAATATATTCTTTGAGCAGTCTATAACCTAAACTGGTATTTCTGTATTCTGGTTCAACCCACCATGCCATTTCTTTCAGTGTACGAATATGTGGCAACCATGGGTTACTGTCCACTGCTGCTATAATCATACCCTGTATCTCGCCATCTACCTCGCCTACAATAATTGTTCCTGCTGCTAGTACTTTAGTTAAGAAGTGCTGTACTCCTCGATAATTGTACTTAGGATTATGATAATCCTCAACTGGTGCGGCATTGGCGAAGTTAATCATCAATGCCATTATCCTATCAAAATCTTTTATACCTGCAAATCTTATCTTCATCTTACACCTAATTCAAATTGATATTGAAATCTTCAAAGCCGCCGCGGCCTCCGCCGCCACCATAGAATCCGCCTCCATTGGTGCCACCATAACCAGTACCACCTGTGTATTTCTTACCAAAGTCAAAACTAATACCTTGTAAATCTTTTACACGGTCAAAACTTATATCGCCTGGATAAAATTTCTTACGGTCACTGCCATTGGTGCGTTCACCACTAATTTTATTTTCTAACAATTGGTTAAGACTTGCACAACTAATAATCACTGTATGTGTTCTATCACCGGTGAAAGGATCATTTACTTCTTCTACGTTAAAGTTTGTAATGATACCAGTGTAACGTGTGTACACTTGTCCACTGATTATTTCATCAGTGTTAGTATCAAAGAAACCACGTTTGATAACAACGTTACCACCTTTGATTGCTGTGCCTAGTACAATATTAATTAATGTGTTGGGCACGCCGCTCAAACTGATCTGCATGTCATTATTGTTACTTTTAAGATCATCTTGCATACTGCCTGCCTGCAAGAAATAACCTAATTGGTTATAGGTATTTGATCCAATGGTAATAGGCTTATATGCACTACTAACATAGTAGGTTGTGGTGCCAAGAGTAATGTCCATGAACAACGCATGGCTAATATTATTCTTTCCGTTGACTGCACTAATCGTTGTTGACATCTTAACTATCCGTAATAATTTCTACAAGTTGGAACTCACTGTCCCATTGAATTCTGTCGTAGGGCACAATTGTGTACGTTGGCTTCTTAAACATCTTTACACGCCAAGTAACATTGCTGCCTACCTTAATGCTTTTGCCAGCAAAGGTATAACCTGTTTGACTAATCACAGGACGATTCACTGGAATGGTTACGTTGCTTGAAGTAGTGTATGCAACATCTGCTGTAACAGTATAAGGATAACGATAACTGCTACTGGGTTGAATATAATCACCCTTCTTAAACAAGTAACCACTGCCTGCGCCAATGCTACTGCAATTCAAATAGATATTGCTGCCACTAACGCTGTTAATGGTTGCACTGGTAAGTGTTGCAGTACCTTGATATGCTGTGATATATGCAAGACCAGTATTTGTTAAACCAATGTTGATTTCTTCTTCAATGGTTCTATCTAATCTGTCAATCTCTTCTGTAACTGCACGATTAGTAGAATAGGTCAAACCATTATGCATTTCAATTGTGAAGAACCAAGGAATGTTACTAGCAAGTTCTGCTGTGCGAACTATTCCGCTGCGACTAATGGTTTGACCGCTGGTCTTGTGACGGTCGATTGTAATGCTGCTTGCGTTATTTACGATTGTTTGTATACTCATTATCTCACACCTGCTTTTCTACCGCCTACCTGCGTTACGCTGTAAATGAATTGCGGATCACTGCTTACCAATTGTTTGAAACTTGGAGCGTCAACAGCACTGATGTTGTAAACAACATTGGTCATGCCACCACCGCCACCTCCTGATTCCATTGCAATGTTTGGATACACATAACCAGCACGACCAAAGCGAACCATTTCAGGTCCACGTTCACCAACTAGATATGTTTTACCTGCTTGTACTGGACCACCTGCTGCTCTTGCACCACCAAACAAACTTACAAATGGGTTTGTTGCACCACCAAAAATTGCACCAAAGATACCTTTAACAAAATTTTTTGCAGCAAGTCTAGCAATATCTCCAAGTATACTAGTAATCAAACTCTTGAAACTTAGTTTACCTGTCATTACAAAGTTTGTAAATGCATCTTCTAAACCTTGTGTTAGATTGCTAAACTGAGTCTGTGCATAGCCTGCCATATCCTCTGTGCTTTGTAACCACTGACCATATGCTTGATCCCAACCATAACTGAAACTGCGCTGTGTTTCAGCAAACTTTAGTTTCTCTGGTGTTAAGCCATCAAATGCTTTTAGTGTAGCAGTCTTGCGTTCTTCTAGACGTGCAAGATCTTCTTGTAATTCTGCGTCACTTTGATCTTTGTATTGGCTGCGTAGTTTTTCTGCTTGCATGAAATAATCGTTTTCAATATTAAAACGTTCTGCCATGCGTTCTTTCTTAGCAGCATTGAATTCACCATCCATCTGCATCATTTGCTCAAATTCTTTGCGAGCAAGTGCTGCGTTAGCACCAATACCTTGTAATTCTTGTTGCTGTGCAAATGCTTTTTGTGCTGCATCAAGTTTCTTTAAAGACTCTTGTGCAGTATTACCTAACTGCTGATACAATGCTTGTGCTTCAGTTAGTGCTTTGTTTCTATCTTCGGCACTGAGGTTTTCAATGCTGTTAATTTTTCTTAATGTTTCAGCAAGATCTTCTGTGTTCTTTAATCTTGCTTCATCTAATTTCTTTGCTAGTTCACCTGCGCCAATGTTACGTAATTCAACGTCTGTTTTATCTGTTAATGCTTTGATTTGATCACGTATTGCTTGTACGTATTCTTCTGCTTTCTTACGAGCATTCTCCATACGTTCAGCAGCACGTTTTGCATCCTTATCTTCTTTACCTGGACCTAGTTGAACTGGCATGTTGCCAATGTCACGTGGCTTCCTACCTTCTGGCTTGGGCACAGCAACATCAAACAGTGGGATTGGACCTTGTGCAGTTACAACTGCTCGGGCTTTGTTGAATGCATTAACAACACCATTCTTAAGCATTTCAACTGTGCTTTGATCACTGAATGGGTTGATAGCATTGATGAATGCTTTGCCTAACACAGGCAATATTTCACCCATAAAGGTAAAGAAGCCTCGGAAGGCTTGAATCAATGTGTTAACAGCACCAATGCCATAGTTGGCCATTACTTTCAATGCATTGCTGAAACTACCTGTTTGCTGTGTTAGTTCGTATAGTGTTGCACCAACTATGGCAATTGCTGTGGCAATAGCAGTGAATGGGTTACGCATCATCAATGCTTGTACTGTTCTAAAGAACTTGGTAACCATTGCAATTGCTGCTGGACCAAATGCTGCTGTTAGAACAATTAAGAAACTGCTTAGGTTATCAGCAACAAACTGTATTGCACCAGCAATAGCAGAGAAAATACCAGTATTGGCTTCTAGTTCGCCAAACAAACTAATGAAACTGTTTTTCAACTGTGTTAGACTTTGACCAATGGTAGGACCCATCTTACCATATTGTGTGTCAATGTCCTTGCTCATTTGTAGCGCGGCGGCTGCTAATAGTTCGCTGGTTAATTTGCCTTCACTGGCTAATTCTTTTAGGTTAACTTTGCTGTTACCAGTGGCCTTACTAACTGCTTCGCGCAATTTGTTCATAAACACAGGACTGTTTTCCATCAATGAACGGAATTCGTCACCGTTTAGGCGTCCTGCTGCCATTGCTTGACTGAACTGCAACATACCTGCTGCTGCTTCTGCTGTGCTTGCACCACTTAATTGTGTGGCTTTGGCAAAAGTTTCAGTGATTTGTGCAACTTGGTCTTGACTTAGACCCAAGTCTCTGCTGGCAATGCTTAATCTTGTATAAAGTTTGCCTGTTTCTTCAAGTCCTGTACGTGCTGACGCAGCAATATCTTGAATATCTTTGAATTTTTGATTTGCTTCTGCTTGGTCTACACTGAATGCACGCAATCTATTCTGCAGATTGGTGTATGTGTCAGCATAATCAATTACACTTTGTGCTGCAATACCAGCAAACAAGCCTTTGAATGCACCACTGATGCTGTCACTGGCACTGGTTGCACGTTGCTTTAGTGTATCAACTGCTTTGGTTGCACGACCAATACCAGTTTCAAACCCTCTGGTATCAAGTGTTAATAGTACTTTAATTTCTTTTGCCATTATAGTTTACCCAAATCTCGTTCGAGGATATCCTCGTAGTAATTGATAGTTGGGTCACTCATACCACCTGGTGCTTGACGACTGAAACCTTCGTCAAGTTTACTAGCATAACCATAGTTTGCTCGTATAACTTTGCCCTGTGTAGTAGTATTGCGTTTGGCGTTACCAGTATCAATTGGAGTAATCTTACGAAAATGTGTGCCTGCACGTTGCCAATCACTATTAGCAACCTTAAGCATATCCTTAAGCAAACCCTTAAATTCTTTGTCGTCTACTTTAATGTTTGCCACGTACATTCTCCATCATTTGTTTTAATTGATCTTGGCTTGCTCTTGGTGCTTTTCCATTTGCTTTTGCATCCTGTGCTTCGCGGAATGAAACTGCAACATCAAACACCCAAATATCTACGGTATTAGCATTTGCCAATACCTGTGAAGGGAGCATACCATACCGTTCGCCCAGCGCATCTAGCATCAAACAAGCATGTAGTTCTGCGCTCCCTTCATTGAGCGAACTACCTGTTACTTTCCCAACTGCTCCACAACTTTGTTAACGCACTTCATTAACAAGCCAGCAGGCAACACTTGGCCATCCGTCATGACCTTATTACCATCACTGTCTAAAATGAGGTCGCTACAAAATTCAATGATTTTACCGTAGTCTTCTTCGCCGGCACCGGCAAACTTTACAAACTTTTCAATGGGCTGCTTATCATACACCCAAAACTCTACGGCTTCGCCATACTTCTCGATGGTATCTTCATCATCGAGTGTGACTTTTACTAGTTGAGGTTTACTTGCTAAATTCTTTAAGTTCATATCTTCATATCCTTCTTTAAATAATGTATTGCAGTAAGCAAGAATGCTATTCTACTGCTGCTTTTATCAATATCTGCTCTAGCACATTTTAATTCATTCTGCGCTTTCGCTAGTTCCTGCTCCAGCGTCTTCACTATGTCCGCTTGAGTTAGATTCTCCCACATCTGCATATGTTTCTTCCTTTATAACTGTAGTATTTATTTGTTTTTGAACTTTGCCGCTGATTAGAGCATCCATTTCACGTTGACTGTAAGTTACTTGACCTACAGCAAAACGATGATCTGGTTTTGCTTTACGCTTCCAATCAATGTAGCGTTCAATGATTTGCTTATCCATTTTCATCTCCACATAAACAATGAGGGGGTCTCCCCCCTCATTGTATTTTGCTTTATAGCGTTACATCGCTACCGAAGTCACCATCAACTTCAATGGTTACAGGTGTTACCCATAATGGAGCATCTGGGTTTACAGTTGGTGCTAGACCACTGATAAATCCTGATCCACTTAGGAAGTTTTGACCTGCTACTGCACCATTGAACGCAACTTGGAAATAAACACGAGTCTTATTTCGGCTGCAACCATAGATACCAGTATTTGCTACAGCATCAGTTAAACTTGCATTACCAAAGAACGCCTTATCGTCTACTACGACGTTAAGTGTAAGTTGGTTTGTTGCAGGTGTTGTTGCTGCGCTTTCTGCTGTTTCATCTAAGGTCTTCCAACGGAATACACCAGTTGAGTTGTTAATGGTGATATCTTGCATGTAAGGCACAGTTAAGCCTAGTGTTGGCGATGCCAGCACGTTAGCATTTGCTGCACTTGCACCAAGGCATAATACTGCCTTACTGCCTGCACTTGTGTTAATTACTGCCATTTGATATCTCCTTTGTTAAACAGTTGTGAAATTATATTCAAGCGTATACGTAATAATGTCTGCGTCTATTTGAGAAGTAACGTCGACTGTGCTTACAACCGCTGATATATTGTTTTTAGCCAACATAGCAGCGTTGATTGTTGCTGTAATATTACCGGGCTCAGTCTTAGCATCGTGACTCATATAAACATTAACAATAGTTTCGGTTTTGTCTAATACCGCATTGTCTAGCGTAGAAAATATCTCAACAAAAGCAGGTTGCTCTTGATCAGCATAAAATGTACGTAGATTTTTGCGGTATAGAGTTACACCATCCGGACTAGTAGGATATTCACTGGTTATTCTAAAATTAGAATAAGGCGCAATTCTATTTCCTATTGCGGTAATTAAATCATCTCTAATCGCCATTACCTAATCCTTACAACATTGCGCTTACTGCGAGTTCTGCGATTCATATAATAACTTACAGCCTTTTCACTGTCTTGAACACTACCGCTTGCATCGAAGTCATACCAGTCAGCAATTGAAATTAACTCGTTGTAGAGATCTTCAAATTTGCGTCCATAGTAATCAATCTTTGTAATGTCGGCACTACCATCACCAAACTGTGCTACTAAGGGAAGGATATACTCCTTGATCGCATAGTAAACACAAAGGTCGGTGAACTGTTGGCGGCGGCCCAGTAAGTTACCCGGATCAATAAGATTAGGATTTACACTGGGCAGCACGTTCAAGTCGGTGATAGGGTTACCCATAAAACTGTTGTAACCCTGCCACCATGTACTGGCTTTGATTTTTAATAGAATACGCTGTGTACTCTTTTTCAGCATGTCTTCTATAAAGTCTGGAATGGCCGTAAACCCGCTTTCGGCGGGAATACGGATCTCATTCTCTTCGAGAAGGCGCTGGTCCTTCTGCAGAACATCTGTGTATTCTGCAAAACTAACAACTGTACCTGATACTACAATAAATGCCATCGCCGTTCTCCTCTATAAACTAGAACTATTAAGAGTTGCCTACTGGTAGGTTGTTTGAACGATACCAACTCATACCTGCTGCCTGGCCAATTAAGCCTGTTAGCAATGAGCGGTTACCGATGTCACTTAGGTTACCAATAGCAGCCTGTGTAACGCTGTTCAACTGGCTAGCAATTGCGTATTCAGTGGCTGGGCCAACGAATGCAACATATAGACCATCTGCGCCAACTGGTGCGTTAACAGCACGTAGGTTGCTCACTGACTTAGCAAAGTTTGATAATGTTAGTGCGCTTGAACCAATTGTGCTTGAACCGTTTAGTTTACGTACGAAAGTTGGGTAAATGTTGTTGAAACCGTTACGAACTGTTGCACGGAACTGGTGAGTGTCGAGATCTGGGTCGAACCACATCTTAACAGTTGGAGCACGCTTTTCAGCGTAGCCTAGTGCCATTGGGCTGATAACGAAGTTAACTTCAGAACCTGTTGAAGTTACTGATGCGTTACCATCCTGCTGTACACTTGTGTTACCTGAAGCACCACGTAGTGTTGTGAAACCTTCAATGTCTGTTGCCTGAGCAAGACCTGTTGAAAGTTGTGTTAGTAGTGCGTTACGTACTACTGTTAAACCACCATCTTCTAGTGATTCTTCTGTTACGTCACCAGCAACACCCTTCTTGGTCATTGTGATGTTGACGTTTGTTGGCTGAACGTTTGTGTTAGCAGCCGATTCAATTGATGTACCTTCTGAAATTGTTGCACCCTGTGTAAAGGCGTTTAATTTTGGTACACGAACCACGTAGCCTGTTTCGCCAGCAATGCTAAAGCGATTTAGGATGAATGGTGCGTTAGGTAGGAGTACCTGGTCAGAGAAGAACGGCATAAGATCGGTTACGATATCAGTATACAGTTGCTGAACAGTACTCTGTGTTGTTGGTGTTGGCATTTTAATCTCCTGTTCGGTTAATTATTTGTGCGGAAGCCTATCCGCGGGCCTTACGAGCCTTGTCGATTTGTTTCATTACCATATTATG
>JACCDW010715035.1_pt1 | contig 10275 bp, 9 predicted proteins | sample 7449781 | NCBI WGS metagenome assembly JACCDW01 (sample SAMN15323449, study PRJNA562643) | freshwater metagenome | isolation source: river surface water | place: USA:Blue River Watershed | collected 2017-08-18 | reverse complement strand
TCATGATTTATCTGGCGATCCGCTTCGAGTGGAAGTTTGCCGTCTCGGCCATCATCGCCAACTTGCACGACGTGATCATCATCTTGGGCTTTTTCGCCTTCTTCCAGTGGGAATTCTCATTGGCGGTGTTGGCGGCGGTGCTGGCGGTGCTGGGTTACTCGGTGAACGAATCGGTGGTGATTTTTGACCGGATTCGCGAGAATTTCCGCCGTTACCGCAAGATGAACACCGTGGAGATCATCGACAACGCGATCACCTCCACCATCAGCCGCACCATCATCACGCACGGTTCGACCCAGATCATGGTGTTGTCGATGTTGCTGTTTGGTGGCGAGACCTTGCACTACTTCGCCATGGCGCTGACCATTGGCATTTGCTTTGGCATTTACTCGTCGGTTTTCGTGGCTGCCGCGATCGCCATGTGGTTGGGCATCCAACGCGAAGACCTGATCAAGCCGATCAAGAAAGACAACGACCCGGGTGACGAAAACTCGGGCGCGGTAGTCTGACCTTCAGGCTTGCCGGAGTCATTCAAAGTCAAGGGCGCCCTTTGTTTTGCGGCCTAGGCGGTGCCGATGCGCTGAAACAGGCCGCCCGGCAATCGACCCACTTGCCCCATCAATTCCAGTTCCATCAGCTCGGCTTGCAGTTGCGCCGTGGGCCAGCCGCATCGGGCTTGCAAGGCGTCCAAGCTCACCGGGTCGTGGCCCAGACAGGTCAGCAGTTCACCCTCGGTCGGGGTTGGCGTGTTGGCCGCTTGTAAATCCAGGGGGACTTGCGCCAAGGCGTCGGGCAGGCGCAGTTCCTCCAGCACATCTTGAGCGGACTCCACCAGCTTGGCCCCTTGCTTGATCAGGGCATGACACCCCTTGGATTGGGCTGAGTGGATGGAGCCGGGGATGGCCATGACGTCACGACCTTGCTCCAGCGCTTGTTTGGCGGTGATGAGTGAGCCCGATTGCAAAGCCGCCTCGACCACCAGTGTGGCCTGAGACAAGCCCGAGATCAGCCGGTTGCGGCGCGGGAAGTTGGGCGCCAGTGGCGGCGTGCCCAGCGGGTATTCGCTGAGGATCAGGCCCTGTTGGGTGATTTGGTGGGCCAGCTCGCGGTGTGACTTGGTGTACACCCGGTCGAGCCCGGTGCCGACCACCGCGATGGTGGCCAAACGGCCCGGTGCTGCACCCAGTAAGGCGCCTTCGTGTGCGGCGCCATCGACGCCCAGTGCGAGCCCGGACACGATGCTCAAGCCACTGGCGGCCAAGCTGCGGGCGAATTCACGGGCGTTGGCCGCTCCTTGAGGGGTGGGGTTGCGGCTGCCGACCATGGCCAGGGCGTGTTCCACCTTCAGTCGCCCCAGCGCTTCGGTTTGGCCCATGGCATACAGCATCAGGGGCGGGTCGGGGATGTCGAGCAAGGAGGACGGGTAGTCCGCATCGCCAAGCGTGACCACGGTGCGGGTGACGCCAGCGGCGGTTGGGGTCTGCAGCCATTGCCAGGTGTCATCGCTCAGGCTGGCCCAGCCGTCCGGCGCTTGCCCCAGCGCTTGGGCTTGCTGCGCCGAGACGATCTGGCGCAAAGCGGATTCGGTTTGTTCAAAAATGACGCGGGGTTCGCCAAATGCCGCCAGCAGTCGCCGGGCTGTCTCGGCCCCCACGCCGGGGGTCAGCTCCAGTCGCAACCACGCCCCAAGTTCTTGCGGTGACTTGACCATCTTTGCCTCCTTGCGCAGCCTGCAGGCTGTCTGTGGAGGCATTGTGGGTCAAAGCTGTGTGCTTGCCTAGGTCAGCGGTGTGTTCGTCGATAAGCCCACCAGCCAAACAACAGATGGTTGGCAAAGGCCATGGTCCAACAAATGAAGCCTGTCCAGAGGGTGTGGCTGGGGTAGTGGGCACCCCGCAAGGTTTGGGTCAGACCCAAAACAAGACCGATAAACACCACGCTGGTCAGGACGCGTCGTCCCATGGTGCGCTGCTGCGCCTGATCAGAGCCAAGCCAAGGCAAGGTCAAGGCCAGGAAGGCAAAAGCCGATGAGACATGGCCACCGGGAAAGCAATTGCCTGAGCCACCATCGGGCATGCCCCAGTGCCAATGGGACACATAGGCTGCGATGCCGCCGAGGCCTTGCAACTCCCAAGGACAGCTGGTCAAGCTGTAGCGTTTGAGTGTGCTGATGGTGATCAGGCTCAAGGTGATGCCGACCATGATTTCAACCCTTTGTAATCGGGTCCACTGGCGGAAAACCCCCATGGGCCACCAGACCATGATGAGCAGTCCGAAGTAAACGACGATGGCCAGTTGCTTGGCCCGTGTATGAAGCACCGTCTCGAGCCACCAGTTGTCACGCAGGACGAAGACGCCGTCCTGGGCCACCGCGTGCATCACCGCTGGGTCGAGTCCAGAGAAATCCCAGCCCAACAGGCACATCAGGGCGACCCAGGTGAACAAGCCCAGGCGGCGTGTGGGGGACAGATCGCCAACGGTGGCGTAAGCAGGTACAGAAGACATGTGGAAAAAGGGCAAAAGACGGCGACCCGCAAGGGTATTGACTTGTCCATCATGGGCAAGCCGGTGCCCAGAATGTAAGGGGGTTTGCGGTCGGGGAGCTCAGACAGGCTTTTTGGTGTGGTGTTTTTACAAGCCGTTTCATCTCTGGTTCAGATGCGGTGTCTAGAATCGTGCCCATTTGCACCCTCTGACATTCTCCTCATGAAGCTTTTTCCTGTGCGTTCTGCTTGGCACCCCACATCGTTGCTGATGGTCTTGTCCGTTTGGCTGGCCACTGTGGGCAATGCGCCTTTCTGGATGGCGATCTGGAAGCTGCCTGAAACGCAGGGGTTTCGTGCGCTGACCACCATGACCAGCCTGTGGCTGATTTTGCTTTGCTTGCTGGGCTGGTTTTTGTGTTTGTGGGTCTGGCCCCGTTGGCTTAAACCTGCCGCCTTGGTGATGTTGGTGACGGTGACGTCGAGCAGTTATTTCATGTTGACCTATGGGGTGGTCATTGACCCCAGCATGTTGGCCAATGTGGTGCAAACCGATGTGCGCGAGGTGCGCGATTTGTTGTCCTTGTCGATGCTGGGGGCCTTGCTCTTGGGCGTGGTGCTGCCGGGTGTCTGGTTGTGGCGTCAGCCCGTTCGCGCCATCGGCGTCAAGCCGCTCCTCTTGCGCCAGCTGGGCATGGCGCTGGGCTGTTTGCTGCTGGCCTTGGGCTTGTTCTGGATGTCGTTTCAGGACATCGCTTCCTTGACCCGTACCCACAAGCATTTGCGTTACATGGTCAACCCCTTCAACAGTGTGTATGCCGTGACCCGTTTGTTTGTGGGCCAAGCCACTCAAGCCAGCAAACCATTGCAGCCGATTGGCGAAGACGCCAAAGCCATGGCACCCCCCACTACAGAGGCCAACGCTCCTTTGGTGGTTTTTGTGCTGGGCGAGACGGCCAGGGCAGCCAATTTTGGTTTGAGTGGGTATGCCCGAGACACGACCCCTCAGTTGCGAAAACTGCAAGCGCAGGGGGACTTGACGTATTTCTCGGATGTGAAATCTTGCGGCACCAGCACGCAGGCCTCGGTGCCCTGCATGTTTTCCCATTTGGACAAAGCCGCTTACGAAGGCAGTCAGGAGCGCTTTGAGTCTTTGCTCGATGTCTTGCAGCGAGCAGGACTGGCCGTGCTCTGGCTGGACAACCAGTCCGGTTGCAAAGGGGTGTGCGAGCGCGTGCCCAACGTCTCGACCACGGCCTTGAACGTGCCCGAGTTTTGCAAGGATGGCGAGTGCCTGGACGAGGTGATGCTGCACGAGCTGCCCAAGCAATTGGCTGCGCTGGACCCGGCCAAACGAGCCAAAGGCACCGTGGTGGTGATGCACCAGATGGGCAGCCATGGCCCGGCTTATTACAAGCGCTCACCCAAAGCGCTCAAGCAGTTTTTGCCCGAATGCAGCAGCCACGCCTTGCAAAACTGCCCACCCGAGCAGATCGTCAATGCTTACGACAACTCGATCCTCTATGCCGACCATTTCATTGCCAAGACAGTGCATTGGCTGCAAGCGCAGTCACGCCCTACAGCGCTGATGTACGTGTCCGACCACGGTGAGTCTTTGGGTGAAAAAGGCCTTTACTTGCATGGCATGCCTTACAGCATCGCCCCCAAAGAGCAAATCCATGTGCCGATGGTGGTGTGGCTGTCCAAGCCCATGCAGCGTCAGCGGGGTTGGAATATGGCCTGTTTGCAGGCCCAAAGTGGCAAGGCCTTGTCGCACGACAACTTGTTCCACTCGGTGCTGGGCTTGACCCAGGTCAGCACGGGTCTGGCTAAGCCGGAGCTGGACATCTTTTCGGCTTGTTTGCCTGCCCGCTGAAGTCGCATGCGGCCATGAAGATGGCCGACTTTGGCAGGCGCTTTGGAAATTGGGGACAATACAGCCCTGATTTCCTCATTGTTTTGACCCTCCATGGCCTTGCTTCCCATTCTTTGCTACCCCGACCAACGCCTGCACAAGGTGGCCAAGCCCGTGCAGGCGGTGGATGACCGCATTCGCGTCTTGTTCGACGACATGCTGGAAACCATGTACGACGCCAGCGGCATTGGTTTGGCGGCCACGCAGATCGATGTGCACGAGCGCCTGGTGGTGATTGATGTTTCGGAAGAGCGCAACCAGCCTTTGGTGCTGATCAACCCCGAGATCACCTGGATGGGCGACGAGCGCGTCAAAGGCGAAGAGGGCTGCTTGTCGGTCCCCGGCATTTACGACGGTGTGGAGCGTGCGACGGCCGTCAAGGTCACCGCGCTTGACCGCCATGGCAAGGCTCAAAACATCGAGGCCGAAGGCATGCTGGCCATTTGCATCCAACACGAGCTTGACCACTTGAAGGGCAAGGTGTTTGTGGAATACCTGTCACCACTCAAACAAGGCCGCATCAAGACCAAGCTGGTCAAAGCCCAAAAAGCCGAGCGCTGAGCACGGCATGCGTTTGATTTTTGCGGGCACGCCCGAATTCGCCCAAGTGGCCATGGCTGCCTTGCACGCGGCCGGGCACGAGATCGTGCTGGTATTGACCCAGCCCGACCGACCCGCCGGACGCGGCATGAAGCTGCAACCCTCGCCTGTCAAGCAATGGGCTTTGGACCACGCCGTGCCGGTGGCCCAGCCGCGCAGTTTGCGCCTCGACGGCAAATACCCCGAAGACGCGGCTGCGGCCTGTCAGACCCTGCTGGACGCACAAGCGGACGCCATGATCGTGGCCGCTTACGGTTTGATCCTGCCGCAGTGGACATTGGACCTGCCCCCGCGTGGTTGTCTGAACATCCATGCGTCCCTCTTGCCGCGCTGGCGCGGTGCAGCGCCCATCCACCGCGCCATCGAGGCCGGAGACACCGAGACCGGCATCACCATCATGCAGATGGACGCGGGATTGGACACGGGTGACATGCTGCTGGTGCGCGCCGAGGCCATCTTGCCCACCGACACCACCGCTGTGCTGCACGATCGCTTGGCCGCACTCGGAGGCGAGGCGATTGTGCAAGCGCTGGCGTCGCTTGACGCTTTGCCCCACCAGCCGCAACCAGCCGAGGGTGTGAACTACGCCCACAAAATCGAAAAAACCGAAGCCGCGCTCGACTGGTCTTTGCCAGCCGAAGTACTGGTACGCCGCATTCGCGCTTTTGACCCATTCCCCGGCATGACCGTGCCTTTGACGGTCGCAGGCGGCACCGAAACCCTCAAGCTCTGGCAAGCCGTGGCCGAGCCTTTGCAGGTCGTGGCCGAGCCCGGCACTGTGGTGCAGGCCGATGCGCAAGGCGTGCGGGTGGCTTGTGGTGAGGGCCAGCTGTGCCTCATGCAATTGCAGCGACCCGGTGGCAAGCGTTTGAGTGCGGCTGACTTTTTGCGTGGCTGCCCCTTGCAAGCAGGCCAGCGCTTGGTGGTGGCGTGATGTTTTTCCTCTCGCGCCTGTACCGTCACCCGGCCTTTGTGGTCGGCATGCGTGAGGTGTCGCCGCAGTCGCCGGGCATCGCGGCCTGGGGCCTGATGACCGGCGTGGCCATGGTCAAGTCGGGCATGAGCGTGTTCGAGGCCAGCGCCATGACGCTGCTGGTGTTTGCGGGCAGTTCGCAACTGGCTGCCATCCCGCTCATCGTGGCGGGTGCGCCCGCTTGGGTGATTCTGGCGACCGGCTTTTGTGTGAATTTGCGGTTTGTGGTGTTCAGCCTGCACCTGCGCCCATTTCTGATCCATTTGCCGCGCTGGCAGCGCATGTTTCATGCTTACCTGACGGCCGACATCAGTTATGTGCTTTTCACACGCAAATACGCGCACCCCGCCGAGACCGCTGAAGGGCGGCTGGAGCAAGAGGCGTACCTTGCGGGCAATGATTTCCTCAACTGGCTGTCGTGGATCGTGGCGAGCTTTGTCGGCATCGCTTTGGCCAATCTGATTCCGCCCAGCTGGGGTTTGGGCTTTGCGGGTATTTTGTGCCTGCTGGGTATTCAGTGCTCGCTGGCCAGCTCTCGCATGCGCATGCTGTCGGCGGCAGTGGCCGGCGCTGCGGCGGTGGTGGCCTACAGCCTGCCGCTCAAGCTCAACATCGTGGTGGCGATTGCTGTGGCGGTGATCTTGTGCCTCACGGTCGAAAAATTGCGGCCTGCTCCGGGAGTGTCCGCATGAACATGGCTTGGGGTGGCACCGACCTTTGGACTTTGGCCGTCATCGTCGGGCTGGCGCTGGTCACGGTGCTCACGCGCAGCTTCTTTTTCATCTCCAGCAAAAACTGGCAGTTGCCCCATTGGGCGCAGCGTGGCCTGCAATACGCGCCCATTGCCGCTTTGTCGGCCGTGGTGGTGCCTGAAATCATCACCGTGCAGGGCGTTTTGATCAGCACCTGGCAAGACGCCCGCTTGTTTTCGGCGGTGGTGGGCGCTGCCGTTTATTTTTGGCGACGGGATGTGCTGTTCACCATCATCGCGGGCATGGCGGTTTATTTGCCTTTGCATTTGGGGTGGGGCTGGTAAGTCTCGTTTGCGCGTTGTTCGGGGTTCGTACCTGCGCAACGTCAGCCGCTGTCAGGCCGAGCTTTTAAAATGGATGTGAATTGACCCATCCACTTTTCTTCACACCATGAACGTCATCCGTTTTTCTGATCTGTGCGCCAGCGGCAAAGCTGCGGGCCAACGTGTTTTCATCCGAGCCGACCTGAACGTGCCGCAAGCCGATGACGGCAGCATCACCGAAGACACCCGCGTGCGGGCCAGTGTGCCCTGCATCCAGATGGCGCTGGACGCTGGCGCTGCCGTGATGGTGACCAGCCACCTGGGTCGTCCAACAGAAGGCGAGTTCAAACCCGAAGACTCGCTGGCCCCGGTGGCCAAGCGCTTGGGCGAGTTGCTCGGTCGTGATGTGCCGCTGGTCGCCAACTGGGTGGACGGCGTGACCGTCGCCCCCGGTCAGGTCGTATTGCTCGAAAATTGCCGCGTCAACAAAGGCGAGAAAAAGAACAACGAAGACTTGGCTCGCAAGATGGCCCAGCTGTGCGACATCTACGTGAACGACGCCTTTGGCACCGCCCACCGCGCCGAAGGCACGACGTATGGCATCGCCCAGTTCGCCCCCATCGCTTGCGCTGGCCCCTTGCTGGCCGCCGAGATCGACGCGATTGGCAAGGCACTGGCCAACCCGAAGCGCCCACTGGCGGCTATTGTGGCTGGCAGCAAGGTCAGCACCAAACTGACTATTTTGAAGAGCTTGTCGCAAAACGTGGACCAGCTGATTGTGGGTGGCGGCATTGCCAACACCTTCATGCTGGCTGCAGGCTTGAAGATCGGCAAGAGCCTGGCTGAAGCCGACTTGGTGGATGAGGCCAAAGCGGTCATTGAAGCCATGAAGGCGCGTGGCGCTGAAGTGCCGATCCCGACCGATGTGGTGACCGCCAAGACCTTTGCAGCCGACGCCGTGGCCACGGTGAAAAAAGCCACCGAGGTGGCTGACGACGACATGATTTTGGACATTGGCCCCGAGACCGCTGCCAAGTTGGCTGCCCAGCTCAAGCAAGCAGGCACGATTGTGTGGAACGGCCCGGTGGGTGTGTTCGAGTTCGACCAGTTTGCCAACGGCACCAAAGTGATTGCGCAGGCGATTGCCGAGTCCAGCGCCTTCAGCATCGCTGGTGGCGGCGACACGCTGGCCGCTATTGCCAAATACGGCATCGAAGAGCAGGTCGGCTACATCTCGACCGGCGGTGGTGCGTTCCTCGAAATCCTGGAAGGCAAGACCTTGCCTGCGTTCGAAATCCTGACCCAGCGCGCTGCAGGTTGAACGCACTTCCTCCTGTTGTGGGCGTGAGCCCCTGATCACGAAGCTGCTGCCTCCACCGAGGCGTAGGCTCCATCAAAAAACCCCGCATCGCGGGGTTTTTTGTAGCTTGAGCCGAAGCCCTGATCAGGCCTGAGCCGCCGGTGGCAGGTTGCCTCGGACCGGGCTGGTCATGTTGCCCTTGAAATCAGTCCAGCACTCGCGGGTGAAATCGTACATCTTGCAGTTCTTGGCGGTCTCAAAGTACCACTTCCAGGAGAACTGCTGAACGATGATGCGGCCTGGCAGCATTTCTTCGAGCTTGGCCTGTGCTTGCTTCAAGCGGTACAGCGGGATGCTCATGTCCACGTGGTGGGCGGTGTGCTCCATGATGTGGTGCATCAGCGCGCCGATGTTGAACGGAAAGGTCAGGTGCACGGTGGTTGACACGAAAGGAGCTGCTTTGGTCCACGCGGCTTTGTTGTCGTGCCAAGACACTTTGACGTGGGTGTGGTGCACATAAACCACAAAGCCGATCATGCTGTTCCAGAAGAAGAAGGGCACGACAAAACCCAGCAACAGCGACAGCCAGACTGACTGACCGGTGTACACGGCCGCAGCAGCGATGGTGGCGATCCAGAAGGCCGCAAACAGGGTGACCAGCAGACTGTCTTTGAAGAAAATCGGGCGACGCGTGGGCATGTGGGTTTTATTGGGGAAGAACTCGCGCTTCCACCAGATTTCGATCATGTAATACAGGCCAGGTGCCCAGCCGCTGCGGTAGGCGCGCTCGAGCAACTTTTGTATAGGCGAGAGGGCTTCGAATTCAGTAGCCGTCAAAGGTGTCCAGACGAAATCCACACCTTTGAGGTTGGTGTAGCCGTGGTGCACCACGTTGTGGCCAGTGTCCCACAGGCTGTAGGGCGTGAGCGAGGGCAAAAACGCGATGCGGCCCAGCACCTTGTTGAGTTCGCGGTGAGGTGTCAGGCTCTGGTGGCAGGCATCGTGGCCAATGATGAACAAGCGACCAATCACAAACCCGGCGGCCAGCGCGCACAACACTTTGAGCCAGATGGATTCCAGCGCGATGGTGCCAGTGATCAGGGCAAAAAACAGGGCGTAGTCGACGATCAGCAGCACAAACGCGCCGAAGGTGGTGCGCTCGGACAGCGGCACCAACCATTCACGGATGGTTTTGCGGTGCGGCAGGGGCTGATCCAAGGGGATCGGTTGCTCAGATGGAGATGGGTTCAGTGCAGTCATGACGCGCGGATTCGGTAATTGCGTTACGTCTAAGTTTAGTCGGCTTGGGGTCTTCCCTAGCTGACAAGGATCAATTGGTCATCATGAAACGAGGGATTTGGGGTGTCCATGGAGCCGATCCTCTCCTGCATTCTTGGATTGCAGGGGCGGTGTGGGCGAGGCAGGCCGAAAGAATCGGCCATGTAACCGATTTCGTGTGAAAATTGAAATCAAATTACACGGAGACTCCCGAATGCCACGTCACGCCACGAAAATCGTTGCCACCCTCGGCCCCGCTTCCAGCGACCCCGCACTGCTCGAAGCCATGATCCGCGCTGGCGTCAATGTGGTGCGGTTGAACTTCAGCCACGGCAAAGCGCAGGATCACATCGACCGCGCGACCTTGGTGCGCGCCGCCTCGCAGCGTGCGGGCCGCGAAGTGGCCATCATGGCCGACCTGCAAGGCCCCAAGATTCGCGTGGGTAAGTTTGCCGAAGGCAAGGTGATGCTGGAGCCCGGCATGACCTTCGTGCTCGACGCTTCGCGCACCGAACTTGGCGACTTAGAAGGTGTGGGCCTCGATTACAAAGAGCTGCCCCGCGACGTGAAAGCGGGGGATGTGCTGCTGCTCAATGATGGCCTGATTGTGCTCACGGTGAACGCCGTCAAGGGCGAACAGGTACACACCACCGTCAAACTTGGCGGCGAGCTGTCTAACAACAAGGGCATCAACAAACAAGGCGGTGGCCT
>JACCDW010479471.1_pt1 | contig 10275 bp, 13 predicted proteins | sample 7449781 | NCBI WGS metagenome assembly JACCDW01 (sample SAMN15323449, study PRJNA562643) | freshwater metagenome | isolation source: river surface water | place: USA:Blue River Watershed | collected 2017-08-18 | reverse complement strand
GTCAGATCTTTCAATTTTGCTGACTTCAGTCAGCTTAAGCGGACAAGAATCGGTAAAAGTTACGCAGCATCCCCGCTGTAGCGCCCCACACAAAACGCAGCTGATGGTCGTCTTGATAAGGCATAGAAAGCCACTCGCGTGTGACACCCTCAAACTCGTAGCGGTGCCAGCGGTGGTGCGCGGGATTCATCAAAAAAGCCAATGGCACTTCAAATGCGTCCGACACCTCATGGGTGTTGATGTTCAACGTCATGGCAGGAGAAATCAGGGCCACCACGGGCGTGACATAAAAGGCTGAACCCGTCACATATTCGGGCAAGGTGCCCAGCACCTGCACATGGTGAGCGTCTAGTCCGACCTCCTCTTGCGCCTCACGCAAGGCGGTGGCTGCAACATCGGCATCTGTTTCGTCGCACTTGCCACCAGCAAAAGCTATCTGGCCTGCATGCGTGGACATGTGTGAGGGACGTTGGGTCAAGAGCACGGTCGGCTCATCGCGCATCACAATGCCCAACAACACGGCAGCTTGGGCAGGCTGGCGATCCATGAACTTTCGCTCGCGTACCAGCTCGGGCTGCCATTGCGGCGGGTTGGCAAAGCGCGCTTGCAAAGCCTGCGGCGTGAGGTGGTGCACAGGCACGGCATCCAGATGCGTGTCCACTTGGAACACGGGCACTTGCTGGGGGTCGAAGGCGGGAAGTTTGGACATAGAAAAAGCCACCGCAAGCTTTCACTTGGGGTGGCTTCTAAGCAAGGGCTAACCTGCTTATTGAGCGGCTGCTGCGGCTTTAGAAGCGGCGGCCGACTTGGTGACCAATTTTTCTTTGATACGAGCCGACTTGCCGCTACGGTCACGCAAGTAGTACAACTTGGCACGACGCACATCACCGCGACGCTTGACTTCGATGCTAGCGATCAATGGGCTGTAAGTTTGGAACGTACGCTCCACGCCTTCGCCGCTAGAGATCTTGCGCACAGTGAAGCCGCTGTTGAGGCCACGGTTGCGCTTAGCGATCACCACACCTTCGTAGGCCTGCACACGCTTGCGTGTACCTTCCACCACGTTGACGTTCACAATGACTGTGTCGCCAGGTGCGAATTCAGGAATCGTTTTGCCGAGACGGGCAATTTCTTCTGCCTCGAGAGTTTGGATCAGGTTCATGTTTTCCTCTAAAGATCTTGATCGCGCTACACAAAAGGCTTCTTGCAACAAAGGCGCGAAGCGGCCGACCAGAGGATCGAAAAGCCCACCATTATAGCGAGTTTTGAGCCTTCAAAACAGCCTCATCTTGCGCAGTTAGCTTTGAAGCGGCTCGGGCCGCCTCAATCAACTCAGGCCTGAGACGGGCAGTTAAGAGTAAACGCTGGTCACGGCGCCAGCGCTCAATGTGGATGTGGTGGCCTGACATCAGTACAGGCGGCACACCCTGCCCTTGCCACTGCTCAGGCCTGGTGTAATGCGGGCAGTCCAGCAAACCGTCCAAGGCTGGGTTGAAACTGTCGAGTTGATGGCTGCCTTCGTCGTTGAGCACACCTGGCTGCAAACGGGCGACGGCATCAAGCAGTGTCATGGCGGCAATCTCACCGCCGGACAGCACAAAGTCGCCCACGCTGATTTGCACATCCACATGGGTGTCGATGAAGCGCTGGTCAATGCCTTCATAGCGGCCACACAGCAGGACAGCACCTTGGCTGTCTGACCAACGCTGCACGCCCGCATGGCGCAGGGTTTCGCCAATCGGCGAAAACAGCACCAGCGGGGCCACATCGCGGCCTTGGCCACGGTCGGCACGAATGGCACTCAGACAAGCCGCCAAAGGCTCGGCCATCATGACCATGCCAGGGCCGCCACCAAAGGGGCGGTCATCGACACGGCGGTAGTTGCCTTCGGCGTAATCACGAGGGTTCCACACACGCACATCAACCAAACCCGTCTCGTAGGCACGGCGTGTGATGCCAATTTTTAAAAACGGCTCAAACAGCTCTGGAAACAGGGTGATGATGTCAAAGCGCACGGCCAAGCCTTTCGCGAGCGCTTCAGTAATCGGGTTGCCAGTCGGCAGTGATGCGGCGCCCCGCCAAGTCGACCGTGTCGATATAGGCCGATACAAACGGAATCATGCGCTCTTTAGCCTTACCGGCTTCCTCATAAGCAAGCACTAACACGGTTTGTGGACCAGTGTGCAGCAACTCTCGCACGGCACCGAGCGCCACACCTTCGCGGTTGACCACATCCAGGCCAATCAGGTCGACCCAGTAATACTCGTCGGTTTCGGGGGTAGGAAAGCTGGCACGCGAGACAAAAATGCGTGCGCCTTTGAGCAGTTCTGCAGCGTTGCGATCAGGCACTTCAACCGAGGTGGCCACCACAGAATCAGAGTGCTCTTTGGCTTCTTTGACTTTCAGAAGCACGGTGCCAGAGAAGGTTTTGGCACCTCGTTCAGCGGGTTGTAAAAACCAACGCTTGGAAGAAAAAAGCGCTTCCGGAGAAGCGCTATAGGGCAAGACCTTGAACCAGCCTTTGATGCCCCAAGCATCTGCGATGCGCCCGACTTCGATAGCGTCCGCAGGAAGTTCTGCGGACTCTAAGCCCAGCGTCATCGCAGTGCCTTTGTTCAATTAAGCAGCAGCTTTAGCAGCTTGCTTGACCAAACGGATCACGGTGGGAGAGCATTGTGCGCCCACGCTGGTCCAGTGGTTCAAGCGGTCTTGCGCAACACGCAAGCCCTCAGCTTGGCCTTTGGCGATTGGGTTGTAAAAACCAATGCGCTCGATGAAGCGACCATCGCGACGATCGCGCTTGTCAGCCACAACAATGTTAAAAAACGGACGGGCTTTAGAACCGCCGCGTGAGAGTCGGATGACGACCATGATGAATCCTTCGGGTGGAAAATTCTTTCAACGTTTGAGACACGCGCTAAGCCACCCGGCCTGCGACACGCTGAAAAGCCCGCCATTATAGCGCCCAAAACAAAACGCACCGCTGGCAGTCCAAACGGTGCGTCTCAAAAAGACCAGCAAATGGCTCAGAAAAGCTGCAAGCTGATCCAATAAGCCACGCCAGCCACAAACGCACTGGCTGGAATGGTCAAAATCCAGGCCCACACAATACCGCCCGCCACACCCCAGCGCACCGCGCTGGCGCGCTGCGTGGAGCCCACGCCTACGATTGCGCCCGTGATGGTGTGCGTAGTCGACACTGGAATTCCAAGACCTGTGGCCAAGAAGAGGGTCATCGCACCGCCCGTTTCGGCACAAAAGCCGCCTACAGGCTTGAGCTTGGTGATTTTTTGACCCATGGTTTTCACAATGCGCCAGCCACCAAACATGGTGCCCAAGCCAATGGCCATGTAGCAACTCACAATGGTCCAGTTGGGCGGGGATTTGTCTTCTGCTGTGGCGTAGCCTGTCGCCATCAACAGCATCCAAATGATGCCAATGGTTTTTTGGGCATCGTTACCGCCGTGACCCAAGCTGTAGGCGCCGGCTGACACCAACTGCAAGCGGCGGAACCACTTGTCCACGCGAGAAGGCCGAAAGCTTCGGAAGATCCAAGCCACAGCCACCATCATCAAAGAGCCCAAGGTAAAGCCCAGCAAAGGCGATACAAAAATAAAGGCCACTGTTTTCAAAATACCCGAGGCCACCAAGGCACTGGTGCCCGCCTTGGCGATCACGGCGCCAGAAATGCCGCCAATCAAGGCATGCGACGAACTACTGGGAATGCCGTAATACCAAGTGATCACGTTCCATGTGATGGCTCCAGTCAGAGCACCAAACACCACATGGGTATCCACAATGCCTGGCTCCACAATGCCTTTACCCACGGTGGCTGCCACACTCAATTTGAAGATAAAAATGGCAATGAAGTTGAAAAAGGCAGCAAACAGCACCGCTTGCGCAGGCTTTAAAACACCGGTCGACACCACGGTGGCGATGGAGTTGGCTGCATCATGAAAGCCGTTCATGAAGTCGAACAGCAAAGCCAAGGCCACCAACAAAGCGACCACCCAAAAGGCGGTTTGTACGGTTTCCATGTTCAGCCCGTGATCAAGAGTTCTCGAGGACGATGCCCTCGATCAAGTTGGCCACGTCCTCACACTTGTCGGTGATGGTTTCCAACAACTGATAAATGGCTTTGAGCTTGAGCACTTCACGCACATCGGGCTCTTCGCGGAACAACTTGCTCATGGCGCTGCGCATCACGCGATCCGCATCGGATTCGAGCTTATCGATTTCTTCGCAAGTCTTCAAAGCAGCTTCGGCTGTGGCGTGGTCGGAAATTTTTTCCAGCATGCTCACAGCATCGCGCAAACGCTCGCAGCACTTCACACTCAGGTCCGTCAAGCGCACGATTTCTTCATTCATCACGCGCACGTCATACAAAGCCATGGTTTCGGCGGTGTCTTGGATCAAGTCCGCCACATCATCCATGGTGTTGATGAGCGAGTGAATTTGCTCACGATCGATCGGCGTGATGAAGGTTTTGTGGATGGCCACGTTGCACTCGTGGGTCACGCGGTCAGCGCCGCGCTCGGCGTTGTCCACCTCTTGGTTGTATTTGTCACGCAGCATGGGGTCGCCGTAGTTGGCCACCAAATTGGAGAACGCGTGCGCTGCTTCGACGATGCGATCAGCGTGCTGGTTGAACATGACGAAAAAATTGCCCTCAGTGGGCAACAACTTTCCAAACAACATTTGGAGCTCCTAACGATGACGTATTTGTGACAAATCGATGACGTAGAAGTGTAATCGCAGCTCAAGCTCGGAAGATGAAATACACCGCGCCGACCAAGCACAAGCCAGCCCACAAGCAATCGAGTTTGAGCGGTTCATTCAGAAAAAACACAGAAAACGGCACGAACACCAGCAAAGTGATGACTTCTTGCATGATTTTGAGCTGCCCTACTTGCAAGCCCGCCTCATGAAAACCAATGCGATTGGCCGGCACTTGTAGCAAATACTCCACCAGCGCAATGCCCCAGCTCACCAAGGCAGCGGTGTACCAAGGCGAGTTGGCCAAGCTTTTGAGGTGGCCGTACCACGCAAAGGTCATGAACACATTGGCTGCAACCAGCAATAGAACAGTTTGCAAAGTGAAGGGAATGGCAGACAAGTTCATGGCAACTCCATCAGTGGTTAACGGCGCAAAGCCTCAGGCCATGCGCTGAATGATTTGCGTCTGTACCGCAGCCAGCTGCGCGGCACTGACGCGCTCGGGCCAAATTTCTGCCAGTGGCTGGAGCACAAAAGCACGCTCATGCCAGCGCGGATGCGGCAAAGTGAGCTCATGCGTGGCTAGCTCGACGTCGCCATAAAAAACAATATCCAGGTCTAGTGTGCGCGGCGCATTTTTGAAAGGCCGCTCACGGCCACTTGCTAGCTCTAACGCTTGCAACGCGTGCAGCAACGCCAACGGGCTGAGCTGCGTGTGAAGCAACGCCACTGCATTGATGAAGTCTGGCCCTTGCGCTTCGTAGGGCGCACTACGGTAAAGCGACGAGGCTTTGAACAGTTGTGTGTCTGGCAAACAGGCCACATCGCGCAAAGCCTGTTTTACCGTGGCCACCGCATCGCCCAAATTGGCGCCCAGAGCCACACATGCCATGACGGGAGCTGCTGACACGGCGAGGTCTTTTATTCGGCGGCGGGCGCGCCGCCTGCTTCACCTGTGGGCTTGCGTCGGCGACGGCGGCGTTTTTTGGCGGGTGCGCTGGTACCCTCTTCACCTTCAGATTCGACATCGCGAAAGCGCGGGTCTTGAGCCTCGGGCTTAGGCGCACGACGCACCGAATGCACGCGGGGTGCACGCTGGGCCTTTTGTTGTTCTTGGCGCACTTGCTGCAACAGGTCTTCGCGCACGCTGTCGCTGGCGGTGCTGAACTCTTGCCACCAATCCGACAAGGCTTCGTCCACCTCGCCCACATCGGCGCGCAAACGCATGAAGTCAAAGCCGGCACGGAAACGCGCTTGATCCACCAGAGTCCAAGGACCGCTGCCGGTGCGTTTTTCAAAGCGCGGCTGCATCATCCAAATTTCACGCATGTCGGCGCCAAGCTTGCCGCGGCCGGACACATCGCCGATGCGCGAGTCAAACACTTCGTCAATTGCATCTTGCAAGGCTGGGAACGACGGCTGTTTGGAGCGGCGTTGCGCCCACACCTCACGCACATCCGACCACAGCACACAAGCCAGCAAGAAGCTGGGCGCCACGGGTTTGCCTTCGCTCACGCGGCGGTCGGTGTCGTTCAAGGCGGTTTGTACAAATTGCTCGTCCGAGCGATCCACCACGATGTCTAGCAACGGGTAGATGCCTTTGGCCAAACCATGCTGCTTGAGCTGCGCAATGCTGGCCAGCGCATGGCCGGTTTGCAAGAGCTTGAGCATTTCGTCAAACAAGCGGCTTTGCGGCACATCGGCTAAGAGCTTGGCGGCCTTCTTCAACGGCGCGGCTGTCTTGGCTTCCATTTTGAAACCTAAGCCCGAGAGCTTGGCTGCAAAACGCACGGCGCGAATCACGCGCACGGGGTCTTCGCGGTAGCGGGCTGCTGGGTCGCCAATCATGCGGATGACCTTTTTCTTCGCGTCGGCAATACCGCCGTGGTAGTCAATCACGTTGCCCGTTTCGGGGTCGTAATACATGGCGTTGATGGTGAAATCGCGGCGTGCCGCGTCTTGGTCTTGCGGCCCCCACACGTTGTCGCGCAGCACGCGGCCACTTGAATCCACCGCGTGTTGAATGCCTTCGAGCTGACGCTTGCTGGTGCGCTCGTTGCCTTTGACTTTTTCTGCATCGGCGTTATCAAGGTGCGCACGGAAAGTGGACACTTCAATCACTTCATGCTCGCGCCCACGGCCATACACCACATGCACGATGCGGAAACGTCGACCAATGATGAAAGCACGGCGGAATGCCGTTTTGACTTGCTCAGGCGTGGCATTGGTGGCCACGTCAAAGTCTTTGGGCTTCAAGCCCAGCAACAAATCGCGCACGGCGCCGCCCACGATGTAGGCCTCAAAGCCTCGGTCTTGCAGGGTGCGCACCACGTTCAGGGCGCGCTCGTCGACCCAGTCGACATTGATGCCATGCACCTTGGCTGGCACCACATGGCGCTTACCCAAGTCTGGCTTGTGGCTGGTGGACGTTTTGCCCATCAGCTTGTTGATGAATTGTTTGATCATTGTTTGGGAAAGAGTTCCAAAATCGGCCAGCCTTTTTCGAGGGCCACGGCGCGCAGAGTGCTGTCGGGGTTGGTCGCCACGGGGTGATTGACACGTTCCAGCAAAGGTAAATCGTTGCGGGAGTCGCTGTAGAACGTGGCGTCTACCTCCGCCCAGTCCAAGCCCTCTTGTGCAAGCCATTGTTGCAGACGTTGTACTTTGCCTTCGCGCAGCGTGGGCACACCGCTGATTTCGTTGGTGAACCAACCCTTGGCATCGCGCACCAACTCCAGCGCAATGAGGTCGTCCACGCCAAAGGCTTTGGCAATTGGGCGGGTCACAAACTCGTTGGTGGCGGTGATGATGATGACCCGCTCGCCCGCATCGCGGTGTTTTTGCACCAGCGCCAGCGCCTCGGGGCGAATGGCGGGCTGAATCACCTCGCGCATGAACTGCGCGTGGGCTGCAGCCGCTACGTCAGGGCCGCGCTGGCAAAACGCCTCAGACGCAAAACGCACGTATTCGTGAATGTCTAAAGTGCCAGCTTGGTAGTCGGCATAAAACTGGTCGTTGCGTTGGATGAACGCATCACGCGCATGCCAGCCCAAACGCACCGTGAACTCGCCCCACGATTGGTCTGAATCAATCGGCAGCAAGGTGTGGTCAAGGTCGAATAAGGCAAGTTTCATCACATGGCTTCCAGCATGGCTTTGATCAACGGGATGGTGATGGCGCGTTGCGTTTGCAAGGCGTAGCCATCGAGTTGGTCGAGGAGTTGAATAAGGCTGCTGAGGTCTCGGCTGAAGCGGTTGAGCATGAAGTCCATCACCTCATCACTCAAGAACACCCCACGGTCATCGGCCTGTTGGCGCAGCACAGCGCGGCGCTCGGTTTCGCTGAGCACCTGCAATTGAAAAATATGACCCCAGCCTAGACGCGTGCGCAAGTCTTCGCGCAAGGTCAAATCGCTAGGCGGCACATCGCCTGCGGCCAACACCCAACGCTGCTGGCCATCGCTTGGCGTGGTGGCGTTGACAAACCAATTGAACGCAGCGTGCTGTTGCACGGCGGTGTAGAGGTGTACGTCGTCCAAGATAACCACACGCCATGTTTCATCAAACGCAGTGGGCTCAGCCACCGACGCATCGAGCCAGCCCACAGGGCAACCTTGCTCACGCAAAGCGGCTTGCACAGCACGCAGCAAATGGGTTTTACCGCTGCCACCCTCGCCCCACACATACGTGGGCACAGGGGAACGCTTGTCGTTGCCAACCCAAAGCTGCAAGTGCTGCACCGCGGCAAGATTGGGGCCTGCAAAAAAGTTCTTGAGCGTAGGGCCTGGGGCCAAACCAATGTCGAGTGCGATTTGCTTCATCTGCACTCAAACACCACGGTACAAAGCGCTGGCGTGGTACTGCGCGCGCAAGCGGCGAATGGCCACCAGTAACACCGCACTAGCGGGCAGAGCCACCAACACGCCGACGAAACCAAACAACTGGCCAAACGCCATCAAAGCAAAAATCACATGCAGCGGGTGCAAGCCAATGCGCTCGCCCACCAGACGCGGGGTGAGCACAAAGCTCTCAATCACTTGACCCAAGCCGTACACCACGCCCACCATCAGCAAAGCTTCGCTGGGCGCAAACTGCAACACACCAGCCAATAAGGCCAGCGCCAACCCCAAACCGAAGCCCACATAAGGCACAAACACGGCCAAGCCAGTGAACACACCAATCGGCAGCGCCAGCTCTAAACCAAACGCCCACAAAGCCACGCTGTAATACACAGCCAACAAGGCCATGACCGACAACTGACCGCGCAGGTACTGGCCCAGCACCTCGTCGCACTCAGCCACAAAACTGTCATAAGTGCTGCGTGCAGGCATGGGCACCAAAGCCTCGATGTGGCGCACAAACCGCTGCCAATCAACCAACAAATAAAAGAGCACCACGGGAATGAGCACCAAATTACCCACCACCGCCAATGCCACGCTACCGCCAATGCGCAGCGAGGTCAGCGCTTGCTTGAAGCCATCATCAAACGAGGTGTTGAAGGTTTGCAGCACGAACGCTTTGATGCTGGCACTGTCCAACATGACCGGAATGCCTTTGGCTTGCAGCCAAGGTGCAATGTCATTTTGCAAACGCTCAATCAACACCGGCACTTGGTCGCGCATGCGGGGCAGCTCGTGCGCCAAGATGGGAATGAGCAAGGTGAACAAGGCCACCAACATGAGCAAAAACAGGACTTCAACCAGCACCACCGCCACCAAGCGCGGCACGCGCCGGCCACACACACGCTGAAAGCCACGCACCAAGGGGCTCAGCACATACGCCAACACCGCAGCCACCACAAACGGCATGAGCACAGGCCCGAGCAACCACAGCACAAGTGCAGCCACGCCTGCAAGGCCAGTCCAAGCGAGAGCGTGTTGTTGCGTGGGGGTGAATTGCATACAGCGTGTGAAGTGAAGGCTTTAAAATTACCGCTTGATTCTATCGGCGCACACCTTCTGCTGCGCCTCAGCACCTCTTCACCATGAACAAACCCCTTTCCTACAAAGACGCCGGCGTTGACATTGACGCAGGCGATGCCTTGGTCGAACGCATCAAACCCTTGGCCAAGAAAACCATGCGCGAAGGCGTGTTGGCCGGCATCGGCGGCTTTGGCGCTTTGTTTGAAGTGCCCAAACGCTACAAAGAACCCGTGCTGGTGAGTGGCACTGACGGCGTGGGCACCAAGCGCAAGCTGGCGTTTGAGTGGAAGATGCACGACACCGTGGGTATCGACTTGGTGGCCATGAGCGTCAACGACGTGCTGGTGCAAGGTGCTGAGCCTTTGTTCTTCCTCGACTACTTTGCCTGCGGCAAATTGCATGTGGACACCGCCGCTGCCGTGGTGGGCGGCATTGCCAAAGGCTGCGAGCTCTCAGGCTGTGCCCTGATTGGCGGCGAAACCGCCGAGATGCCCGGCATGTACCCCGATGGCGAATACGACCTTGCTGGCTTTGCCGTGGGCGCGGTGGAAAAATCCAAAATCTTGACCGGTCAAAACGTCAAGCCCGGCGACGTGGTGCTGGGCTTGGCCTCCAACGGCGTGCACTCCAACGGCTTC
>JACCDW010512360.1_pt1 | contig 10276 bp, 15 predicted proteins | sample 7449781 | NCBI WGS metagenome assembly JACCDW01 (sample SAMN15323449, study PRJNA562643) | freshwater metagenome | isolation source: river surface water | place: USA:Blue River Watershed | collected 2017-08-18 | reverse complement strand
TGTTTTTCAGTATGGAACTGATTTCTTAAATAGTAAGAATAAAGCAGTCCAATCAGCAATTAAAAAATTAATTATTGCTGGACTATTAGATGTAGATGCTAATGGTATCATTACTCCAAAGATAGTGTTTGATAACACTATTGATACCCTATCTATACCCTATCAAAAGTCTATTGATACCCCCAAAGACAAAGAACAAGTAAAAGATAAAGACAAAATTCAAGATAAAAATCAAGATAAAATTGAATTTACAGAAGAAGAAATAGAAATGTATGAATATGTAGACCACGTTGCAAAAGTAGAAAAGTGGGATAGTATTGAAGATGTAGATGCAGCTGAAGATAAAGATAGCAAAGCAATAATTAATAAGTTTGATGATTTATTTGCAGACGAAATTAATAACTAATATTTGGTAATAAAAAAAATTTTCACTATATTTATTGTATATAGATAAACATTAAAAAAACACAGATTATATGAAAAAATCAGACAAAGAATTTAAGGAAAGACACGCCGAAGCAATGGCAAAGTATAGAGCAAAGTATGCATTTGTTCAGCTTCCAAAAGAACTACACGCAGAATTAAAAGTTTATTGTGACCATCACGGATACGTTATGAGTCGCTTTGTAACAAACCTAATTAAGAAACATTTTAGAAATCAGTAATATGGAAAATATAGAGATTAAAAGGCACCCAAAATACAATCACTACGGAGCAGATATAGATGGTAATATCTACTCATTCAAACACAATAAAGTAAAAGAGATATCTAAATGCCCGCATAAGAGAGGATATCAGCAATTTAGAATATCGCATAATGGTGAATATAAAATGTATTTAGTTCATCGTTTTGTTTACGAATGCTGGAGTGAGAAGATGATTGATAAAGATATGCAATGCCATCACATAGACCACGACAAGTGGAACAACGCATTTTCTAATTTAGAAATAGTAACACAATTAATGAACATGCACTACGGCAAAATGGCTGGAGTATTGTATGGTTCAGCATCACCAAATCATCCTTTTTACAATCGTTAATTATGAAAAAAGTATTATACAAAGTAGGTTGCTTCATCAGACTAGGAAGCATTTTAGAACACATCATTGGACTCGTAACATTAGGTCACGGAAAATCAGCAGCATATTGGGTAGCTAGAAAATTGGGCTATTCTAATTGTGGATGTGATAGACGTAGAGTTACAATGAACCAATGGACATGTAAAGATTATTCAGAAACAATTTCAATACTATAAACAAAACAAAATGGAAACAATTAAAGCAAATTTAGATGGAACAACTGCAATTCAACAAGATGCAGTTTATTTAGTAGACTTCAGCAAGATGCAAAGAGTAGAAGATTTAATTATCATACTTCAAGCAGTAGGCTTCTCATTCTCACCATCACATCCTCAATTCAATAACATTCAACATCTATTGGATTTAAGTAGACCAATTCAAATCGGAAACCCGCAAGTGATAAAGCAAGCACAAGGAGCAGAAATGAAATTACCTAAATTGAAAAAGATAGATTAATATGGAAACAACACAAACAACATCTATGAATCCATACGCACCATATACTCAAGCGGAATACAATGAGATGAAAGCGATTTTAGATAGCATTACAACACATATACCAACGGATAAGATGGGTTGGGTATGGAGCAACTATCTAAAAGTTACAAACACAAGAGAACCACAACCATGCTCATGCGGAAGTGCAGCAGGACATTGGAAGAGAGCAGTGGAAGGATTGAGAGATTTTGTAAACAAAGTGGGAGAGTAAATGAATGACTATACTGCATCAATACAAATGGAGTGTAATAAAAGATTAGATACACTATATAGAGAGTCACACGTATGGCTTTTGCAAGTTAGCTATAATATTTGTAAAAGCAGATTAGAGAGTGAGGATTTAGTAGGTGAGTTATACCAGTATATTGCAGAAAAATGCAATCCTAAACTATTCTACGAAAGTTCTTACAATCTAATGTATTGTATGCAATTCTTAAAAAGCAGATGGATAAACAAAGTTAAGAGAGCAAAGAAGATACAATACCAAGCAGCAATTCATTCGGAAGCATTAGATGAAGAATATGATATACAATTAGATAAAGATATAATGGACTCATATGCAGCAGTAATGGCAGAAATAAAAAGATTAAAGCAAACAAAAGGATTTAGCTCAGCTATGATATATGAAATCTATTGGACATCAGATGACACGTTGCAAGAAGTAGCAGATAAAATAGGAATATCAAAGAGCACAGTCTTCATACACTTAAAGAAAATAAGGACACATCTAAAAGGAGTTATTAAAAATCCATTTCAATAATATATGCAAGAAAAAATAGTTACTCTCTTAATCAAATGCATAAAATGTGATAAAGAAAAACAAATTGAACAAAAGTTTTCATATAAGACAAAAGTTTGTAGAGAATGCAGAAACGAGCAACAAAGACAATTGCAGAAGAGATATAGAAATACAAAAGGATATGAACATAAATCCGGCAGAAGAATGTATCCGTTAGAAGGCAAATGGACTCATATCAATAGTAAGTTTAGAGAATTGCAAAAGGAGTTGGACAAGATTAATGATAAAAAGGAATGGAGAAAGGTAATATCAGACAGATTAGATGCAGTATTAAATAATGCAGAACTATATGATTGGATAATATCGCACAAGTCAAACAAACCAGTATCAAAGAACTTAAAAAACTATGAGGAGTTTGAAGAGGACATATAAAAAGAAATCATTGAAAAAGCAACCACAATACGAATGGAAATTCATACACATTGAAGAAGAAGGTATTGCAGACTTGATGCTAATAGATACTGCAAATGATGACCAGATAGTAGTATGGTGGAGAATGGAGGGAATACAAAATTATGCGTGGAACTAATTTATATATACATATATACAAAGCGATAAAGAGATGGCTGATAAAGAATGAGCCTATAATCGTTTTATTTGGGGCATATCTCCTCTTCCTGACATTTTTATTGTGGTGGGCAACTAATGTATCGCTTTAACTACAAAAGCAACCTATTGTTGTTAAATACTATAAAAAACAATATGCCATTCGTCAAAGGTGATAAAAGAATTAATAAAGGTGGTAGACCTGCAGGAGCTTTGAATAGAAGCACTGAACAGGCAAAACTTGCAGTAGCACGTTTAGCAAATCAGGGTTTAGATGCATTAAGAGAAGATATAGAGAAGATAAGAAAGCAAGACCCGGTTGAAGCAGCTAAACTCTATATGAAATTATTAGAATACATTGTTCCAAAGAAAGCACAAATGGAATTGACAGGAGAAATAAATCAGCGTATTCAACAAATATCCGTAAACATACAAGATGGAACTGCAAATAAACACATCAAAGACGTATAGAGATATAGAGAGTAGCAGAAGGATTTGCATACTACAAGGTGGAACGAGAAGCGGTAAAAGTTATTCAGCTCTACAATGGATATTAGTTAAAGCACTTTCAGAACCAAACATAGTAATATCAGTAGTTCGTAAATCATTCCCATCAATGCGTGTCTCCATTATGAGAGATTGGATTGGCATACTGAAAGAATTGGACATATGGAATGAAGATAATTGGTCAGCAACCGAACACATATACGCATTTGATAATGGCTCAATGGTAGAGTTTATGTCCATTGATTCATCGGAAAAACGTAAAGGTAGTAGTAGAGATTATCTTTTTGTTGATGAAGCAAATGAATTAAGTAGAGAGGATTGGTTTCAGCTATTTATCAGAACACGCAAGAAGAGTATCATAGCATACAACCCATCATTCGGAACTAATCATTATATCTTTACTGAAATACAATTACACCCTGAAGCAGATTTATATATCAGCACATTCAAAGACAATCCGTATTTAGAGAAGCAATTAATAGAAGAGATTGAGCGATTAAAAGATATTAACCCTGAATACTATAAGATATATGGTATGGGTCTGCCAGGCAATAACGTAGGAACAATATTCTCAATCAATGTTGTAGATGATGTGCCGGAAGAAGCAGAGTTTGTTGCATTTGGTATGGACTTTGGATTTAGCGTAGACCCAACTGCTTTAGTAGCAATTTGGAAAAGAGATAAGGATTTATACATTGAGGAATTAATTTATAAGAAAGGAATGGTAACATCTGATATTGCTGATGAACTACGCAGATTAGAAGTTGGTAGAGAAGAGATATGGGCGGATAGTGCGGAAGGCAGATTGATAGAAGAACTATATCGTTTAGGATTTAATATAAAGCCGGTAAAGAAAGGAAAGGATAGTATCAGAATGGGATTAGACTTAATGATGCAATACCGATTGAATGTTAAAAAGAATAGCACTAATGTAGTAAAAGAGTTTGGCGAATATGTGTGGATGGTAGATAAGCAAGGTAACTTTGAGAATGTGCCTGTTGATTATTCTAACCATAGTATAGATGCAATTCGTTATGTGTGTATGGAAAGATTAAATGCGAAGAAGATAAAAGCAGGACAATATTCAATAACGATACGATGACATATTCAAGCGAAGAGATAAAAGAACTTCTACTATACGTTACACAAACACAACAAAGTAACGAAGAGTTAAGAGCAAAGATAATAGCAATGGATGCCATGCTAAAAAACGAAATGGCTAAAGTAAAGAGATTAACACAATTAATAAAATTATATGAAGCAAACAATCACAATTGAAATCCCTACGAGTTGGAAAGATGTAACTCTTAAACAATATCTCCTAATGCAAGCTGACTTGGAGAATTATAGAGATGATGAAGAAGCACAAACTGCATTAATGCTACATCACCTATGTAAGATACAACCTGAATATCTAAAAGGATTATCAGCAGATGCATACAATCTATTAAGAGCTAAATTAGGCGAATTTGTTTCACCTGATGGAATAGAGTTAAAAAGATTTGTAAGCATAGATGGAAAGGAATACGGATTTGAACCTAACTTATCTAAAATGAGTTATGGTGCTTATGCTGATATTACACAATGGGATACGATTACAATTGACAAGAATTGGGCAAAGATAATGGATATACTATACAGACCTGTTACAAAGAAGAAAGGTGATAGATATCAGATAGAAGCATACACAGGTGAGATAGATGAGAACAAATGGTTAGATGTAGATATGGAAACTCATTGGGGAACCCTGTTTTTTTTTGTTCATTTGCAAAGGGACTTGCTGAACGCTACCCAGAAGTATTTGAGGGGGATGGAGCTTCCTCCCAACATCAAATCAACTTTGGAAAAAAGTGGAGAAGTTATGCAACGATTATTGAACTTGCAGACGGTAACATTAAAGAAATAGACGAAGTAGTTAAAGAGCCATTAGAGAAATGCCTGTTATTCCTATCGTATAAAGCTGATAGAAACCAATTAGAACAGCTAATGCATAGAGAAGCGATGAAATCCATAGGAGCTGGTAAATAACTCTACCATAAACATCTCTTTGATTGTTAAATACATAAAACAATCAGTATGCCTTGGAGTAATAGCAGAAACGGCGCATTAAGATATTCCGTAAATAGAGAAAATAATTCGGGCTACTATATTGGGCCAACTAGAGGATTATCTAGTCCAAAGAATAGTAGAAGAGCATGTTTATGTGTTGATGAAGATACATACGATGTAAGGTGCTGCAAAGGTGCTTTAATGTCACAAGGAATCGGACAAATAGAAAGTGCAGTAAGAACGGGTGGTGGAGCATTCTCCGATGGATACTCTGATGGATTTGATACAATACAATCTTAAACATATAGAATATGTCACAATTAAGCAAGCAAGACTTAAAAGCGGAAAATCAGTTAAGTTTTCCAAATAACAATAACGGAGCAATCACTCCATCAGATTTAAGAGCATTTAACGTAGATATGATTGACTCAACAGTCAATCAAACTGCATTTGATAGCTTTTCAGGTAGTGTAGCATCTCAATTCTCAAACTTAACACAATCAGTTGACCCATCTATTACAGGTAGTTCTTTAATTACTGCATCTTTTGCATCTCAAACAATTACATTTACAAAAGGTGATGGTTCTACATTTGGTTTGTTTATACCTGATGCAAGTGGTAGCACAATAAATACCGGCTCCTTTGCAACAACAGGCAGTAACACATTTGTAGGAGTTCAGAACTTTAATTCTGAAATAACTGCAAGTAATACTTTTATTAATGGTAATTTAGTAGTTAATCCTACAACAGCAACTCAATTATTAGGTAATACTGATATAGGAGCATTTCTTTATGTAGGTGGTGGATTAACACTTAATTCATCAGCAGCTGCTGCATGGGTTGGTGGAACAGGAAGCATTAACTCACATCTTAACATAAGTGGAAACGTATTACCAAGCGTAAACGGACAAGGCGATTTAGGAAATGATAGTTTTAGATGGAACTCCGTAACAGTCAATGGACAAATTAAAGGTAGTTCAGTTAATACAAGTGGTAGAAGTAATTTAGGAACAATTATATTAGGAGATGAAACATTCCCATTAAATTTCCTTTCAGATAGAGAGATAGTAGCGGATGGAACAGGTGCTAATACACATTTGTATTACGGAACATCATCGGCTGATGTAACTGCATTAAGAGAATTAGTATATACACAATCAGGCAGTAACGCAGACTTTGGTGCAGTATCTGCATCATTTGATAGTAGAATAAACGCAATCACAGGTAGTGGTGGTGGAAGTGGTAGTGTGCCAGATGGGACTGTATCATCTTCAGCACAAATACTTAACTATGGTATATTTGCAACGACTGGAAGTAATATATTTACAGGCAACCAAACAATAACAACAGGCGGAAATACAACATTAAACGTTATATCAACTGACCCAGTAGGACAATCTAATTTAGAGTTCCAAGCATTCCAATCTAATTTTAGAGCATATGGAAACTTCTCAATTAACAATAATGGACAATTTGGTGGAAGTGGAAGCGTTTTAATGTTAGCAAGTAATAACTTTATTGGTTTAGGTGCTGATAGTGGAATTAGAGTAGGTGCAACAAGCGGTGCAGGAAATGCAGTAGATAATGGATTTATATCAATGCAAGTTCGCTCTGGTAGTTTATCATTAGCACCAGCTGGAAGCACAAATACAACTGCATCTCTTACACACTTATCATCATCTTCTAATACTGGTAATATAAATTTAGTATTCAAACCAAATGCAAACATTGGTTCTACAATTATAAGTGGAAGTGGAAATATTTTTGTTAATCCAACAATACCTGGAGTAGGTAGAGTAAACTATATAGGTGGTGTTACAAACTTATTCTTAAATGGTGCATCACAAAACTTACCACAAATAACAGGTAGTGCAGCAAGTGTAAGTGGAAATAGACCTACAATGAACTCTAACGTTATTTTAGGCCCACACTCTTGGACTATTAATCAGGCCGCAAATCCTGGAGCACACACATACAATCATAACGTATTGGTCGGTGGAACTCAAACTAATTTTAATTTAACAGGTAATACGGGCAACGTAACATTTAATAATAATATGAGTGTTGGTGGAACGATTACTCTAAACTCACCATCTCGCTCTATTGCTGAAATTAATGCAGGAGTAAGTGGAAGTAATCCATTAAACATTACAAATAATACGTTAGCAGGAACATTGGCATATAATGGACCAGTAAGTTCATCTACACATACTATTACAACCAATAATATTGCAGGTATTCTTACCTTAAATATTCAATCAGGAAGTAGAGCATATACTCTTCAAAATAATAATGTAAATGGATTCATTACAATAAATGATAATACTGTCTTTGCACCAACGTTAGGTTCAACCAATAATATTTCTAATAACTCAATTGTAGGAAATGTTAACATTACTAATAGAGCATCTGCATCAATATCAATGAACGCAAACATATTAGGTGGTGGAACGATTATAAACGATGCTGATTATAGTTTAGTTCAGCCGATAGGTAACCGAGGGTTATCAATGGCGAATAACATTACGTTTGGAACTTTAACTATATACACATCTGGTAGTATAGGAGCAGTATCAGGAAGTAGACTCTTAAATACAAACATATTGGGTGGTTTATTTAATTCGGCATCATTGGTTGGTGATGGATTAGATAAAAATATGGTAGCTACCGCAATGATAGGTGGTGGATTGAATGTGTATGGTAGTTCGACTGTTTTATTTGGTGGAGCACCAGGAAATGTTGGTTCTGCTTTCTTCGGTAGATATAATGCGGAAAATGGTAATAGAGCAAAAACATCAGAGACTGTATTTGCAGTAGGAACGGGAACATCAGGTAGTGCAGGTATAGCAAGAAAAACAGGCTTCTTAATTGATAGTGGTTCTAACACATTTGTAGAAGGAACATTCAACGTAAGTGGTAGCACTATCTTATCAGGTAGCACATTTATAAATAACTTACAAAATGGTATAACTGCTGATGTTGTAACTTATGATACAACAACTGGTGAATTAAGAAAAGCATCACTTGCAGATATTACATCGGCATCGTTTGACGCAGCAGAGTTTTGGTCAACTACAACTCAAAGTGGAAGCGCAGGTGTAAGCGGAAGCATTACATTCAATAATTCAGGAAGTGTAGCAGGCGTATCTGTTGTAAACAATTCACAAATAACTCTATCACAAGCCGGAGCTTATAACATTCAGTTCTCTGCACAATTGGAAACATCAGCAGGAGCAGATACTGTCTATATGTGGTTTAAGAAAAACGGAAACAACATTTCTGACTCTGCAAGTAAAGCAGTATTAGCAAATAACACTGCACAAATTATGACTGTAAACATTTTAGATGAAGGTGTAGCAAATGATTACTATGAGTTAGCATACCAAACCCTAAACGGAAATGCGACTGTATTGTATGAAGGTGCAAGTGGAAACATACCTGCAATACCATCAGTAATACTGACAGTAACGCAAATAAGATAAAAAAAATTACAACTTTATAAACACAAATTGTTAAATATAATAAAATCAAAACTATGAACGCAAAACAAGTTCTCAATAAGATAGTCACTTTACTTACAAAAGATGAAGTTGAATTAACTTATGCAAAATTAGCCGATGGAACAATCGTAGAAAGTCCTACTTTTGATGTAGGCGAAACACTTGATGTAGTTTCTGAAGATGGAACAAAATCACCAGCACCAGACGGATTTCACGATTTGAAATTAGAAGGTGAAGAAGGTGAAGAAGTTTACATCAAAGTAAAAACTGAAGGTGGTAAAATAGTAGAAAGAGAAAATGTTGAGTTTGCAGATGCAGAAACTAAAAAGGTTGAGGACTTACCTCAAACTAATGTAGAGGATGAAGCAAATGTAATCAAAGACATTAAATCTCCAGCATCAGATGCAAAAGGAACTAAAACATCTTCTATGATGGCTGAAGTTACCGAAGAAGCAGAAAACGATATCCCACAAGTTGGTGATGGTGTTCCTGCTGACATCAAAGAAGGTGAAGATACTCCAATGACAATGGGTGATATGCAAAAGAAAATGGAAGAAATGACATATCGCATTGAAGAGATGGAAAAGAAAATGATGGAGATGGCTGAACCTAAAATGGATGAAGAAGTAGTAGACAAAGACGCTGAAATCAAAGATGAGAAATCTGAAATTGAAGAAGAAGAAGAATTAGCAAAATTAGATGGAGCACCAGTTGAAACAGGTGTTAAATTCTCTGCAGAAAAATCAAAAACAAATTATGGTAAGAAAGCACAAAATTCACAATCCGCTTTCTTATCTAAACTTTATAAGTAAAAATTATTTTATAACCAATTCAAAGGTAAACAATGAAAAAATTACAAAAATTCACAGAGCCACAAATTACATCTACCTACGCGGGTGAGTTTGCAGGTCAGTATATTGCTGCGGCTCTTTTGTCAGCTAGAACGCTTGACAACAAATTGATTACCATCCACCCTAACGTAAAATTCAAAGAAGTTTTACAAAAGGTAGCTGTTGATGGTATCGTGCAAGACGCATCTTGCGACTTCGTAACTTCAGGTAGTGTAGTATTATCTGAAAGAATCCTTGAACCAAAAGAACTTCAAGTTAACTTACAATTATGTAAGCAAGAGTTCGTAGATAGCTGGGAAGCTTTACAATTAGGATATTCTGCATTTGATTCTATCCCTGCTAACTTCAACGATTTCTTAATCTCTTATGTAGGTGGTAAAGTAGCAGAAGCAACTGAACAATCTATTTGGAGAGGAACTAACGTAAACGGTCAGTTTGAAGGTTTC
>JACCDW011823982.1_pt1 | contig 10278 bp, 12 predicted proteins | sample 7449781 | NCBI WGS metagenome assembly JACCDW01 (sample SAMN15323449, study PRJNA562643) | freshwater metagenome | isolation source: river surface water | place: USA:Blue River Watershed | collected 2017-08-18 | reverse complement strand
TGTCACTGGCGCACCGGCAATCCCGGCTGCATAGACCCCCGGATTGGCCTGCAGCATCTTAAGCGTCATGTAGCCGCCATAAGACCAGCCATAGGTCGCGATCTTCGTGCCGTCGACGAAGGGCAGCGAATTCAGGTACTCCGCTCCGGCCAACTGGTCAGCCACCTCTACACTGCCCATGGCGCGGAAGATTTGCTTGGCGAACTTGACCCCACGATTGTCCGAGCCGCGATTGTCGATCTCGAACCAGATATAGCCCTTGTCGACCACCGCCTGGGCCAGCGGGCTGCCCCAGTCACGCAGCACCTGCTGGTTGCTGGGCCCACCATAGTGCGAGAAGAACACCGGATAGCGCTTGCCCGGCACCAACGGCGGCGTGATCATGTTCCAGTGCAGCACAGTGCCATCGGCCACCTTGATCGTCCCGAATTCAACCGGGCGGTGGCTGGCCAGATAGGGCGTATAAGGGTGCTTCGCATCCAGCTTGTTCTCTTCCACCCAGGCGATCCGCTTGCCGCTCTGATCGGCCAGGTAGACCTGTGGTGGCTGGCCCACAGATGAGCGCGAGATCAGCAACGACTTGCCCGAACGATCCATGCTGGCACTGTTGTGAAAGGCCAGCTCAGTGAGGCGGTGGACCTCGCCCGAACGCTTCAGGTCAATCGCATAGACCTGGTGCGCCAGCGGATCGTCCTTGGTCCCCGTGAAGAACACCTTGCCAGATGTTTCGTCCACGCCCACCAGCGCAGTGACCACCCAATCACCCTTGGTCAATTGCTGCCACTTGCCCTGTTTGAAGTGCCAGAGGTGGCCGAAACCATCCCGCTGCGACCACCACACCAGGCTGCCGTCCTTAAGGAAGCGGTAGCTGTGCGACAGGTCGATCCAGTGGCCCTTGGCTGCCGTTTCGGTGAACAGCACCCGGCTCTTGCCGGTGGCGGGATCGACGGCAAGCATATCAAGTTTGGTCTGACCGCGATCCTCGCGCTGAACATACAGCGTCTTGCCATCGGGCGCCCAATCGACGCGGGCCAGATAGATGTCCTTGTCCGGCCCCAGCTCAACCTCAACCCGCTGGCTGCCATCGGGCTTCTGCACGAAAAGCGAGACAAAGGCGTTGGGCGTACCCGCCAGCGGATAACGCTGAGCATAGGTCTTGGTCCCCTCCGCCCCGATCGCGGCGCGGGTGACCACGGCGACGGGCGCTTCGTCAAACCGCTGCACGGCCACTCGGCTGTCATCGGGCGACCACCAATAGCCAGTGTGGCGGTCCATTTCTTCCTGCGCGACGAATTCCGCCTCGCCCCACGAGACAGTTTCCGCTTGCTCCTGCGGGGTCACCGGCTGGGCCGCTTCACCAACCTTGCCGGTCCACAGCCGCCGCCCGCGAACGAAGGATACATAAGCGCCTTTAGGGCTCAGCGCGGGGTTAAGCTCGTCCTCCGAGGTGTCCGAAAGCCGCTGCACCGAACCATCCAGCCGGGCGAGAAACAGGTCGCCATCAAGCGGGACCAGGATCGCTTGGCTGTCTGCCGCCCATTCATAGCTGACAATGCCCTTCAGATCACCGATCCGCAGCCGCTCGCGCTGCATCTTCTCGGCCTCAGACAGGTCCTTGCCCGAACCAAGCTTAAGCGAATCGACCAACATGGCCCACTTGCCGGTCGTGCGATCAAAGCCCCACAGGTCATAGCGCTCGCGATCGTCCGGGCGGCCCCGCAGCAGGGTCAGCCAGCGGCCATCGGGCGAAAGCTTCACACCGCGCGGCACGGCACCAGACAGGCCCGGGCTGGCGAAGACGCGTTCGATGGTCAGCGGCTGGGCAGCGGTCACGGTGCTCTCCGGAGAAGTCTGGGCAAGGAGCGGGTGGGCGGGGGTGAGCGCGATCACGGCGCAGGCAGCAAGCAATCGGGAAGTGGGCGACACAGGAAACTCACGCAACGAAAAGGGCGCCCCGGTCTCCCGGGACGCCCCTCTCTAAACAGCTTTGCTGGCAGCGCCAGAGCCTAGCGCAGGTGCGCTTACTCGGCGTCGCTGCGCACGTCGCGACGCTCGGCAATACGAGCGCGCTTGCCGGTGCGGCCGCGCAGATAGTAAAGCTTCGCACGACGCACCACGCCCTTGCGGACAACGGTGATGCTGTCGAGCGTGGGCGAGTAGAGCGGGAACACACGCTCAACGCCTTCGCCAAAGCTCATCTTGCGGACGGTGAAGTTGCTGCCGATGCCCTTGTTGGCACGGGCGATGCAAACGCCTTCAAAAGCCTGCACACGGCTGCGTTCGCCTTCGATCACCTTCACGCCAACGCGCACGGTGTCACCGGGGCGGAACTCCGGAATATCCTTGGCGGCCTTGGCAATTTCCTCGGCCTCGATCTGCTGGATCAGATTCATGATCCTCAGTCCTTCTTTTCACGCCGCGCGCCAGAGGCAGACAGGACCCGAGCGCCCTCATGACGCTCCCAAAGATCCGGCCTGCGTGACCGTGTATCGATCTCGGACTGCAGCTTGCGCCAGACCTTGATCTTCGCATGATCCCCCGATCGCAGCACTTCAGGGATCGTGCGCCCTTCCCACTCAGCAGGTCGGGTATAGTGGGGATATTCCAATAAACCGTTCTCGAACGATTCTTCGGACCCACTGGAAGGGGCGCCCATTACGCCGGGAAGCAGCCGAATGCAAGCGTCCAACAGCATCAGCGCTGCAGGTTCACCGCCCGAGAGGACGATATCGCCGATCGACACTTCCTCAACCTGGCGCCCTGCGAAAATCCGCTCGTCAAAGCCCTCGAACCGGCCGCAAAGAACCGTCACACCCGGCCCTGCCGCCAGCTCGCGCACGCGGGCCTGGGTCAGCGGCTTGCCGCGTGGGGTCATGGCGATGACTGGGCAATCGGGCTGGCTGGCACGGGCATGGTCAATCGCGGCAGCCAGCACGTCTACCCGCAGCACCATTCCGGCGCCGCCGCCGGCCGGGGTGTCATCCACGGTCTTGTGCTTGTCGATCGCGAAATCGCGGATCTGGACCGTCTCCAGCGACCACTTGCCCTCTTCCCGCGCGCGACCTGCCAGGCTGACGCCCAGCGGCCCCGGGAACATCTCAGGGTAAAGGGTCAGGACTGTGGCGGCAAAGGTCATCGCCCGGGCCTTTTCCAGATCGCCCGCAACTTGGCAATTGAACTCTTGCCTGCGCGGACCGGGCAGGGAACAGTGGCGCCATGAAAAGACTACTTGCCCTGCCTTTGCTGTTTCTTGCTACGCCAGCCCCTGCCGAGGAGATCGGCGAATGCCGCTTCAGCCGCGAAACGCTGACCTTTGCCGGCACCAAGGTGGAACAGGCCACGTGCCTGTTGCGGAAGATCGAGCAGCTCGCCGTGCGCAAACCGCAGCCGCTGCCACGCGTGATCCGCTCCCTGATGGAGCGCAAGGACGGCCCCGAGCCTGAGCAGCAGGCCGTCGCAATCGCCGCCTTTCCCGAGCCCTATCGCGCTTATGCCCAGCAGTGGTCAGCCGCACCGCTGTCGCGCACAGATGAAGGGCTGCCGGCGCTCTATTTCGTGATCCACGATACTTCGACCCCGTTCTACGCCAACGAGCCCTTCCCCAAGCGGCTTAACCTGGACCTCAAGGTCAATGACTTTACCCCCTACATGGACCAGACCTTCGCGCGTGAACCGGTGGCGCACATCTTCCTGAACCGGGTTGGGCAGGTCTGGGCGGGGCACGATTTCCAGGAAGGCTGGCGGGCGACCAAGCTGGAAAGCCGCGTTGTCGGCCCGCGCACGCGGGGGCGGATGGTCCATATCGAAACGGTCCAGCCGCGCCGCTTCCTGCCCGGCGCAACCAGCCGCGGGCAAACCTATGGTCCCAAGCCGGGCTTTACCAAGCAGCAATACCGGATGCTCGCAGCGCTTTACGTCTATGCCAGCGCGCGGGCCGGCTACTGGCTCATCCCTGCGCAGCACAATACGGTCGATGCGGGCATTCCCGATGCCCACGACGATCCGCAAAACTTCGAGCTGAAGCGTTTTGCCAAGGAACTGGAAAAGCTGGTGGGCAAACCGCGCTAGGCGGCAAAGTCGTTCCGGGTGGTCCGGATCGCGACCGGCAAGCCGATCAGCAAGGCGATGAGCAGCCCCAGTGCCAGCAGAGCGATGACCGGAATAATGCCATAAGGCATACCGCGCCGCAGCATCGCGACCAGCGGCAGCAAGACCGGGATAGCGCCCGCGGTAGCTGCCGAAATCAGGATGCGCCGCTTCCGCCCGCTTTCGGGGTTGAGAACCCGCATCCCGCTGCAAATGCCCCAGGCCAGCCCGGCCGGCAGCAGCACCATCACGATCAGTCCGAGCAGGATGCCCATGATCGCAGTCTAATCTTCCGCGAACGCCGCCGTGATCACGATCCGGGCTTCATCCCATTCAGGCACGGCCTCGATCCGCATCGGCACCATGAAGCGCTTGCCAGTGGGGCGCTTGATCTCGATCACATCGCCGGCGCCAAAGTTCTCGACCGCGATAACTTCGCCCAGGGCCGTTCCATCGCTGGAAACAGCCGGAAGGCCAAGCAGATCGGCATGGTAGTATTCACCCGCTTCCAGCGGCGGCAGGGCCGAACGCGGGACCGTCAGCACGGTGCCGCGCAGTGCTTCGGCCGCATTGCGGTCGGTTACTTCGGCAAAGCGGGCAATCGCCCCGCCCTTGCCGTCATCGCGCAGCTTGGAAACGGTCAAGCTTGAATCGTTGAAGGCGCGGAACCGCTTGAGCGATTCCACGCCTTCACCAAACAGCTTGAGGCGAACTTCGCCCGTCACCCCGTGCGCGCCGGCGATGGCGGCAAGAGTGACAGGCTTGTCCCCGGCCAAGATGGCTTAGCCCTCAGCCTGCTCTTCGCTGGCTTCAGCGGCCGGAGCTTCCTCGGCAGCAGCTTCTTCGGCGGCAGGCGCTTCAGCAGCAGCTTCTTCGGCGGCCGGAGCTTCGACCACTTCTTCAACCGCCGGAGCGGCGGCAGCAGCGGCAGCAGCCTCTTCAGCTTCACGAGCCTTCTCGGCCTTTTCCTCGGCGCGGTCCTTGGCCTTCTGGCCCGGCTCAGCCTTCTTCGGGTTGTTGGTCGGCGCACGCTCCTTGATGCCAGCCTTGTCGAGCAGGCGGGCAACGCGGTCGGTCGGCTGGGCGCCAACGCCGATCCAGTACTTCACGCGATCTTCGACCAGGCGAACGCGGTTAGCATCGTCCTTGGCGAGCAGCGGGTTGTAGGTGCCGACCTGCTCAAGGAACTTGCCGTCGCGCGGGGCGCGGCTGTTGGCGACGACGATCTTGTAGTACGGGCGCTTCTTCGAGCCACCACGCGAAAGACGAAGAGAAACAGACATTTGAACTACCTTTCAAACAAATCAGATTAAATTGAGAATTACTTTTTCTTCAGCAAATCATTGAGGTTCGATGGCAAACCGCCTCCTGCTCCGGGGCCGCCAAGGCCCGGCATAGCGGCCCCAAGGCCGCCGCCACCGAACAGCTTGCCCAGCCCGGCAAGGCCGCCCATCTTCTTGATCTGCTTCATCGCGCGCTCCATTTCCTGGTGCATCTTGAGCAGCTTGTTTACGTCCTGAACCTGAACGCCCGAACCATTGGCAATGCGGATCTTGCGCTTGGCGTTAAGCAAGTCCGGCCTCGTCCGCTCCTTGGGCGTCATCGAACCGATGATCGCATCCATCCGCAACAGCACGCGATCGTCCATGCCGGACTGTTCCATCGCCTGCTTGGCCTTTTTCATGCCTGGCAACATGCCGGCAAGCGCGCCGAGGCCGCCCATCTTCTGCATCTGCCGCAGCTGCTGGCGCAGGTCGTTCATGTCGAACTGACCCTTGGCCATCCGCGCGGCCATCCGCTCGGCCTCTTCCTCCTCGATCGCAGCAGCGGCGCGCTCAACGATTGAGACGACATCGCCCATGCCAAGGATCCGGCCGGCGACACGGCTGGGCTGGAAAGCCTCAAGCGCGTCAAGCTTTTCGCCGGTACCCGCAAACTTGATCGGCTTGCCGGTAACGGCGCGCATCGACAGTGCAGCACCACCGCGAGCATCGCCGTCCATCCGGGTCAGGACCACGCCGGTCAGCGGTACCTGTGCAGTAAAGCTCTGGGCAACGTTGACCGCATCCTGGCCGGTCAACGAATCGACTACCAGCAGCACTTCCTTGGGCGAGGAGATTGCAGCAACGGCCTGCATCTCGTCCATCAGTTGCTGGTCAACGTGGAGGCGGCCCGCCGTATCGAGCAGCAGCACGTCAATCGCCTGCAGCTTCGCGGCCTGGAGCGCGCGGGTGGCGATATCGACTGGCTGCTGGCCGGCGATGATCGGCAGGGTGGCAACTTCCACCTGCTCGCCCAGCACCTTGAGCTGTTCCTGCGCGGCCGGACGGTTGACGTCGAGCGAGGCCATCATGGCCTTCTTGCCGTGCTTTTCCTTGAGCAGCTTGGCCAGCTTGGCAGTCGTGGTGGTCTTGCCCGACCCTTGCAGGCCGACCATCATGATCACGACCGGCGGCGTGGCAGCCAAATCGAGCCCGGGGACGTCATCGCCGCCCAGCATCTCGACCAGCGCATCGTTGACGATCTTGACGACCTGCTGCCCCGGCGTGACCGACTTCAGGACCGACTGGCCGACCGCCTGTTCGGTAACCGAATCAATGAAGCGGCGAACAACGGGAAGGGCAACATCGGCTTCGAGCAGGGCGATTCGCACTTCGCGCATCGCTTCGCGCACGTCTGCTTCATTCAGCGCACCGCGCCCGCGCAGCTTGTCAAAGACGCTGCCTAGCCGGTCTGAAAGACTGTCGAACATGCGGTCACAAACCTCGAAACGCGAAAAAAGCCGGTGGGCGAAACCTCGCCGACCAGCTTGCCGCTCAGATACTCAAACTCTTCGATGATGGTGGAGCCTAGCGGGATCGAACCGCTGACCTCCTGCATGCCATGCAGGCGCTCTCCCAGCTGAGCTAAGGCCCCTTGACCATCATTCAGTGAGCCCTTGGGAAGCTCACCGTTCCCGCCCGACCTGTCGAGCGAGGCCGCCCCTCTAGTGGCGGCTCCCGCCCTTGGCAAGAGCGTTTTTTAACGGATCAGTTTTCGTCACCGTCATCATCGCCAACGCCGACGCCAAGGTCATCGTCGCCGCCCAGATCAACGTCGTTGTCCGGCGAATCGCCATCTTCATCGATGTCCAGATCCGGATCGGCGAGATCGACGTCCTCAACCTCTTCAACCTTGGCCTTCTGCACTTCCTCATAGGGAATCGGCTGCTTTGACTTCAGCACCGGATCGACATGCCAGGCATAGCCGCATTCGATGCAGGTGATCGGGTCATCCTTGCCCAGATCGTAAAAGCGGGTGCCGCACTTCGGGCAACCGTGCTTGGCGCCCCATTCAGCCTTGACCATGTCAATTCCTCGATGCTGCCCTTCGCCAACGCGACGGGCTGAAACTCTTAATACGTATTGGAGACGGCTTGCGCCTGTCCCAGCGCGGCGCGCGCCTTGCCATAGCCCGCGCCCGCTGTCAAAAGCCGCGCGCAATTGCCGCTCTACCCGTGAAAGTGCTGACGTGTCCAACGCTGATCCTGCCGCGATGAAGCCCCGGCGCTTCATGCCCTCTGGTCCACTGCGTGGCACGATCCGCGTGCCGGGCGACAAGTCGATCAGCCATCGCTCCATTATGCTGGGCGCTCTGGCCGTGGGGGAGACCCGCGTAACCGGCCTGTTGGAGGGTGAGGATGTCCTTTCCACCGCCGCTGCGATGCGGGCGATGGGGGCTTCGGTCGAACGCCTTGGCGATGGGGAATGGTCCGTGCAAGGGGTTGGTGTGGGTGCGCTGCTACAGCCGCAGACCCCGCTCGACATGGGGAATTCCGGCACTTCCACCCGCCTGCTGATGGGCCTCGTGGCGAGCCACCCGATCATGGCAAACTTCATCGGCGATGCCAGCCTTTCAAAGCGGCCAATGGGCCGGGTGATCGAACCATTATCACAAATGGGCGCAGCGTTTGACGCCTCGGAAGGTGGCCGCCTGCCCCTCACAGTCCGCGGCGCTTTGCCTGCCGTGCCGATTTCATACCGCCTGCCAGTTGCCAGCGCGCAGGTAAAAAGCGCCGTACTGCTGGCCGGGCTTAACACCCCCGGCATTACCACGGTGATCGAGCCCGTACCCACCCGTGATCATTCCGAACGGATGCTGCGCGGCTTCGGCGCCGACCTTTCGGTCGAGGTTGAGAGCGATGGCACCCGGGTGATTCGCCTCGTGGGCGAAGCGGAGCTCAAGCCCCAAACGATCGAGGTGCCGGGCGATCCCTCCTCCGCCGCCTTCTTCATCGTCGCCGCGCTGATCGTGCCGGGCAGCGAGCTGACCATTCAAAACGTCGGCCTCAACCCCACCCGCGCGGGCATTGTCGAAGTGCTGCGCCAGATGGGCGGGCAGATCGAGGAAGTGAACCGCCGTGAAGTGGGCGGTGAGCCAGTAGCGGACCTGGTGGTGCGCCACTCCGCATTGAAGGGAATAGCAGTCGATCCGGCAATCGCACCAAGCATGATTGACGAATTCCCCGCCCTGTTCGTCGCCGCCGCGCTGGCCGAAGGCACCACGGTCACCACCGGCCTTGAGGAACTGCGAGTGAAGGAAAGCGACCGGATTGCAGTCATGGCTGCAGCGCTGACCCTGGCCGGCGCGCGCGTCACTGAAACCGAGGACGGCCTGACCATTCTTGGCACAGGCGGTGATCTGCTGCGCGGCACGGCAACGGCAACGGCAATCGCCACCCATCTCGATCACCGGATCGCCATGTCAATGGCTGTGGCCGGCCTTGCCTGCCGTGAGGGCGTGGAGGTTGACGATACCCGGCCGATCGCCACCAGCTTCCCGATCTTCGAAGCCCTGCTTGACGGGTTGGCCCAGTGATCATCGCGGTCGATGGGCCAACGGCATCGGGCAAGGGCACGATTGCCAAGGCGCTGGCAGCGCATTTCGGGCTGCCGCACCTCGATACGGGGCTGCTCTATCGTGCAGTTGGGCGGCAGGTGGCTTTGAACGGGGGCAATCCAGATGATGCCGCCGATTCCCTGGCCGCCTGTGCCTTTCCTGAAGATCTGATCAGCGATCCCGAGCTGCGCAGCGAAGCAACAGGCGGACTAGCCAGCCGGGTCTCGGTCCATCCCGCCGTGCGGCAGGCGCTCTATGAACGCCAGCGCGCCTTTGCCGCCCAGCCCGGCGGCGCGGTGCTGGACGGACGCGATATCGGCACGGTGATCGCGCCGGAGGCAAAAGTGAAGCTGTTTGTGGTAGCCTCGGTCCCGGCGCGGGCCGAGCGGCGGTTCCGCGAAATGCAACAGCAGGGCCGCGCCGTGGCACTGGCAGAGATCGCGGCAGATCTCGCGGCCCGCGACGAGCGCGATCGCAACCGGGCCGAAGCGCCGCTGGTTGCCGCGCCCGATGCCGTATTACTCGACACCAGCGACCTCAACCGGGACGAGGCGATCGCCGCGGCCATCGCAATTGCCGAAGCGCGGCGTTAGTCGAAGACCCCGACCGCAAGCTCTGCCCAGGCCAGCAACAGCGCGCCGATTATCACCAGCGCAGCCAGCATGCGCTTGCCTGAGGTCACCAGCACCCGCCCGGCCCCTTCCAGCGCCAGGCCTGTCGACCCGAGCAGGATCGCCGCGGTCACAAAGTCCTCCAAGCCCCAATTGACTTCGGTGCTGAACTGCATGGCCACCGCCGGCACAGCGAGCAGCGCGGCAATGCCTCCCCACAGAAAAACCCGGATCCGGGGGCCGAGGCCTGGCTTGGCAGCAGTATCAGTCGTCATCGCTTCTCTCCGTCTGGTAGCCCTCTCCTAGCCACGGCGCGCCAGGCTTGCACGTGGTCATGCCGTGCAGAACCTGTGCAAGCGGGTCATCGCAAGCCAATTGCCCTGGCCTGGGCGGGAGTGTTAGGCCCCGCCCATGCTTCGCCTTTCCCTCCCCGCCGTCGCCCTACTGGCAGCCGCTTCGGCGGCCCTCAGCCAACCCGTAACCGTCCAGGAGCGCCGCCTTGCCGAAGTGGAGCGCGGACGGGCGATTGCCGAAGCGCGCTGCGCCGCCTGCCATGCTGTTTCCACCAATGGTAGTTCCCCCAATCCCGAGAGCCCCGGCTTTGAGGACATCGCCAATCGCCAGGGCCTGACCAGCGCAACGCTGCGTCAGTACCTGCGCGATGCGCACAATTATCCCGATGCCATGCAGTTCAAGATCGATC